>ERZ773147.3388-NODE-3388-length-12168-cov-3.120449_pt1 | contig 12168 bp, 10 predicted proteins | sample MGYA00580851_ERZ773147 | MGnify/ENA primary metagenome ERZ773147 (study PRJEB29015, sample SAMEA2737818) | human gut metagenome | biome: human gut; feature: human-associated habitat; material: faeces | place: China | collected 2012 ... | reverse complement strand
GGGCAAGGCGTACCAAAAAGCCATATTTCCTTTTGTGTGAGGGCTATATGGACGTGATATCATTGCATCAGGCAGGATTTACCAATGCGGTTGCATCACTGGGTACAGCACTGACACCGGGACATGCTGCACTGATTCGCAGATATGTACAGGAAGTGTATCTGACTTATGACAGTGACGGGGCCGGTACAAGGGCGGCATTAAGAGCGATGCCAATCCTGAGAGATGCCGGAATCACAGCAAAGATCATAAGAATGGAACCGTATAAGGACCCGGATGAATTTATTAAGAATCTGGGCGCAGAAGCATTTGAAGAGCGAATTGCAAGTGCGAGAAATGTATTTATGTACAGTCTGGAAGTGCTGGAGAAGGAGTATGATATGAATTCGCCAGAAGGAAAGACGGAGTTTATGAAAGAAACGGCGAGAAGGCTGACACAGTTTGAAGAAGAGATTGAACGCAATAACTACATAGAAGCAGTGGCGAAAGCCTATCATGTCGGATTTGAAGAGCTTCGAAAACTGGTCGGTAAGATGGCGGTACAGACAGGACTTGCAAAGGCTGCAGAAAGACCGAGGGAGATACAAAATAACAGGAAGAATAAAAAAGAAGATGGAATTCTGGTGTCTCAGAAAATACTGCTCACATGGCTGATTGAAAGTGAAGATATCTTTCGACAGATTGAAAAGTATATTACACCGGAAGATTTTTCGGAAGGGCTTTTCCGGCAAGTGGCAGAACTTTTGTATGAACAATATGAAAAGCATGAGGTTAATCCGGCTCAGATCATGAATCACTTTACAGATGAAGAGGAACATCGGCAAGTGGCAGGTCTGTTCCATACGAAGATCAAAGAACTGACAACTGTGAAAGAACAGGAAAAGGCATTGCAGGAGACAATTCTACGGGTCAAAGATCACAGTATTGAAGAAGCGACGAAGAATCTGGATCCTACAGACATTCAGGGACTGCAGCGCCTGATGAATGAAAAAAGAAAAATGCAGGATCTGCGGACACTGCATATTTCCATTAATTAAGGATAAAATATAAACAATATATGGAAGGATGGAAAAACAGATGGAAATGGATAAAGCCCAATTTGCAGAACAGTTGAAAAACCTTGTGGAATTAGGCAAGAAGAAGAAAAATGTGCTGGAGTATCAGGAAATCAATGATTTCTTCAAAGGAATCACCCTGAACAACGAGCAGATGGATCTGATCTTTGAATATCTGGAATCCAACGGTGTGGATGTACTCCGGGTAACCGAAGATGACGCACTGCTGGATAACGAAGACATGCATATGGAAGAAGAGGAAGTGGATCTGGAAAATATTGACCTTTCCGTGCCGGAAGGTGTTAGCATCGAAGATCCGGTCCGTATGTATCTGAAAGAAATCGGTAAAGTACCGCTTCTGAGTGCAGAAGAAGAGATCGAGCTGGCAAAACGAATGGAAAACGGAGATCAGGCAGCGAAAAAACGTCTGGCAGAAGCAAACCTTCGTCTGGTAGTCAGCATCGCAAAACGTTATGTGGGACGTGGCATGCTGTTCCTGGATCTGATTCAGGAAGGTAACTTGGGGTTGATCAAAGCAGTAGAAAAATTCGATTACACCAAAGGATACAAGTTCAGTACCTATGCAACCTGGTGGATCCGTCAGGCAATCACCCGTGCGATCGCCGATCAGGCGAGAACGATCCGTATTCCGGTGCATATGGTAGAAACCATCAACAAACTGATCCGTGTGTCCAGACAGTTACTGCAGGAGTTAGGCCGTGAACCTACGCCGGAAGAGATCGCAGAAGAGATGAACATGCCGGTAGAGAGAGTCCGTGAGATCTTGAAGATCTCTCAGGAACCGGTATCTCTGGAAACTCCGATCGGTGAGGAAGAGGACAGCCACCTTGGAGACTTTATCCAGGATGACAATGTACCTGTACCTGCAGATGCAGCAGCATTTACTTTGCTGAAAGAGCAGCTGGTAGAGGTTCTGAGCACATTGACAGACAGAGAGCAGAAAGTATTGCGCCTGCGTTTTGGCCTGGACGATGGACGTGCCAGAACTCTGGAGGAAGTTGGTAAGGAATTTAATGTAACAAGAGAACGTATCCGTCAGATTGAGGCAAAGGCGCTCCGCAAGCTTCGTCATCCGAGCCGCAGCCGTAAACTGAAGGATTATCTGGACTAAGGAGCCTGTTATGCAGCTTTCATTACGTTTATCTGCAATAGCAGGCCTGGTGACCAGGGGAAACAGACTTGTGGATGTGGGATGCGATCATGGATACCTGCCGGTTTCGCTTTATCTGGATGGAAAGATTCCGGGTGCGATTGCCATGGATGTAAGAAAAGGCCCGTTGTCCAGAGCGCAGGAACATATTTCTCAGTATGGACTGGACGCATACATAGAAACCCGGCTTTCAGACGGACTTGAGGCTTTGAAACCGGGAGAGGGCGACACTCTTGTGATCGCAGGAATGGGCGGCCCTCTCATGGAGAGGATTCTTACTGACGGGGCAGAGGTCAGGGAGAGCTTTCGGGAAATGATCCTGCAGCCTCAGTCAGATATCCCCCATTTTCGCAGATTTGTCAGAAAAATCGGCTGGCAGATCACAGAGGAGGAGATGGTTCTGGAGGATGGCAAGTTTTATCCTATGATGAAGGTAATTCATGGAGAAAAGATGCATATTTCAGAAGATACTCCTTATACTTTAGATGAGTGGTTTGGAGGAATGCTTCTGGAAAGAAAGCATCCTGTTCTGCGGGAGTATCTGGAAAGAGAGCTTCGCATCCGCAATGAGATTCTTGACAGATTAAAGAATGCGCCCAATGCAGAGAAGCGTGCGGGCGAGATAGAGGAGGAAAAGCAGGCAGTTATTGCTGCTTTAGAGGAATATGAAGGCATATGAACTGACCTCCTGGCTGGAGAAGAAGTACCCGTCAGATGCAGCAGAGGACTGGGATAACGTAGGACTTCTCGCAGGAGATGATACAAATGAGATCAGCCATGTGTTTCTGGCTCTGGATCTGACAGAGGAAACACTGGCTGAGGCCATAGAGGATGGGGCAGATATGATCATTACCCATCATCCCATGATCTTTTCCGGAATTAAGAAGATCAATAATCACAGCTTTACAGGACGGAAGATTATCAGTCTGGTGCGCCATGGAATATCTTATTATGCAATGCACACCAACTATGATATTCTGGGAATGGCAGATTTAAGTGCCGGATATCTGGAACTGTCAGATACGAAGGTACTTTGTGCCACCGGGGAAAAAGACGGAGAGCCCATTGGCTTTGGGCGTGTGGGAAATCTGCCTTGTGAGATGACTTTAAAGGAGTACGCCCTTCTTGTAAAAAAGAACCTGAAGCTTTCAGATGTGAAAGTGTACGGAAATCTGGAACAGACTGTGAAAACAGCTGCAAGTGTGTGGGCATTTGTGAGATACGCGGTAAACGGCGTTGTTAAGTACTATTTGTGACCTTTCCTGACAGATATCATTTTATTTAGAAGGAAGAAAAATATGAAGTTAGCAATCTTGATTCAATGTCATAAAAATCCCGAACAGATCAATCGACTGCTGGAAAGACTGGATCATCCCAGCGTGGATTGCTTTGTTCATATTGACAAAAAGCAGAAATTTGCCGATCAGATCATCAAAAGGAAAAACGTGTATGTGCTCCCAGAAAGTGAGCGTGTATCCGTGGAATGGGCGCAGATTTCACAGGTTACAGCAACCTTAAACCTTTTGACGGCGGCATATTCCACGGAAAAATACGACTATTATTGGCTGATCAGCGGGCAAGACTGGCCGCTGGTTGCAGTAGAAAAAATCGTAGATTTTTTTGAGAATCATAAGGGTTCTAATTTTGTTCAGTTCTGGAATAGCACAAATCACGGAACCAACCAGAGAAACAGCTTGGATAAAAGAAACGAGCTGTATTTTCCTTTAGGAATAATCGGCAGAAAATTATGGCAGAAAGTCGTAAAGAGAGCTTATGTTGAAATCACGGGAGGATATAATAAAACTTGGAAGATTTTTCTGCGCCATCAACCTGAATGTAAATTTTACTTTGGAAGCGCATGGTGGGCGCTGAATCGTGAAACGGTTGAATGGATGAAAGAATATCTGGAAAAACATGAAGAGTATTACAATTTTTATAGGAATGCCGTTTGCCCGGATGAATCTTTTTTTCATACGCTGGTCATGCTGTCGCCCTATGCTAATGAAAACAAAGATTTCCTGACATATGTGCGTTTTCAAAAAGGAGCCAACAGCCCGGACATTTTAACTCAAAAAGATTATGCCGAGGCCTTGAATAGCAAGTATTTGGTTATGAGAAAAGTTGATATGGATGTAGACGATTTTTTTGTGAATTGTTGAAATGAAAGTTTTAATTGTGAGCCAGCCGGTTCTGAGCAGCACGAATAACATGGGCAAAACATTGATGGGATACTTTAAGGGTTTCCCTTCCGGCAATATTGCTCAGTTGTTTTTGCGGCAGGGAACGCCTGAAAACGCGGAGGTCTGCGAGCAGTATTATCGTTTTTCAGACGCGGATGCGATGAAGTCGATTTGGAATCGCAGCGTCCGGGGAACCTCCTTTGACAAAAGGACGGTTCAGTCCGCGGAAAAAGCTGCATTCGACAAAGGCCAAACTGACGGAGCGTACAAGATGGGGGCGGCGCATAAGGCGTGGATGCTGTTGGCCCGAGACGCCGCTTGGAAATGCAGCCATTGGAAAAATGAAAAGCTGCTGGGCTGGCTCAAGCAAATTGACCCGGATGTGGTCTTCTTAGCTCCGGGGGACGGCGCGTTTGCCTATCGGGTAGCGGATGAAATTGCACAGTATTTACACCGGCCGCTGGTTATGGTATGCATGGATGATTTCTTTATTCACAATCGAAATCAGGGAGAATTTCTGGGAAATATTCGCCAAAGGCATTTTATGAAGGCAGTTCGGAAGACGATGCAGGATTGCGCGGCTGTTTTTACGATTTGCGATGGGATGAACAAAGCGTATAGCGCTCTCTTTCAAAAAAGCTGCTTTACGTTGCATACGTCCGCGGACAAACGGAAACTGACGCTTGACCCTGCCGCCAGCCACCTTTCCTATATTGGCAATTTGAGCTGCGGACGTTATCAGTCACTGCTGGAGATGGGAAAAGCGCTTTCGGAAATAAAAGAGGATGGTTTTCCGAAAGTCATAGATGTGTATTCGGGTTCACAGGAAGCACGATTCATTGAGCCGTTAAAGAATGCCCGCGGGATCTGCTTTCATGGAGCTGTTTCGGCAGAACAGATTCCCCAGATTATGAGCAGCAGTCTGATGGTGATTCATGCAGAGTCTTTTGACCCCGCCATGATGGAACTGGTTCGTTTTTCTGTATCGACCAAGATCGCAGAGTCCCTGATGTATGGCCCGTGCCTGCTGGCATATGGGCCGGAGGGGATTGCCTCGATCGACTACCTGAAGGAAAACGATGCTGCATACGTAATAACGCAGACGGACAGGCTTTCGGAAGGCTTGACGGAAATTTTATCGAACGGAAAGCTGCGGGAACATATTATGGGCAACGCAAGAGCGTTAGCCGCTCGAAATCATGACCCGGAGGTCAATTCGAAAAAGCTTTATCAATGGCTGGAACGGGTTATTGGCAGCAACCATAAAACGGGGGAAACTTTGGATGAAGGTATTGCAGGTTAACACGGTTTGTGGGCGAGGAAGTACAGGGCGGATCGTAACCGACCTGCTGTTTTGTCTAAAAGAAAACGGCCACTCTGGAAAAATTGCATACGGCCTGAAACCGATGTTGAATGCTGTACCCAATGATACGATTTTGATGGAATCAAGAGTTGAATACTGCGTTCATAATATACTTTCCAGATTTACAGATAACGAAGGCGGTTATTCCTTCTTTGGAACAAAACGTTTGATCAGCACAATCGAAAAGTATAGGCCGGATGTTATACATCTTCATAATCTTCATGGTCATTACTTGAATTATGGAATGTTTTTTTCGTTTTTAAAAGAAAAAAACATTCCGCTGGTGTGGACGTTTCATGATTGTTGGCCAATGACAGGACATTGTACACATTTTGTGGTAGCAGGTTGCAGACAGTGGAAAGTACAATGCATGAGTTGTCCGCAGTTACAGTGCTATCCATGCTGCTATACAAAAGGGAATGTAAAAGAAAATTATTTAAAGAAAAAGAAGAACTTTACTGGATTAGAAAATTTGGTGATCGTGACGCCTTCTCAATGGATGGCGGGTCTTGTAAAAGAAAGTTTTCTCAAGGAGTACCCCGTAAAAGTAATCCATAACGGAATTGATTTGTCAAAATTTTATCCCCGAACAAGAACTTTATTTAGAAAGAAATATGGTTTGAAAGACGAAACGCTTATTTTAGGCGTGGCGAGTGAATGGGGCGAACGAAAGGGGTTCAATGATTTTATCCGGCTTGCCGGAGAATTATCAGACAATCAGCGTCTTATTATGGTCGGCGTGAACGAGAAGCAGACAAAAGAACTTCCTAAAAGTATCATCACGATCAAAAAAACAAACAGCGCGGAAGAACTTGCAGAAATCTATAGTGCGGCTGATGTGTTTTTCAATTTTACCTATGAAGATAATTTTCCAACCGTTAATTTGGAGGCGATGGCCTGCGGAACCCCGGTGGTTACATACCGAACTGGCGGGAGTCCGGAAAGCATCACATATCAGACGGGAAGCGTTGTGGAACAAGGGGATTACCATACTGCCTTGGAGCTGATCGATTCTATGATGAAATTAGATCGGAATGTGATAAGAGAAAGGACTCACAAACGATATGAAGCACGGGATCGATATAATGAGTACTTGGAACTTTATCATTCGATGATTCCATCGTGTAAGTAATAAAGAAGGAACTAGCGTGAAAGAAACGAAATTATCGATTAGATGCACAGATCTGTTCATTCCATTGATGATGCTGTTTGCATTGGATTTTTTTGATTTATCGGGAATTATCCTGTCTTTGCTTCTTTTGCTTTTGTTTGGTTTTTGTGGAAAAGAAGTAAAGCTTGATAGAATGGCATTGTTAATGCTCCTATTCTCCGCAGCGTATGGGCTGAGCATCTTTTATTTTGAAGGAGTTACGGTCGATGCAATTATCAAATATGCGATTGCCCCGTGGGGGTGCTACGTATTAGGCTTTAATATACTAAGACTAAAAAAGGATGCATCCTCAATAAAAATTTCTAAATTGCTGTTTATCGGCTTTTTTATTCATGGAGTACTGAACTTAATTGCTTCGGTGGCGCAGTTTGGAATAAATTTTAACAATAATTATAGGCAGGCATATGATTTTTGGCAGGGGCGGATTATTTCTGTTACGACGGCGGCTCTGTATTACTCACCGTTGGTGTTTTATGCTATCGGAGTGTTGCTTACACAAAATATAAGAAAGAAAAAAATATTCAGTGTTATCGTGATACTGATTTCGGCCTTCGCAACATTACTTTATCAAAATCGTACATTGATTTTGGCAGCTGTAATTGTTTTAATGGGTGGTATTGTCTCAATTTTACTTGATTCGAGCACAACGAAAAAAACAAAAATTTCCTTTCTTTTCGGAACGGGGGCTGCAATCGGAGTCATTCTTGTTGCGTGGATAACAGACTTAGGCGGAATTAGATCATTTCTGCAGAACACAACATTTTATGCTCGATTAACAGGTGCAAACGGTGAAGGACAGGATCGAACAAAAATATGGAGCAGCTTTATTTTTGGAGATGCATGGAAATACCCGTTTGGAGGAAATAGAGCTGTCTTATACAAAAATAAAGGATATGTGCATAATACATGGCTGGATATTTTTAGGAGAGGTGGAATTATACCGTTTATCTCATTTGGCCTTTTCACGCTGCTCTCCGTTAGAACTGTGTTTCTGTACGCAAAACAAAGCACAATCAAAAGCGAGGATCGTCACGCTCTCGCATTTTCAATGATAGGAATAGCAGCCATGTTTTTTGTTGAGCCTGTTATCGAAGCAAATCCATATATTTTTTATTTGCCTTTGGTCGTCATTGGACTTATGAATGGTGAGCTATATATAAATAGAACGGAGTACTTACAGTGAAACTTGTTTTTATTTCAAATTATATATCTCATCATCAGAAACCTTTTTGCGATGCAATGAAGCAAAAAATAGGCAAAAATTTCATTTTTATGGAAACAATGCCGATGGAAAAAGAACGATTGGACATGGGCTGGGAACCGATAAGGGAAAACTATGTTTTCCGCACATATGAAAGCAATGAAAGCGAGAAAAAGGCTAAAAAAATAGCGGTGGATGCAGAGATTGTCATTTTAGGTTCAGCTAGTGACAACTATATTATACCGCGTCTGAAAACGAAAAAACTCACCTTCAAATACGCGGAACGGTTTTACAAGACAGGGTTGACTTTGCGAAATCTTCCGCACGCGGCGGCAGGGGCTTGGCTCCATCACGGCCGTTTTCAGCGCTATCCGCTGTATATGCTGTGCGCAAGCGCTTATACGCCTGCGGATGCGGCGATCTTCCATAACTATGTCGGCCGAACTTACAAGTGGGGATATTTCCCGGAAGTCAAACGATACGATGTGGCCGAATTGATGGAGAAAAAGCAGTCGGCTGCATCGGTCGGAGAGGAACACTCCCGGATTTCCATCCTGTGGGCCGGCAGGCTGATCGGATGGAAGCACCCGGAAGCGGCTGTTCAGCTGGCGGCGTCCCTGAAGGAAAAAGGATACTCTTTCCGTATGAGCATGATCGGCAACGGGGAAATGGAGATGCAGCTTCATGACATGATTCGGGAGAAAGGCTTGGAGGATTGCGTGGAGATGCTGGGCGCGATGCCGCCGGAAGAAGTGCGCAGGCATATGGAAAAAGCAGATATTTACCTGTTTACCAGCGACTTCAACGAGGGCTGGGGAGCCGTCCTGAACGAGTCCATGAATAGCGGCTGCGCCGTGGTGGCAAGCCATGCCATCGGTTCTGTGCCGTTCCTGATCAAAAATGGAGAGAATGGGCTGATCTATGAAAACGGAAATCAGTTGGACTTGGGAAAACAGGTATTGAGACTTTTGGAGGATGGGGCATTTCGAAAAAAAATCGCTGAAAATGCGTATGAAACCATGATAAACCTGTGGAACGCCGAGACTGCCGCGGAACGTTTTTTGACCTTGGCAGAGAAACTGCTCAAAAACGAAAATACGGATTCTCTATTTCTAGACGGCCCGTGCAGTAAAGCGGCGATTTTGAAAAACGACTGGTATCAACATTAAAGGTGGAAAGCGTATGCATCCGATTCGCTCCCTGAAAAGAAGAACGGCTCTCTTTCTAGTGAATCACGTACTGACCGGAACAAGACCCTGCTTCTTTGAAACAAAAAGAAGATGGCTCAACTCGATTGGTTATTCCATTGGAGAAGGAACCAAAGTCGTCGGGCCGATGGAATGCTATGCAAAATTGAAGGTAGGGCGGAACTGCTGGCTCGGGAAAAATCTGAAAATCAATGGGAACGGCACGGTGGAAATCGGTGACAACTGCGATATTGGGCCGGAAGTCACCTTTCAGACGGGAGGGCACCAGATCGGAACGTCGGAAAGGCGGGCGGGCGAAGGCCTTGTGTTTCACCAGAAAGTAGGGAACGGCGTTTGGATCGGCGGCCGCGTTACCATCCTTGGAAATACGACGATCGGAAGCAGCAGCGTGGTCGCGGGCTGCGCCTGTGTGGTCAAAGACGTGCCTCCCAATACGCTGGTGGGAGGCGTACCAGCAAAAATGATTCGGAAGCTTGACGATGAAGATTCAGAAGATCCTGAAAAGTAAAGTGACGAAAAATGCCGGCTGGCTGATCGGCGGGCGCGTTTATCATATGGCGCTGGCGTTTGTCGTGGGCCTGCTGACGGCGCGGTATCTGGGGCCGGGCAACTATGGGCTGATCAACTATGCGGCCACCTATACGGCGTTTTTCTCTTCTTTCTGCACCCTTGGAATTAATTCCGTGATCGTCAAAAATTTTGTCGATCACCCGGAAAAAGAAGGGGAAACCATAGGCTCGGCGATCATCCTGCGGGCGATCTCCAGCGCGCTGTCGCTGGTCATGATGGTGTGCATCACGCTGATCGTGGATCGGGGAGAGACCACGACCCATTGGGTCGTGGCACTTTGCGGGGTCGGCGTTCTCTTTCAGGTGATGGACACGCTTAACTACTGGTTCCAGTGCAAATTGCAGTCCAAATATGCCGCCATTGCCACCGCAATCTCCTACACCGTCGTCTCGGCCTATAAAGTCTGGCTTCTTTTTACGGGAAAGAGCGTGGAATGGTTCGCCGTGTCCACGTCCATTGATTATCTGGTCGCGGCCATGGTGCTGCTGGCCCTGTATAAAAAACAGCATGGCCCGCAGTTTTCCTGCTCCCTCCGAAAAGCCAAAGAGCTGCTGGGCAGCAGCCGGCATTTTATTCTGGCGGGCCTGATGGTGTCGATTTATGACAGCACCGATAAATTCATGCTGAAGCAGGTGATGAATGAAGCGGAAGTCGGCTTCTATTCGACGGCGGTTTCCCTGTGCAACACCTGGGTGTTTTTGCTGACGGCGCTGATCGATTCGTCTTACCCCGTCATTCTGCAGTCCTTTGAAAATAAGGAAGGATTCGAACGGAGGAACCGGCAGCTCTACGCTATCGTGTTTTACGCGTCGGTGAGTGTCTCGCTGCTGTTTTCGATCTTTGCCTCTCCCATCGTTGTGTTTCTGTACGGAGAGACGTACGCGCCGGCGGCCGCCCCTTTGAGGATCATTACCTGGTACGTCGCCTTTTCCTATCTGGGGGTCGCCAGAAATGCGTGGATCGTCTCCTATGGCAAGCAGAATTATCTCAAATACCTGTATATGGGAGCGGCCCTCGCCAATGTATTGCTGAATGCGCTGATGATCCCGCCGTGGGGCGCGTCCGGCGCCGCGCTGGCGTCTTTGCTGACGCAGATCAGCACCATTCTGGTATTTCCGGCGCTGATCAAAGATCTGCGGCCCAATGTCAGACTGATGCTGGACGCGATTCTTCTCAGGAATGTTTTTTGAAAAGGAGAAAGAAATGTCTGCATTTGATAACGCCACCCTTATGATTACCGGCGGTACGGGGTCGTTCGGTTCTACGGTTCTGAAGCATTTTCTGGACTCTGACCTGAAGGAGATTCGCATCTTCTCCCGCGATGAAAAGAAACAGGACGATATGCGCCATGCCCTTCAGGCGAACCACCCGGAGAACGCGAAAAAGGTGAAGTTCTACATCGGCGATGTGCGCAGCCCCCAGTCCATCCGAGACGCGATGCCGGGTGTTGACTACGTTTTTCACGCGGCGGCCCTGAAGCAGGTGCCGTCCTGCGAATTTTTTCCGATGCAGGCGGTTCAGACCAACATTGTCGGAACGGACAATGTTCTTCACGCCGCTATCGACGCGGGGGTGAAGCGCGTAGTTTGCCTGTCCACGGACAAAGCCGCTTACCCTATTAACGCGATGGGCATTTCCAAGGCCATGATGGAGCGCGTGATCTACGCCAATGCCCGCATGGCGGCGGAGGGCGGAGGCACGACCATCTGCTGTACCCGCTACGGCAATGTGATGTGCAGCCGCGGCAGCGTCATTCCGCTGTTCATCGAGCAGATCAAGGCGGGCAGACCCATCACCATCACCGACCCCAACATGACCCGCTTTCTGATGAACCTGGACGAGGCTGTGGATCTGGTCTTGTTCGCTTTCCAACATGCAAATCCCGGTGATTTGTTCATCCAGAAGTCTGATGCTTCCACCATCGGCGATCTGGCTAAGGCTGTCCAGCAATTGTTCGGCGATACCGGCACGAACATCATTGGCACCCGTCACGGCGAGAAGCTGTTCGAGACCCTGATGACCCGTGAGGAGCGTCTGCGCAGCCAGGATATGGGTCATTACTTCCGTGTTGCTGCGGATAATCGCGACCTGAACTATGATAAGTTCGTGGTCAAGGGCGAAGTACATACCATGGCAGATGAATCTTACACCAGCCATAACACCACTCGTCTGGATGTGGAGGGCACTGTGAAGAAGATTCTGACCACTGAATATGTCCAGAATGAGCTGAAAGGCATCCCCAATGTCTA
>ERZ773147.3387-NODE-3387-length-12168-cov-4.883926_pt1 | contig 12168 bp, 9 predicted proteins | sample MGYA00580851_ERZ773147 | MGnify/ENA primary metagenome ERZ773147 (study PRJEB29015, sample SAMEA2737818) | human gut metagenome | biome: human gut; feature: human-associated habitat; material: faeces | place: China | collected 2012 ... | reverse complement strand
TCGCCCTGCTCCACGCGGTACTGCTTACCGCCGGTAACAATGATTGCGTACATTTTGTTCATTCCTTTTCGTTGTACTCGCTGGTCGTAAAGGCAGACCCTTACTGCGGGCCATTTCAGGCGCCCACACCATGCGGCTAGAATATTATAGCAAAAACCCAACCGGATTGCAAGAGGAAATTTCCCTTTTGCGCAAATTTTTTACGCTTTTTTCTGCCCGGCCTGTTCTATGGCGGCTTTCACCTGCGCATTATAGGCCTCGGTCTTTTCCAAAAACAGCTTGCGCGGGCTGGAAGCCAGCAGCTGGGTGTCCTTACCTGCAAAGGAGATGGGACCGTCCAGCTTCTTTTGAGCCGCCTTGTTCTCTGCGTTCATCGCCAGCGGCACAAGCAAAGGCTTGCCCTTAAACTTGCGGGTAAAATACACCTCCGCCGCAATGCCAGCCACCACAGCGATGCCTGCCACCAGCTGGGATACCCGCAGCCCGATGGAGGGCACCAGCATCAGGCTGTCGGTGCGCAGACCCTCGATCCAGAAACGGCCTGCGCCGTACCAAATCAGATACCGCAGGGTTATGTCGCCGTTGAACTTGCGCTTTTTGATGTAGCGGAACAGCAGGAAAAAGCCCACAAAGCACCAGATGCTCTCGTACAAAAAGGTGGGGTGCACCGGCAGGTTGGGGTCGATGACTACACCCTTGGGCACCGTGACCGTGCTGCTCATCAGGTAAGCACGGGTAGACTCGCTGTACATCCCCCACGGCAGGGTGGTGTTGCAGCCAAAGGCCTCCTGATTGAAAAAGTTGCCCCAGCGGCCGCAGCCCTGCCCGAGGAGAAAGCCCATAGCGGTAAGGTCGAACATGGGCAGCACCGGCACGCCCCGCCACTTGCAGGCCAGGCCGCCGAACAGAAAGCCGCCGATGATGCCGCCGTAGATGGCAAGGCCGCCATCCCGGATGGCGATCATCTCCCAGATGCTCTCGTATTTAAAAGGTGCCATAGCCACATAATAGGCGCGGGCGCTGATGATGCCCAGCACCACGCCGATGAGGATAACATCCACCATGCTGTCCGGGTCTACGCCAAATTCCAGACTGTGCCGGAAGGCAAAGACCAGCGCCAGACACAGACCCACTGCGATGCACACGCCGTACCAGTAGATGCTGACACCGCCGATGGTAAAGGCCACGCGGTTCAGCTGAAAACTCAGTCCCAGACCCGGGAACTGTACCAGATTTGTCATTCTTCTTCCTCCTCGTCCTCTTCAGCCGCCTGCGCCGTGCCATCCGGCAGGATGTACATGGTAGCCATGCGGTCGGTGCACAGGATGTGCTGCAAAGCAGCGTCCGCATCCTCTGCGGTCAGCCCGGCCAGCATGGAGATCTGCTGCGCCACCGTCTGGCCGCTGAGGGCAAAGTCTGCCATCTGGCTGGCCGAGTCTTCCACGTTTTCCAGATTTTCGATCAGCTGGCCGTATTTTTCGTTCTTGCACAGGGTAAACACTTCCCTGTCCACACCGGCGGCGCGTACCCGGGCGATCTCGTCCAGCAGCAGCTGCCGCACAGTATTCGGTACATCGCTCTCTCCGGTGAACAGGATGCAGCAGCAGCCGTCCACCCGCAGCACCTCGCCGCCAAAGCCGGGGTTCACAAGGCCTTCGTCATACAGGCGGCGGTACAGCGGCGACATCCCGCCCACGATGCAGCTGAGCACAAGGTCGTACAGCGCCTCGGTGCGCAGATCGTCCGCAGACAGCGGCTCTTCCTTAAAGCCTACGCCGAAGCAGGGCTTGGAGACCGGCATGGTCAGCGTTTTTTCCGTAGCGGCAAGGGTCATAGGCTCCGTGGCCCACAGCCGCTGCACCTTCTGTGCCGGGCGGGGCTCCATCAGGCCGTGCCGCTTGCAGGCGGCACGGATCTGTTCCATGGTGGTGTTGCCGGCCGCAGCCAGCACCATATTGCCCGGAGCATAAAAGGCCTTGCAGCTGTCGTACAGCATGGCGGGCGTGATCTCGGCAATGCTCTCCACCGTGCCCGCGATATCGCTGCGGATGGGGTGGCTGTGGTACAGGCACTCGAACAGGCCGGTGATGAGCCGCCAGTCCGGGCTGTCATCGTACATTTTGATCTCCTGCCCGATGATGCCCTGTTCTTTTGCAATGGTCTGCTCGGTAAAGTAGGGGTGGCCTACCATGCCCAGCAGCACGTCCAAGCTTTCGTCCAGCTGCTGGGTGGCCGTGAACAGGTAGCAGGTGCGGTCAAAGCTGGTAAAGGCGTTGGCGTTGGCGCCCGTCTTTGCGTACTTGGCAAAGGCGTCACCGTCCTCGTCCTCGAACATTTTGTGCTCCAGAAAATGCGCCACACCCGCCGGCAGATGCACCGTTTGGCCGTTCAGGCAGAAATCCCGGTCGATGGAGCCGAACTTTGTGGCATAGATCACATGAGTGCTGGAATAGCCCGGCATGGGGCGCACCAGCACCGTCAGGCCGGAGGGCAGGGTCTGCCATTGGTCGGCCACGGTCTTTTCCAGCAGGGTCTGGTTATTCTGCGGCATGGGCAGTATCCTCCTTTGTAAGCAGATAGCTGACCGAGAGGGTCAGGCGGCGCAGGATATCCCGCACCTCGTCTTTGGTCACGGCGCGTAAAGCATTCCGCGCCTGCTCCGGGCTCTGGATGGGTGCAGCGCTGTTGGCACCGGCACGCAGCACCTCGATGTAGTACCAGCTTTCGATGCCGCCAAGGCTGTCCTCTACCCCGTTCATACCGCTGAGCAAGCCCCGGCGGCAGTCCTCAAATTCCTCGTCGGTGATAGGGCCGGTGCACAGGTCGGCAAGTTCCTTCAAAATGGCCTGCTCTGCGCGGGCGGCATCGGCGTGCTCCACACCGCTGTTCACCGCCATGCTGCCGGTAAAGCTTTGGAAGGAGGAGGAGCAGTAGTAGCACAGATGGTCCCGCTCCCGCACATTGAGGAACAGGCGGCTGGTCACGCTGCCGCCGTACAGCGCCATGGCAAGGCGCACCGCTGCCAGCTGCTGCGGCTGCATGGGCTGCCCCAGCGTGAACAGCATACACAGCTTTGCCTGCACCATATCGTAGTTTTCGGTCTTATGCACCGGTGCAATGGCAGGCATGGCCATGTTTTCCACCAGCGGCAGCGGGGCGCGGTCGATGCAGGCAAGCTCTGCCAGCAAAGCATCCCGGATGGCGGCGGTCTGGGCGGCATCACAGCCCAGCGCCAGCAGCTCGATGTTGGCGGTGCGCAGCATCTGCTGATAAGCGGCGGTCAGCATGGCCGGGGTAAGACCGTCCACCTCTTCCAGATAGCCCTCCTGCCGCACGCCTGCCGGGCTGTCACCAAAAAACTCCCGGTTGGCCTGATGCAGACAGTAGATGCGTTTATCGTTGATTTCATCCTCAAGGCCCTTTTTCAGCATCTGCTTTTCAATGCTGACGGCCTGCGGGTCAAAGCAGCCGTCCACAAAATACGGATGGAAGGCCGCACCCAGCGCGATTTTGGTATACTCGGCGGTCAGTGCCTCGCCCTCCAGCGCAAAGGCATCCTTGATGCCGGTCACGCTGACGCAGAGGTTGTGGTTGCAGCCCATGGGGCGGGCGTCCACGGTCAGGTCTGCGCCGTAGAGCTTTGCCAGCTTTTTGGTGAGGCGGGTCATATCCGGGCAGTCCGCATAGCCGCGCTCCATCACCAGCGGCAACAGCGCATGGGCAGTGGCCGTTTTACGCTCTGCCGGGAAGGCAAAGTGGATGCTGATGCGGCAGCGGTTGAATTTAGAAGCCGGGTCGCAGGAAAGATGCACACCCGGTGCAATGAGAGTACGTTCCAATGATAGTTCCCTTCTCTCTGTGCCGCAGCACAGAGCATTTGATTCAGTCTGCCCTCTGCAGGGCGATGAACTCTTCCAGGCTCAGGCCGCTGGCGCGGATGGCAAGGGCGTTTTCCACCCCCACATAGCGCCAGTGCCACGGCTCGAACACGATGCCGGTAGCAGCCTGCCGGTCCTGCGGGTAGCGCAGGATAAAGCCGTATTCCGCCGCGTAGGCCGTAAGCCACTCGTAGGCGCGGGTCTCGGCAAAACCGGTGTCCTGCTGCGGATTGTCCGCGCTGAGGATATCTGCCGCGTAGCCGGTGCCGTGCTCGTTGGCGTTGGCGGCGGGCTGGATGGTAGCCGCCAGACGGGCGGCTTCCTCCTCGCTCTTGCGCTTATCGCGGTAGGTCTGCACCCGGGCCTCGTAGGCGGCCTGACGGGTGTCGGCGTCCTGATAACCGGCCACAAGGATCAGGCTAACCCCATCCGCCTGCGCGGCGGCGGCCATACTGCGATACTGCATGGCAGCTTCGGCCTCCAGCTGCTGGCCGGTGGCCTCGTCGGCGGTATCCAGCAGCGGAGCAGGCTCGGCTGCATAGGGCAGGTTGGCGTTCACCAGTACCAGCCGGGCATCTGCGGCGTTAAATACGTAGTCTGTGCCGTCGTACACGCTGGCTGCAAATACCTTTGGCCCGGCCAGCAGGCCGTGCACCTTGGGCAGCAGCCACAGGATGCCGCCGGTCAGCAGCGCTACCACCGCCGCGCAGCCGGCCAGAAACAGCACCCAGTTGCGGGCCAGCCGCAGCATTTTGCGGCGCTTCCATTGTTGATAGGTCAGGCGCTTATCAGCAGGCGCTCTGGAGGTACGGGTGGGTTCACTCATGCGGCGGGGCTCCTTTTCGGCATTGTTGCAGCGCCGGTGCGCCGCACAGATTCAAACTATATTATACACCCCTTTGCATTTTGTGTAAACGCTGCTGTGTGTAAAAAAATTATGACCCGCCCGCCCCCGGCAGGGAGCAGACAGGCCACAATTAAAAATTTTACGCAGATCAGTCAAACAGCATATCGTGGATGGCACCGACAGCCTTATCGGCGTCTGCACGGTCGATGATGCAGGAGATCTTGATCTCGCTGGTGGAGATCATTTTGATGTTGATATTGTTGTTGGACATTGCCTCGAACATCTTGGAGGCAACGCCGCTGTGGCTCTGCATACCGGCACCCACGATGGAGACCTTGGCGCAGGTGGTGTCCACACTGACATCGTTGAAGTGTGCACTTTCCTTCAGCACACGCATGGCCAGCTCGGCTTCGCCTTCGGCACAGGTAAAGCTGATATCCTTCTTGCCGTCGCGGCCGGTGGACTGCAGAATGATGTCCACGTTGATGTTCTTCTGTGCCAGCAGACCGAAGATCCTAAAGCTCATGCCCGGCTCATCGGGAACGTTGAGAATCGTGATAACGGCAACATCGGTGTCCTTGGCGACACCCTTGATCAGCATACCTTCCATGTCCTTTGTAACCTCCTTAACCACCGTACCCGGGATGGGGTTCAGGCTGGAGAGCACCTCCAGCTCCACATTGTACTTTTTAGCCAGCTCCACGCTGCGGTTGTTCAGCACCTGTGCGCCCAGAGATGCCAGTTCCAGCATCTCGTCAAAGGTGATCTCCTCCAGCTTACGGGTGTTGCTCACTTTGCGCGGGTCGGCGGTATAAACGCCCTCCACATCCGTGTAGATCTGGCAGCGGTCAGCGTGCAGGGCAGCGGCAATCGCTACAGCACTGGTGTCGGAGCCGCCGCGTCCCAGAGTGGTGATGTCATCCAGCTTGTTCAAGCCCTGGAAGCCTGCCACCACCACCACGCGGTTGCGCTCTAGCTCGGAGGAAATCCGCTCGGTCTCCAGCCGGGTGATGCGCGCCTTGGTGTAGGCACGGTCGGTGCGGAAGCCCGCCTGCCAGCCGGTCAGGCTGATGGCATGGCAGCCCAGCTCGTTCAGCGCCATGGCCAGCAGTGCGATGCTGATCTGCTCGCCGGAGGCCAGCAGCATATCCATCTCACGCGCCGAGGGGTTATGGGTGATCTCCCCTGCCTTGGCGATCAGGTCATCGGTGGTGTCGCCCTGTGCGGAGACTACCACCACTACGTCATTGCCCGCGTTGTGGGTGTTGGCCACGATCCGCGCAACGTTGAAGATACGGTCACGGTCCTTTACGGAAGAACCGCCGAATTTCTGTACGATCAACGCCATATCTTGTCACTCTCCTCTTTAACGCCCCGCGCTTGCGGGGGGCTTGCCGGGCGGAAGCGTTCTTGCACTTCCCTTACCCATTTATCATTCCACGGTTGCGCCGGTGTTATCGGCATCCAGCTGCAACAGTGTAAATGCTTCACATCCGTCCAGACCTTCCAGCAGCTCCAGACCTTTTTCCAGCTTGGAATAGAACTTTTCGGCCTCGGCCTTTTCTGCCACAGCCATGACCGTGCTGCCTGCACCGGACACATACACGGCCTTTGCGCCGCACAGCCGCGCCATATCGAACACCTCGCGGGAGCCGGGCATCAAGGGCATGCGATACTGCTGGTGCAGCTTATCCTCGGTGGCAATGGCCAGCAGGTCGTGCCGCCCCTCGCAGAAGGCTGCGGGCACCAGCGCCGCACGGGACAGGTTATACACCGCGTCCTTATGGGATACCTCTTTAGGCAGGGCAGCGCGGGCTGCCTCGGTCAGCAGCTTGTAGTCCGGCACGATGGCAGCAAAGCAGAGGCTTTCGTCCACATTCCGCTTGACCGAATACACCTTGCCGTCCTCGAACACGCTGCTGGTCAGGCCGCCCAGTAGTGCCGGAGCCACGTTATCGGGGTGTCCCTCAATGGCAGTTGCCAGCGTGAGCAGCTCCTGCGTGTTGAGCACATCGCCCAGCATCCGGTTTGCGCCCAGCAGACCCGCGATAATGCAGGCCGAAGAAGAGCCCAGACCCCGTGCCATGGGGATGGGGTTCGTCTGGGTGATCTTGAGGGGCGGGATCTGCTTGCCAACCTTTTCGAACAGGCCCTTGGCGGAGCGGTACACGAGATTCGACTCGCCCCGGGGGATGCGGGTGCCGTCCGATGCCGAGATCTCCAGCACCTCGCTGTCCTCAAAGGTGACTGTGTTGTACAACGTAACTGCCAGACCCAGCGCATCGAAGCCGGAGCCTACATTGGCGCTGGTGGCAGGGACTGAAACCTTGATCTTCATTGCCGCAGTTCCTTTCCGTTACACTTCCTCGGGCAGACGCTTGAGCACCAGCTTTACGCTGCCGCCCACGGCCTCCACCTTGCGCGCGGCCTCTGCCAGCGCACGCTCATCGGCGCGCTTCACAAAGTAGGCGCAGCCCTCGTACCGCTCATCCACCACCTTGCCGTAGCCGTAGATGGCCTCCACCACAGCGGGTGCAATGCCCGCCACACGCACATAATATGCAGCGGGAGCCGGGTCGGTGAGCATGCCGTCCACCGGGTCCGCAGGCTGCCAGAACAGGCTGTCGTGCACCTGTGCGCCGTTTTTCAACGCATCCACCACGTCTGCCACCACAGCGCTGGCGGTGGGCAGCTTGCCTGCGCCCTTGCCGTAGAACACCACATCGCCCAGCATATCGCCCTTGACCAGCACCGCGTTGAACACATCGTCCACGCTGGCCAGCTGGTTTGCCTTGGGCACCAGACACGGCTCTACACCGGCGGCCACGCTGCCGTCCTTGCCAAGCTTCATCCATGCGATCAGCTTGATAACGCAGCCCAGCTTTTCGGCGCTGGCCACATCGGCGGCGGTAATGGCGCGGATGCCCCGGGTGGGGATGTTCTGGGGGTAGATCTGGTGGCCGCACACCATGGAGGACAGGATGGCGATCTTGCGGCAGGCGTCGCGGCCGTCCACGTCATCGCTGGGGTCCTTGGTCTCTGCGTAACCCAGCTCCTGCGCAATTTGCAGCGCATCCTCAAAGCCCAGTCCCTCCCGCACCATCTTGGTGAGCATGAAGTTGGTGGTACCGTTCACGATGCCCTCCACCTCGGTGATGACGTTGGCCGCCAGGCACTGGTGCATGGGGGTGATGATGGGCGTACCGCCGCCCACAGAGGCCTCGAACAGGAAGGCGCAGTCGTGCTCCTTGGCCAGTGCCAGCAACTCTGCGCCGTAGGTGGCCACCATCTCCTTGTTGGAGGTGCACACGCTGCGGCCGCTCTCCAGACACGCCTTGACGTAGGGGTAAGCAAAGCGGGTACCGCCGATGGTCTCCACCACCACCTGGATCTCCGGGTCCTGCAGGATCACGTCGATATTCTTGACCACCAAAGGCTCCACCGGGTTGCCGGTAAAATCCTTCGGGTCCAGAATGTATTTTACCTCCACCGGTTCGCCAGCCCGGCGGGAGACGCTTGCAGCATTGTGGCACAGCACCTCGTATACGCCGCTGCCCACCGTGCCAAAGCCCAGAATTGCAATTTTAGCCATACTCTCTTTCCCTCGTTTCCTGTTTTGTTACAGGTTATACCCACAGCGCACACCCACGACCATGCGCTGGCGCGAAAGCTTTTCGGTCAGTTCCTCCGGGGACATCTGCATGGTATCGGTGCGGATGGTGACCGCCACCAGCGCAGCCCCATTCTCCGGGGTGGACTGGTTGATGGTCACAATACTGGCGCCTGCGGCGCTGATACCGGCCAGAAGGCTTTGCAGCGCACCGGTCTCGTCCCGCAGGGTGGCCATGACCGTGATGACCTCACGGCCGTTCTCTGAATCAAAAATACAATCCTTATACTTATAAAATGCACTGCGCGAAAGCTCTACGGCGCGGGTCGCAGCCGAAATGCTGCGGGCTTCGCCGCTGGCCAGCAGCTCCTTGGCGCGTACCACCTTGAGAAAAACCTCCGGCAGCACCTGCGCATCCACCAGATAAAAACGGCGTTCCAACTTGTTCACCTCTCAAACACAAGTGTTCTTGCAGAGAATATAATAGCATCCGAACCCCTGCAATGCAAGAGCCCGGATGCTATTTTGTCACTTTGTCCAGTTTTGTCTTGTGAAGTGCGCCCTGTCCTTGCCGGATTTTTCAGCAAAGGGGGTGAAAAAGTACGATTTTTGTCCTTATTCCGTGTCCAGTGCGCTGGTATCGGTGGGGGTGACCGGCTGGGTGGGCACAGCATCGTCTGTGTTCTCGGCAGGGGCAGCAGCCTGCGGTGCGGCATGGGAATAGGTGCAGGTATCGGGCAGGTCATCGGCACGGTAGTAGCCCACGGCAGTGCTCGGGCAGCCTGCACCGGCCAGCAATCCGCTCTGGGTGCAGTAGCGGCGCTCCACCACGCCTGCGGAGGCGGGGAATGCCTTATAGGGCAGGTCTGCCTGTGCCTGCTCCATCAGTGCCTTCCACGCGGTCACACAGGTACGGGTCTTGGCTTGCTGCTTGGACAGGGTCTTGGTCATATCGTAAGGTGCATCATATCCCCACCACACAGCGGTGACATAGTAGGGCGTGCCGCCCACGAACCACAGATCCTTTTCGTCGCTGGCAGTACCGGTCTTACCAAAGGCCTCCATGCCGTTGGAGTTGGGGTAGCGGCCGCTGGCAGTACCTACGCTGGAGAACAGAACGTTCTTCAGCAGACGGTTCATGACATAAGCGGTATCGGGGGTCAGTGCCTGATAGCTGGTGGCGTTGTTTTCCAGATAGATGTTGCCTTCCCGGTCCAGCACACGGGTGTACAGGTGCGGGGTGGTGTACTCGCCGTCATAGAAGATCTGGAAGGCTGCGGCCAGCGCCATGGGCGTAACGCCCTTGGTCTGGCTGCCCATAACCATCTGCGCCAGACCCACGTCGTTGGTGGGGTCCAGCGTATTCAGTTGCAGAGTGTTGTAGACGAAGTTGAAGATATTGCTTGCGCCCACAAGGTCGCCCACGCGGACTGCGATGGTATTCAGCGAGCGGGCAAGGCCGTTCCACAGCGGGAGATCGCTGCCGTCGCCATAGTTGCCGCCGTAGTTGCGCGGCCAGCTGCGCCATGCGTTGGGGTAAGCGCGGAGCTGCTTGTCGGAGAGTCCCATCAGGCCATTCTTGCGGCAGTAGTCCTCGTCCCGGATGATCATATCCTGCTTCTGATACAGGGGGGAGTTGTTGAGCATGGTGGACCAGTTGACCAGACCGTACTCAATGCCCAGCGCATAGGCACCGATGGGCTTGATGGTAGAACCGGTCTGCCGCTCCACATTATAGGCGCGGTTCAGGGAAAGGCTCTTGGTCTTTTCGCCCAGGCCGCCCGCAATGGCCAGCACGTTGCCGTCATAGTCCAGCGTGACCATAGCAGCCTGCGTGCGCACGTTGCGGTAATAGTAGACGGTGCCATCTTCGCCGGTGCGGGTCTTGGGGGTGCCGTCCTCGTTGAACACCTGCACATCATCGTCCGAAATAGAGGTGACCTCTTCCTCATGCCAGCCCGCCGGGAAGTAGGCATCGTCGGTGTTCAGCATCAGGTTTTCCATCTGGGACTGCAGCTTGGTGTTGACAGTGGCTTCGATGGTAAAGCCGCCGGTGTAGAGCAGCTTCTGTGCCTCGGACTCGCTGATGCCCTCCTTGGTCATGATGTCCTGCACGACCTCATTGAACAGTGCATCGGTGAAGTAGGAGTTGTTGGAGGTGCGGGTCACGTTCTCGGCACCGCCCTTGCTCTCCACCACCTTGATGGTCTCCGCCGTTGCGGAATTATACTCATCCTCGGTGATGTAGCCCTGGTTGTACATCTCATACAGCACGTGGTTGCGGCGCTTCATCAACTGTTCGGGGTTGGTGAAAGGGTTGTACTTGGTCGGGTTCTTGGTGATGGATGCGAGGATGGCGCACTCAGAGAGGGTCAGATCCTCGACATGCTTGCCAAAGTACTCGTTGGCGCCGGCCTCCATGCCACAAACGATACCGGTCAGCGGGATGGTATTGAGGTAGGCTTCCAGAACGGTCTCTTTGCTGTACTTGTTGGACAGACCCAGGGCGCGGAAGATCTCGCGCACCTTACGCATGTTGTCCTGCTCGTTATCGCCGGTCAGGTTTTTGATCAGCTGCTGTTCCAGCGTGGATGCACCCTGCTGGGAGCCGTACAGTGCATGGTCGGTAAACTCGTTCAGCGCGGCACCGATGGTACGCTTGATATTGATGCCGGGCTCGTTGTAGAAGTCCTTATCCTCGATAGCGATGACCGCGTGCTGGAGGTTCTCCGGCATGGCGGAAAGCTCGCGCCAGATACGGTTCTCGCCCTTGGTCAGGGTGGCGTACTCGTCGCTGTTTTTGTCGTAGACAATGGTGGTCTGTTTGTTTTTCTGGTTATCCAGGTCCAGGACATCGCCATCGTTTGCCGTGACCTGCACGATGTACATCGAGAGCAGGACGCCGCCTACGCTGGCCGCCATGACGCAGACGCAAAGCAGGCAGCCGATAAAGCGGAAGAACGCCGCCACCGGGTGGCGCTTACGCTTCGGTTTCTTTTTCTTGGGTACCGGCTGCCCGGTGGCCCCTGCGGTAGATTTTACGCCATCGGTTGAAATGTGGCGCGGCTGTTTGGGTTCTATGGGAACCGCCTCCTTAATCACAGAATAAAGCAAAGCGTACAGCAAAAGCCGTCACACAGAATCGCATAATGCTATAGGATAGATTATAGCACAAACAGACAGAAAAAGTATACCCCCGCAGACAAAATTCACAACTTTTTGATTTTGTGGCGATACTGCGTCCATACTAGTGGAAAAGGAGCGTGAAACCATGGGAAATGCACAAAAATCGGCGAAATATTTGTACCTTTCGCTGCTGGGGGCGCTGGCAGTGCTTTGCATTGCGGCGGGCATCTGGTGGTTTATCCGGGGCCAGCAGCGGGCCGAGCCCGTGGGCGGCAAACCGTTTTTCCAGCGCAGCATGCACCGTCTCGGCGCAGCCCTTGCCGCCAAATTCGCAGACCAGCAGGCCGCCAGGTTTGATCTGGCTGGCAATGTGGTCCAGCATGGCCTGCTGCTTGTCGGCATCAATCCAGTGCAGCACGGCATTGGAAAACACCGCGTCCACCGGCTCGTCCAGCGTAAAGTCCAGCGCGTTGCCGGGCAGAAACTTCAGCTCCTGGTGACCCTCGCGAGCCAGCTCCAGCATCTCTGCCGAGGCATCCACGCCGGTTACATCATAGCCACGGGCAGCCAGCTGCTCTGTCAATGCACCGTTGCCGCAGCCCAGGTCTATCACGCGGGACCCGGGGGCGGCATCCAGCAGATCCATAACGGCTTCGCCGTACTCCGGCACGAACGAAAAATCTTTTTTGTACTTTTCAGCATCCCAG
>ERZ773147.3386-NODE-3386-length-12169-cov-3.242860_pt1 | contig 12169 bp, 14 predicted proteins | sample MGYA00580851_ERZ773147 | MGnify/ENA primary metagenome ERZ773147 (study PRJEB29015, sample SAMEA2737818) | human gut metagenome | biome: human gut; feature: human-associated habitat; material: faeces | place: China | collected 2012 ... | reverse complement strand
ATATGATGGAAGTACACATAATATTAAGATTTCTTCAAATTCTTTTCTAAATAATGTATATAAACAAGAGGTAATTGAAGTTAATTCATATCATAGACAAGCAATAAGAAATTTGGCATCAAATTTTAAAGTGACAGCAGTTAGTGAAGATGGGATAATAGAAGCTATAGAAGATGGTAATATAATTGGTGTTCAATATCATCCAGAAAAATTAGATAATATAAAATTCTTTAAAGAATTTATAAAATTAATAAATAAAAAGTAGGTGAAAATTTATGAGAATAGGAATAGATATAGATGGTGTTTTAACAGATTTTGAAAAATGGCAATTAGAATTTGGTAGTAAATTTTTTATAAAATATAATAAGAATATTGTAAATCCAGATGGATATGATAGTGATACTGTTTTTAATTTAACAAATGAAATGGATTCAGAATTTTGGAAAGAATATTTGTATGATTATGCAGTAAATGAACCAGCTAGAAAATTTTCAGGTGAAGTAATTGATAAATTAAAAGAAAATGGTTTTGAAATATATATAATAACTGCTAGATTTTTAACAGATAAAAATACTATTGAAGGAGAAAAAATGAGAAATATTGTTAAAAACTGGCTAAAGCAAAATAATATACATTATGATAAGATAATATTTTCACCAGAGGATAAATTAGAAGTATGCAAAAAAAACAATATAGATATTATGATTGAAGATAAGGTAGAAAATATAAATAATATATCAAAAGAAATACCAGTAATATGTTTTAATGCATCTTATAATAAATCATGCACTAGTGATAATATATACCGTGTTTATTCTTGGTATGATATATACTATAATATAATTTATAGGATAAAGGTGAATTAATGAAACAGAATAGTAGTTATATAAATTTAGTAAGATGGAGCCGTATAATAGATTCATTTATTAATTATTACTTTATAAGAATTATTGTTTTATATTTACTTTCAAATAATGTCACTCCTTGGGTTGCAGTATCAGTTCCAATAGTTTTTGAATTTGCAAAACTTATATCTCGTTGTTTTAAATTTATTATAAATTTTGCAATAAAGGTTAATTATAAAAAATATCATATATTTCATATGATTATGTTTTTGATTTTAGGATTAATTATTTCAAGATGTAAAACAGTTTATACAATATATACTTTTACCATTATTATGGGTATTTTATCTGGTATAAAAGATTCCTCTGTAACTAAGTTAAATACTTCTAATAAAGAATTAGAATCATATTGTTTTATTGAAGAAGAAAGATCACAGGTTATAGGAGGTTTTTTAGGACTAGTAACTAGTCAATACATATATGATTTAAGCAAGGCAGCATATTTTATAGGATATTTTGTATTAATTGTATTTGGAACTATAATAAGTTTAAATTTAAAGAATGTAGAAAATGAAGATGTTATGGAATCAATAGATTCTTTAGAAACTTTGGATGAAAAAGAAAAAAATAATGCAATATTAGTTACTATATTATTTGGAATGTTAGCGGGATTATGGTGTATATCATGGGGTGCATTTGAGGAATTGTTACCTCTTACAACAAATAAAGTTGGGTATTTAAATGCAATATATACGCTTCTTGAAGCAATGTTATTATTCATAATATCAGGAAAGGTATTAAATAAAATAAAAGAAAATGCTAATATACTTAATATACCTATTCAAATGTTTGAAACAAATATTTTTGAAGTATCAGATAATTCTTTAGGCAAAAGTCCATGTTATTTATGATAATGTCTTGGCAGGGTATTTTAATTGCATATATTATCACATCTTTTTCTAGTACTTTAGGTGATCCAATATGGAGAAGTATAATAAGTGAATATTCATCAAATAATAGAAAAAAATATTTAGTTGTAAATAGAACTTATTTTATAGTTAGAAGTATTTTCTACTTTATTACTTGGCTTGTATGTAGAGAATGTGTTATTAAAGGAACGTGGACTTTTAAATATTTATATATGATTATATGTATTTTAATAATAATAACTTATGTTATTGTAAATAAAGCAAATAAAAAAGTTTTTAATAAAACAATATAAAATTTGTTGTATTATAGAATAAAGATAAAAAATAGAAAGTAAGTGATTTTATGAAAAATAATATTAAATTAGAAAAAGAAAAAAACGAATATTTTATAGAATGGATATATAAAATATGGCATCATCATGATACTATAGATGATTTATATAACTGTAATTATGATGTAAAAATAAAATTTGGTGAAAATGAATTTTATTATAAAATATTAAAAGATGATATTATGGTTGGATTTGTTGGATTGGACTTAAGAGATGATGAAGTGTTAAATCAACACACTTTATATATAAATAGACTATACATAGATGAAGAATATAGAAATATGGGTATCGGTGAAGAAGTAATTAAAAAAATAATTGATATTGCTAAAGATATGAATAGGGATATAGAACTTGAAGTATTTGGTAATAATCCTGCGATTCATTTATATGAAAAAATGGGATTTAAAGTACATTATAGGGATATGATATTAAAGATATAAAAGATAATAAATTATGAAAGAGGCACAAAATGAAGATTTATATTGTAAGACATGGACAAACAAAATGTAATGTAGAAAATAAGTATAATTGTAGATTAGATGAAGATATAAATGAAATGGGTATAGAGGAGGCAAAACAGGCAAGAGAAAAAGTAAAAAAATTAAATATTGATTTGATAATATGTTCTCCAATGAAAAGAACAAAACATACATGTGAAATAATAAATGCTAATAACATTCCGGTTATTTATGATGATAGATTAATTGAAAGAGATGGAGGAGTATTAACTAATACAATTCTTGATGACTATTATTTTAAAGAATACTATAATTATTATTCAAATAACATAGTTGATGGACTTGAAACATTACCTGATTTGTTCAAAAGAACCCATTCATTCTTAGACGAAATAAAAGAAAAATATTATGACAAGAATATTTTAATTGTAACTCATGGTGCAGTCGCAAGAGCAATGCAATTTTATTTTGAAGAATTACCAGAAGATGGTATGCTTTTAAATGTAAGTGGCCTTAGAAATTGTGAAATAAAGGAGTATGAACTATGAAACTAACAAGTAAAGAAGCAAGAGAATTATTAGAAATAGAAAGAAAAAATGCAAAGGATGATAGATGGATAGAACATTCAATATGTGTAGGTGATAGTGTAGGAATACTTGCAAAAGCACTAAAAGAAAAAGGATATAATGTGGATGTAGATAAAACAATTACTTTAGGTTATATTCATGATATAGGTAAATATACTGGTGAATCTCATGGACATGTAATGAGAGGATATGAATATTTAAAAAATAAAGGATATGATGAAGAGTATGCTAATATATGCTTAACACATTCATATTTAAATAATGATATTTTATGCACTGCTGGAGGTGTACCAGATAAAGAAAAAAATCCATTTTTAACTGATTTTATAGAAAAACATGAATATACGATAGAAGAAAAACTAATAAACTTATTTGATTTAATGTGTACTACAAAAATATTAACAATAGATAAAAGACTAGTTGATATTGTTTTTAGAAAAGGAGTATTTTCTAATACACAATATCATGTAAAAGAAACATACAAATTAAAAGAATATTTTGATAATTTACTAGGATATAATTTATATGATTTGTTTCCAGAAATAAAGAATAATCTATAGATTCTTTTTTATTTTAAAATACATACGAACCTATGTTCATAAAAAATAAAATATGATATAATTAGTTAGAAAGAAGGTGCATAAAATGAATAAAGTTTATATGTGTATAGATTTAAAAAGTTTTTATGCATCAGTAGAGTGCGCTGAAAGAAATCTTGATCCGCTAGATACAAATTTAGTAGTAGCGGATAAATCTAGAACAGAAAAAACAATATGTTTGGCAGTAAGTCCATCCTTAAAAGAATATGGACTTAAAGGTAGAGCAAGATTATTTGAAGTAGTAAGTGCAGTAAGAAAAGTAAATATTGAAAGAAGAAAAAATAATAATTATAGAAAATTTGTAGGTAAATCGTATAAAAATAGTGAACTAAAAAATAATAAATTATTGGAGCTAGATTATATAGTTGCGAGTCCTAGAATGAAACTTTATATGAAATATAGTTCTGAAATATATAATATTTATTTAAAATATTTATCAAAAGATGATATTTTTGTGTATTCAATAGATGAAGTATTTTGTGATATCACTAATTATCTTAATATGTATAAAATGACACCTAAAGAACTTGTAAGTATGATTATAAAAGATGTATATAATAAAACAGGTATAACCGCAACCGCAGGAATAGGGACTAATATGTATTTAGCAAAAGTATCTATGGATATAGTTGCGAAGCACGCTTCACCAAATGAAATAGGCGTTAGAATTTCAGAGCTTGATGAAATGAGTTATAGAAAAAAGTTATGGGACCATACACCACTTACTGATTTTTGGAGAGTAGGAAAAGGATATGCAAAAAAATTAGAAGAAAATAATATGTATACAATGGGTGATGTGGCTTTAATGAGTATTCAAAATGAAAATTTATTATATAAACTTTTTGGTGTTAATGCAGAACTATTAATAGATCATGCTTGGGGATATGAAACTACAACTATAAAAGATATAAAAGAGTATAAACCTGAAAATAATAGTATATCAAGTGGACAAGTATTACACTGTCCATATGATTATAAAAAGGCTAGATTAATAGTCTCAGAAATGATTGATTCACTTGCACTAGAATTAACAGAAAAAGAAAAAATGACTAATTCTATAGTACTAATGATAGGGTATGAAATAGATAATACTTTTTCTTATGATGGTGATATAGTAACTGATTATTATGGAAGAAGGGTGCCAAAACCTGCACATGGTCATAAAACTCTTGACTATAGCACTTCATCAAGTAAAATACTTACAAGTAAATGTTTGGAGTTATATGATGAAATAATAAATAATATAAATGGGACAAACAATATATTAAGTAATAATATAAGTAAAGAAGAAGAAGAAGTATTAAATAAATATTATGAAGCACTTCTTTTAAAAGATAATTTAACTATAGAGATAAATGTAATAAGTAAAAATATAAAAGAATTAAGTGATGAAATAAATACAGTTGAACACGATGTAAAAGTTAGTGGAAGTGAGTATTATAAAAAACAAACTGAACTTAAAAATTTAGAAGTTAAAGTTGGTAAGTTTGATGTTAAACTAGATACTTTATTAAATTCTTTAACAGAAAATTATAATTTAACTTATGATAAAGCAAAAAGAGATTTTACGCTTATAATGGATGAAGAAGTTGCAAGAAATAAAGTAAATGAATATAAAAAAATTATTAATAATTTAGGTATAGTTAATATAGGTGCGATTGAAGAATATAAAAGAGTTAAAGAAAGATATGAATTTTTAATTAACCAAAAAAATGATTTATTTAAAGCTGAAAATACATTACTTGAAATAATAAAAGAAATGGATGAAGTAATGAGTAGTGAATTTATAACTACATTTAAGAAAATCGAAGTAGAATTTAAAAATGTATTTAAAGAACTATTTGGTGGAGGAGAAGCTTATTTAAAATTAGTTGATCCAGATAATATATTACAAACAGGTATTGAAATATCTGCACTACCTCCAGGCAAAAAACTCACTTCAATATCACTTTTAAGCGGTGGAGAAAAAGCTCTTACTGCAATATCACTTTTATTTGCAATATTAAGAGTAAGACCAGTACCATTCTCAATATTAGATGAAGTAGAAGCACCACTTGATGAAGCAAATGTAGATATATTTGGTAAATTTGTTAAAAAGATGGAAGATAAAACACAATTTATAATAATTACACATAAGAAAAAGACTATGGAATATGCAAATGTATTATATGGTATAACAATGCAAGAAAGTGGAGTATCAAAATTAGTAAGTGTAAGATTAGAAAATATTAAAGAGGAGCATTAATATGAATATAGCAGATGATTGGAAAGATTATGAACTTATAGAAACTAAAAATGGAATGAAAAAAGAAAGATGGGGGAAATATATTTTAGTAAGACCGGACCCACAAATAATATGGCAAAAAGATAGTGATTTTACTTCATATGATGCTATATACTATAGAAGTAATAAAGGTGGAGGACACTGGGAATATAAAAATAAATTACCTGATAATTGGCAAGTAAGATATAAAGAATTAACATTTAATATAAAACCAATGGGATTTAAGCATACAGGATTATTTCCAGAACAAGCAGAAAACTGGGATTATATGATTAATAAAATTAAAAATGCAAAAAGAGAAATAAAAGTATTAAATTTATTTGCGTACACAGGAGGTGCTTCAGTTGCATGTCTTTATGCAGGCGCAAGTGTATGCCATGTTGATTCATCTAAAGGAATGGTATCATGGGCTAAAGAAAATGTAGCATCTTCTAATCTTAGTGATAAGAAAATAAGATATATAGTTGATGATGTAGTAAAATTTGTAGAAAGAGAAATAAGAAGAGGAAATAAATATGATGCTATTATAATGGATCCTCCTAGTTATGGAAGAGGAGCAAATGGAGAAGTTTGGGATATAGAAAAAGATTTATTTAATTTAGTAAAATTATGTAATACACTTTTAAGTGATGATCCGCTATTTTTCTTAATTAATTCATATACTACAGGCTTATCCTCAAAAGTACTTGAAACAATACTTAATATGTGTATTAGTAAAAAAGGACTTATTACAAGTGGGGAAGTTGGTTTAAAAGAAAAAAATAGTGACGTAGTATTACCTTGTGGAATATATGGAAGATGGGAAAAAGATGAAAATACTTTATGAAGATAATCATATAATTGTAGTTATAAAAGAATGTAATATTCCAGTACAAGAAGATATAAGTAAAGATAAAGATATGCTAACTATAATAAAAGAATACATTAAAGAAAAATATAATAAACCAGGTAATGTTTATTTAGGACTTGTACACAGACTAGATAGACCAGTAGGTGGAGTCATGGTTTTCGCACGTACAAGTAAAGCAGCATCAAGATTATCAGAACAAATAAGAGATAAAAAAATAGAAAAAAGGTATATTGCACTTACTCATAATCACACAAAAAAACACGAAATATTAATTGATAAGTTATCAAAAGATGAAAAAACCAATACATCATATGTAAGTGATTCTGGAAAAGAAAGTATTTTAGAATATAATTTAATTGAATATAAAAAAGATATGTCATTAATAGATATAAATTTATTAACTGGACGTCATCATCAAATAAGAGTACAATTATCACACCATGGATATCCTATTTATGGGGATCAAAAATATGGTATAGATTCATCACATATTCAAATACATTTATGGTGTTACAAATTAAAATTTAAACACCCAGTAAAAGATGAAATTATGGAATTTACATATTATCCAGATTGGAAATAAGGAGGTTTTATGGCAGCAAATTTAAAAGATGAAGAAGAAAGAGATAGAAGGATAGTATTTGTAGGAGAATTTGCAAAAGAAACAGGATATTCAACAAGAAAACTATCAAGCGTATTATCAAGTTCTTACTTTAAAATAAGCAATGCAACAGTATCAGATTATCTACATAGATATATGAATATGAAAAGAGCTGATGCAGATGCAATAAGAAAAACTATAGAAGAAAATAAAGATGTAGGTATAAAAAATGAAGTAGTTAGGCAAAGAGTAATAAAATCATGTAATCTAATAATGGAAGGATATAAAATAGAAGAAATAAGCGAATTGTTAGGAGAATCTTACTGGACAATATATAGAGATATTACTTCTAGATTAAAACAATTAGATGAAGATAAATATATAGAAGTAAAAGAAGAATTATCAAAAAGAAGCATGGAGAATATTGATAAAAGGCAAAAACACTAAAATAGTGTTTTTATTCGTAAAAAAATGTAAATAGTAAGTATTATTCTGCAAAGTTCAAATAATAAATGATACAATTAAATTAATAATAGTAGTATAAGAATAAAATAAAGGAGTAAAAAAATGGAAAATAATTTAAATAATAATGTAAAATCAGATGTTGGCATGAAAATATTATTAGTAATAGCAATTATTGTAGGGTTATTAGTTTCTTTCTTACTTGCATATAAGATGTTTATATATGATAAGAAAGATAATAAAGATAACGATATAGTTAATAAGAATGATACGACAGAAGAGGCTCTTAAGAAAATAGATGAAAAAACTAAAGAGATAAATACTTTAATAAATAATTTTAATTATGATTATTTAATAGATAAAGAACCTTTTACATTAAAAGCAAGTGATTTGACAAAAGAAGATATTTTATATTTGACTTATAGATCTTTAAGTGAAGAAGATTATATAAAAGGTAGTTATATGCCTATTGGTGCTTCTGGTAAAGATGATAATTCTCTTCCTGTTACTGATTCTACTGGTAAAAAATATCCAAATTACAATTCAGATAAAAAATTAGTTTGCCCAAATACTAAAGAATCATCTGACTTCGCTTACGCAGTTTTGGAAGGCGAATTTCAAAAATATATGCAAATGATGGGTTTGACTGTAGATGAAATAGAAAAAATGGATGCAAATTTATGGAATTGTGGTGGCTCTGCAAGTGTTCCATCTGGATTTAAAATAGTAGCTAAAGATACATTGGAATCTAAAATTAATAAATTGTTTGGTAAAATTAATAATAATATGTTTGAACAATCATTTTTTATAAGAACAAGAGTTTGTGAAGTTATGGATACAATATACGATAAAGATATAGAAAAAGCATTTATGCAAGCACATGCTGGATGTAGTCTTGGACAAATGAATGAACATTTATTATTAAATGTTAAGTATGAAAATGATAATTTGATATTAACAGTTATCACAGGAAAAGATGCAAGTGTTACAACTAAGGCTATGTTATATGAAAATCAAGAAAAATATGATAAGTATGAAGTAACGTTTAAAAAAGAGAATGGTAATTATATATTTGATAATATTAAGAAAATATAGGGTGTGATTACATCCTTTTTCTTTTGTGTGATATAATTAGAATATGGTGATAAAATGGAAGAAAAAATTATAGAATTTTTAGATTATATAAAAATAGAAAAGAAGTTATCAAAAAATACAATTCTTTCTTATAGTAATGATTTAAAGCTTTATCATTTATTTCTAGGTGATAATATTAAATTTAATGATATAAAAAGGGATGATGTTATTAGGTTTATTAAGTCTTTAGAAAATAAGAAGTTATCACCTAGAAGTATTAATCATATTATTGGGGTTATTAAAGAAATGCATGCTTATTATTCAATGAATTACAATATTCCTAATGTTACTGAGGATATACATAGATTAAAGACTATTAAATCTTTACCTAAGGTTCTTAGTGTTAATGAGGTAAGTAAACTTCTTGATATAGAGGTTACTGATGGATATTCTATGAGGAATAAAGCAATGCTTGAACTTATGTATTCTTCAGGACTTAGGGTTAGTGAATTAATTAATTTAACTTTAAATGATGTAGATCTTACTAATGATATAATTAGAATATATGGTAAGGGGTCTAAAGAAAGAATTGTACCAATTGGAGATTATGCATCTATGGCACTTGATAAATATATTAATGAATATAGGCTTTCAATGATTAAAAAGAATCATTATACAGATGTTTTATTTCTAAATAATCATGGTAATTCTATGTCAAGAAGTGGTTTTTTTAAAATACTTAAAAAAATAGCACTTGATAAGGGTATAAAAAAAGAATTTTCTCCACATACTTTAAGACATTCTTTTGCTACGCATATGCTTGAACATGGCGCTGATTTAAGAAGTATACAGGAATTACTTGGGCATGAAAATATGTCTACTACAAGTATTTATACCCATGTAAGAAGTGATGTTTTAAAAGAATCATATGATAAATATCATCCAAGAAGTAAGAATATTTGACTTTTTTTTAAAAATCTATACAATATATTAACTACGAGGGGATATTATGAGTATAGAAAAAATTAATTCATCTTCAATGTATAATGAGAATCTCTATTTTTATAATGATGAAAATCCAGTAATAATGGATGCGATATTAGATTCTCAAAGAGTAGTTGAAGATGGAAAGCAAAGGACAAAGAGAGAAAACTTTGGCAAAATAATTGCGTATAACAAATTAATTTCTCTTGTTTCTAAGTTAGTTACAGAACTTAGTTTACCTAATAATTCATTAAGTATGTCACTTGTTATTTCTAGACTTATATATTCTGGATACTTTTCTAATAGGATGAATTTTAGATTTGGTGATGAAGATGATGAGTTATATGGTGCGCTTGGAATGAGTATAGTAAAAGGCAAGGGTGTATGTAGACATATTGCATCTTTTTCAAAAGATATATTTGATGAACTTGATCTTTATAATTATTTACTTCCATGTGTTTGTGAAGCTAGATTAACTGAGGAAGAAGGCTTTTTAATAAAACCAAATCATGTAGTTAATTTAATTGAATATGATGGTAATTTATATCCGTATGATTCTGCTAACGAAGAATTATTTGAATTTGAAACAGGCTTTTTAATGAGAAGACCTTTTTATACTAGTGATATGAAACTTTGTTATAAACCGTCAATGGATATGATTTTAAATAATATTTCACTTGAAGAAGCAAAGCAAAATGTAAAACTTTTTGAAGAATGTAGTAAAAATTATAGAATTAGTTATTATGTGTTTAAGGAGATTATAGAAGAAACATGTGATAAAATAGTTAAATCTAAATCTTCTTTATCAGACTTTAAGAGTGATGCTAAACCTATTATAAAAAGAATAGTGAGTAAGTAGTTATGAATTATTATGATGAAAGATATTACTTAAATAATGATAAAAATTCTTTTGCAATAGATGCTATAGAAAGTGAAAGAGTTTTCATAGAAGAAACTAAAGAAGAAGAAAGAGAAAAGTTTAGTGAATTATATTATAGTTATGATGGGTTTATAAACAAGGTTGTTAAACTAATAAAAGAATTAAAACTTCCAAATAATGAAATTAGTTATTCTATCGTAATTCGTGAATTAATAAAAAATGGATGTTTTTCATTAGATGGTAATTTTTCTTTAAGACTTGGTAATATAAGTGAATTGTATTCTAAATTAGGTGTTAATGTAGTTTTAGGTTATGGTTGTTGTAGACATGTTTGTTATTTTCATAAAGATGTAATGGATAAAGTTTTTGATAATGGTGAATGTTTATTTGTTAGTGTAACAGATTTTAAGAATAGAATTTCAGGTATGAAAAAGCCTGCAACTCATTCAATAAATTTAATTACACACAAAGATGTCCTTTATGGATTTGATACTTTAAATGGAGGACTTTATAATTTTGAAAGTGAGTTTCACTTAGAAAAATTATCAAAAAATAAAACACATTTTTACTACAAACCATATTTACATATGATATTCGAAAATTATAGTATGACTGATGTAAAAAATAGTTTAGTAAGATATAGAATTGCATCTTATTTAAAGAAAATTGATATCAGTGAATATGATGAAATATCTTTATATACAAAAGATAAAATATGTAATGGTAAAAATTTAATTACTGATTTTGTAATTGATACAAATGAAGATAAAAATAAAATAAAGAAACTTATGTTAGTGTAGTGAAGTGATAAAGTAAAAGTAGTATTATTACGTAGACTAGGTAGTAATAATAGTTTATGGAAAAAGAAGTAATGTGTAATAATGAGAAAATGATACAATAACAAAAATAGATAATGATGGTACTGGAGTAATACAAATAGTAGATAATGGAGAATTAAATATTTTAGATGATTTAACTATAAATGCAAAAAACGTATATGATACAGCAGTATTAAACTATTATGGTAATATTCTACTTACAGGTGAAGGTTATGAATTATCAGGAAGTGCTAGTAAATCTGATAATTTAAATCCAAATACAACAGTTAATATATATATTAGAAAGTGTTAATGGATATTTAATACAAGAATATAATCCAACAATAAGTACTAATAATGAATTAAGTGCTATTATAACTGAATATATTCGGCTAAGATGAAACAAGTAGTCCAAAAATATTTTATTACACAAAATCTAATTAATAATAATTAAAAATAATAAAGA
>ERZ773147.3384-NODE-3384-length-12173-cov-6.402212_pt1 | contig 12173 bp, 10 predicted proteins | sample MGYA00580851_ERZ773147 | MGnify/ENA primary metagenome ERZ773147 (study PRJEB29015, sample SAMEA2737818) | human gut metagenome | biome: human gut; feature: human-associated habitat; material: faeces | place: China | collected 2012 ... | reverse complement strand
CGATCTCGTACATGGGGAAGTCCACGATCCAGCAGAACTCATAGCGCTCCTTGTCCATGTGGCCCTCGCAGGCGGCGCCGAAGGTCTTGATCAGCACACCCACGGACTTGGTGGCGTACTGGCCCGCGGCCACCAACACCAGCGTGTTGGGCTTCAGCGCCAGCACCTTGGCCAGTTCCTCCTTGATGGGGGCGACGAACTTGGCGATACCGCCGGCCAGCTCGCCGTTCTCGTCCACCTTGAACCAGTAGGCCTTGGAGCCGGACTGCACCTCGCAGTCGGTCAGCAGCTTTTCGATCTGCTTGCGGGTCAGGGTGCAGTCGGAGATGTCCACCATCTTCACGGTCTGGCCCTTCAGCGCCTCGAAGTCGCTGTCGGCAAACAAGGAGGTGACGTTCTTGCAGGTCAGGTCGATGCGCAGGTCGGGCTTATCGGAGCCGTAGGTCTCCATGGAGGTGGTGTAGGGGATGCGGCGGAAGGGCGCGCTGGAGGCCACGTTGTAGGTGCCGAACCTGGCGAAGATAGGAGGCAGCACGTCCTCCAGCACGGCGAACACGTCGTCCTGGGTGGCGAAGGCCATCTCCATATCCAGCTGATAGAACTCGCCGGGGCTGCGGTCGCCGCGGGCGTCCTCGTCGCGGAAGCAGGGGGCGATCTGGAAATAGCGGTCGAAGCCGGAGGTCATCAGCAGCTGCTTGAACTGCTGGGGCGCCTGGGGCAGGGCGTAGAACTTGCCGGGGTGCTTGCGGGCGGGCACCAGATAGTCGCGAGCGCCCTCGGGAGAGCTGGCGGTCAGGATGGGGGTGGTGATCTCCAGGAAGCCGTGCTCGGTCATGGCGGCGCGGAGGGCGGCCACCACCTGGCAGCGCAGGATGATATTCTGCTTCACGGCGGGGTTGCGCAGATCCAGGAAGCGGTACTTGAGACGGGCGGTCTCGTCGGCCTCGCGGCTGCGGTTGATCTCGAAGGGCAGGGAGTTGTAGCGGCAGTGGCCCAGCACCTCGATCTTGCTGGGGACCACCTCCACGTCGCCGGTGTCCTGCTTGGGGTTCTTGCTGGCGCGCTCCCGCACCACGCCCTCCACGGAGATGGTGGACTCCTTGTTGAGGCCGTTGATGATGTTCATCATCTCCTCGGATTCCACCACCACCTGGGTGGTGCCGTAGAAGTCACGCAGCACCACAAAGGCGAAGTTCTGGCCCACCGTGCGGACGTTTTCCATCCAGCCCACGATCTTCACCTGCTGGCCCACATGTTCCATGCGCAGCTCGTTGCAGGTATGTGTACGCATCTGCATCATACTGTTTTTTCTCCTTTTATGATAATGTTTTGTATAAATATAGAATGATATTACTGGCTGTTGTTGATTCTGGGGCTTTTCGTGGCTGCGGCCACGGGAGCGGTCTCCGACGGCCCCCTTCTTTCAGTAGCGAAAGAAAGGGGGAAAGAACGCCAGCAGGAACCAAGGTTCCTGCACCTCCTTGCGCGCTATACTGTGTGCTGATTTGAAAAGACTTACCGCACGTTTGCGTGAGATATTCGTTTTCGTATGGTAAATAGGATCGTCTCAGCACCGGCGCCGCTGCCGCTGATGCCTGCGCCGAACAACGCTGTTGGTTCTACCGTTGAGAACGTCAGCGGCAGCGGCGCAGGAGGGAAGTCGATGCGTCATACGCAGCGAAATCAACCGTGTTCTGTGAACGCGCGGTAAAAATTGTCAAGTAAGAACAGGGTATAGCGTGGGCGGATTCTTAAACCGCAGGTTTAAGCTGTCTTTTTGGTCACTTTTGGGACAGTGGCCAAAAGTGACTCGCGCTCGGAAGCGCGAAACCTCTCACTCCACGATGACCTTGCCCTTGTTGCGCTCGGCCAGATCCTGACGGATCATGACGATGGCGTCGGCCACGGGGAGCTTGGTCTGCGCGCCGGTGGTCATGTTCTTGCAGGACACCATGCCGGCGGCGATCTCATCCTCGCCCAGGAACAGAACGTAGGGGACGGACAGCTTGTCGGCGTAGTTCATCTTGGCCTTGAACTTCTTGGGCTCGGTATACAGCTGGGTGCGGATACCGGCACGGCGCAGGGCGGTGGCGGCGTCGATGGCGGGGGACAGCTCCTCCGTCATGGGCAGCACCAGCACATCGCAGGGCGCGGTGGGCAGGTCGCCGTTCAGCATCTTCTGCTCGCCCAGCACATAGAACAGCCGGGTCAGGCCGATGGAGATGCCCACGCCGGGCAGCTGCTTGTCGGTATAGTACTCCGCCAGATTGTCGTAGCGGCCGCCGGAGCAGACGGAACCGATCTCCGGATGATCCAGCAGGGTAGTCTCGTACACCGTGCCGGTGTAGTAGTCAAGACCCCGGGCGATGGTCAGGTCAACGGCGAAGTTCTCCTCCGGAACGCCGAAGGAGGAGAGGTACTTCACCACGGTCTTCAGCTGGTCGAGACCCTCGTCAAAGACCTCGTTCCGGCCTGCGTAGCCTTCCAGGGCGGCGATGACCTGTGCGTTATCCCCGGTGATGGCGATGAACTTGAGGATCTCCGCTGCCTGCTCGCCGGTGAGGCCCACGTCCTCCGTGAGAAGGGTGCGCACCTTCTCCGCGCCGATCTTGTCCAGCTTGTCCACGGTGCGCATGATGTCGCCGGACTTTTCGGTGAGACCCTGCATGGCGTAGAAGCCGTTGAGGATGCGGCGGTTGTTGACCCGGATCTGGAACCGCTTCAGGCCCAGCTCGGTAAAGGTCTGGTAGATGATGGCGGGGATCTCCGCCTCGTTGGTGATGTCCAGCTTGCCGTCGCCGATCACATCGATGTCGGCCTGATAGAACTCCCGGAAGCGGCCACGCTGGGCACGCTCGCCGCGATAGACCTTGCCGATCTGATAGCGGCGGAAGGGGAAGCTCAGCTCATTGTAGTGCAGCGCCACATACTTGGCCAGCGGCACCGTCAGGTCGAACCGCAGGGACAGGTCGGCGTCGCCCTTGGTGAAGCGGTAGATCTGCTTCTCGGTCTCGCCGCCGCCCTTGGCCAGCAGCACCTCGCTGGCCTCGATCAGCGGGGTGTCCAGCGGGGTAAAGCCGTACAGGCTGTAGGTCTTGCGGAGGATGTCCATCATCCGCTCCATCAGCTGCTGGGGCGCGGGCAGCAGCTCCATAAACCCGGATAACGTCCGGGGCTTCATTTTCTCCATGGGGTATCTTCCTCTCTTTATTCTTCGCTTTCCGGGGCGGCTGCCGCTTCGGCAGGCGCCTCCGGCGTTTTTTCCTTATCGAACACATCCAGCGTGTCAATGAGACCATGGAGGTTGCTCTCGACGCTGATGGCGTTGACCTTGTGGGCGTCCTCGCTCTGGGACAGCTCGTTGACCACCTCCTGCCAGATGCGGTCAGCCTCGTCGCCCTTGCGCTTGCCGATCTGATAGCCCAGCACCGCCAGGCCAGCCGCCACCACGGCGAACAGCAGACCCAGCCTGGGGAACAGGCAGATCAGCACGCTGCCGATGAACAGGCCCGTAAACGCGCCGATGTCCCGGTACTGGGTGCTGACCCGGCGGAACACGAACTTCTTGTCCCGCAGGCGCTTCATGTGAGCCAGCTCCAGAAAGCTGACGATCACCCGCAGCACGCACAGGCCGCAGACGGGGATCATGTAGTTATAGAGGTTGTCGTACAACCAGTTCAATGCAGTCTGTATCAATGTTTTCTCTCTCCTTGTTGTTCCTGTTTTGCACGGGGGATGGGGGATGCGCGGGATGCGGGTAAAACGCGTTTTGTAGGGGGCGGCGTCCTCGACGCCCCGTTTCCCCATGAAAATGCTTCGGTAAACCGGCGGGCCGTCGGGGACGCCGGCCCCTACGGAAGCTCCGTAAGGAGTCCCCTTACGCCGTGAAGGGCTTGGTCTTGGGGTTGACGATGTCGCGCCAGTCCAGATCGCCCCGGGCCAGACCCAGCACCAGCATTTCGGCGGTGGCCACGTTGCTGGCGAAGGGGATGTTGTTCTTATCGCACAGCTTGGCGATATACAGAATGTCCTCGTGGGTGGTGCGCTTGTTGGGATCGTCGAAGCACAGCACCATGTCGATCTCGTTATAGGCGATGCGGGCCGCGATCTGCTGGCCGCCGCCGTTCTCGAAGGTCAGGAAGCGGTGTACGGGCAGACCGGTGGCCTCCTGCACCTGCTTGCCGGTATTGGCGGTGGCGCACAGGGTATGCTGGGCCAGAATACCGCAGTAGGCGGTGCAGAACTGAACCATCAGCTCTTTGCGGTTGTCATGTGCGATCAGGGCGATATTCATATCGGTTCACTCCTTATCTTGTATCGTTTACCACCGGGCCCGCAGCAGAGGCGCGCGCTGTCCGGTGATGCGCTTGGCAATGTTTTCATAGGCCCGCTGGCCGTAGTAGTTGATGTCCCGTAACGGGATGCCCCGGTTCAGCGCCAGCGGGATGTCGCCGTCCTCGGGAATGACGCCCAGCAGGGGAAGCCCCGCCGTGTCCATGGCGTCGTCGATGGTGGTGTGCAGGGCCTTGAGCATTTTCTTCTGCACCCGGTTCACCACCAGATGCACCTGCCCGGCGGGGAAGCGTCGCAGCTCCATAACGGTGCGCTGGGCGTCCCGCAGCGCGGCGGGGTCGGTGGTGGTGACCACCACCACGCTGTCGGCCACGGCGGTGGCCAGCTGGAAGCCCTGTCCCAGTCCCGCCGGCGCGTCCATCAGGCAGTAGTCGTATCGTTCCCGGATCTCCTGCGCCAGCGTCTGCATGGCGCTCAGCGAGAAGCGGGCGCCTACCGGGGCCAGCGGCGCGGCCAGCAGTGAGAGCTTTGGGTACTTCCGGTGGGGGACGGCGGCCTCGGTCAGCGTGCAGCGGCCCTCCAGCACGTCAGAGAAATCCATGGCGGCGCTGTCGGACAGGCCCAGCGCCAGGTCAAGGTTCCGCAGGGTGATGTCGCAGTCCAGCGCCAGGGTGGTGTGGCCCATGGCGGCCAGCGCCAGCGACACGCAGGCGGTAAAGGACGTTTTGCCCGTGCCGCCCTTGCCGGACACCACGGCGATGATCTTGCCCATGAGGGTTCTCCTTTCGGATTCGTTTGCGGCCAAATGATCAGCCAAAGCCTCCCCTGTGTAAGGGGAGGTGGCACGGCGTAAGCCGTGACGGAGGGGTTGTTAAGGGCAGATTGAGCGCTTGGGTCAATCCCTCAGTCAGCCTTGCGGCTGACAGCTCCCTTTACACAAGGGAGCCTTATTTTCTACTTCAACGGTGCTTTCTTCATCCTCGCCCAGCTTCTGGGGAACTGGGGCGGGGTGTCCTTCACCTTGCGGATGACCACCACCCGGTGGGTCACCTCCGTGCCGGGAATGGTGTAATCCCGGATGGCCTCGACCTTTCCGCCCAGCTGGCCGATGGCGCCCCGGGCGCTGTCGATCTCGGCGTCGCTGTCCACGGACTTCATGGCCAGGAAGCAGCCGCCCGGCTTCACCAGCGGCAGCGCCAGCTCGCTCAGCAGCGGCAGCGCCGCCACCGCACGGGAGGTGGCCATATCATAGCTCTGCCGGTGCGCCGCGGCGAACTCCTCGGCCCGGGCGTGGACGCAGTCCACGCGGGCAAGGCCCATCTCGTCGCAGGTTTCCCGCAGCCAGTCGATGCGCTTGCCCAGACTGTCCAGCAGCGTCAGGTCGAAGTCCGGCTCCAGCATCCGCAGCACCATGCCGGGGAAGCCCGCGCCGGTGCCTACGTCCACCACCGACTTGCCCCGGAAGTCCGCCAGCGTCAGCAGCGCGGCGCAGTCCAGCAGGTGCAGGGCGGCCACGTCCTTCGGCGCGGTGATGGCCGTCAGGTTCATGACCTGATTCTTCTCCAGCAGCCGCCGGGAGAAATCCAGCAGCTGTGGTACGGCGGAGCAGGGGAGACCCAGCGCCGCCAGACCCTCGCGCAGTGTCTGCTCCATTACTGCTTATCCTTCAGCAGGTCGCGGATCTCTGTCAGCAGCTCCTCGCTGGTGGGTGAGGGCGCTTCCTCTTCGACAGGCTCCTCCGGCTCCTTGCCGATGCTGCGCAGCTTGTTGATGGCCTTGACCACCGCAAACAGCGCCAGCGCAATGATCAGAAAGTCCAAAATCACCGCCAGCAGGTTCCCGATGCCCAGCAGGACGGGGTCGGCGCCGGCCTCCTCCACGGCGGCGCTGTTCAGGACGATGTTCAGCGTCGTCAGGTCGATGCCGCCCACTAAAAGCCCAATGAGTGGAATGATCACATCGTTGACCAGAGAGGTGGTGATCTTGCCGAAGGCGGCGCCGATCACCACGCCAACGGCCATGTCCACCACGTTGCCCTTTATGGCAAACTCCTTAAATTCTGCGAAAAACTTTTTCATATGCGGCGCTCCTTATATACATTGTGTATAGTCATGCGATTACAAATTGTTAATGCTTGGGAAGCAGCCGCGCCTTGCCGCCCATATAGGGCCGCAGCACCTCCGGCACCAGTACGCTGCCGTCGGCTTGCAGGTTGTTCTCCAGGAAGGCAATCAGCATGCGGGGCGGGGCCACCACGGTGTTGTTCAGGGTGTGGCACAGCTGCATTTTGCCGCTTTCGTCCTTATAGCGGATCTTCAGGCGGCGAGCCTGCGCGTCGCCCAGATTGGAGCAGGAGCACACCTCAAAGTACTTCTGCTGGCGGGGCGACCATGCCTCGATGTCGCAGGATTTGCACTTCAGGTCGGCCAGATCGCCGGAGCAGCACTCCAGCTGCCGCACGGGGATATCCAGACTGCGGAACAGCTCCACGCTGTAACGCCACATTTTCTCGTACCACGCCTTGGAGTCCTCGGGCTTGCAGACCACGATCATCTCCTGCTTTTCAAACTGGTGGATGCGGTACACGCCGCGCTCCTCAATGCCGTGGGAGCCCTTCTCCTTGCGGAAGCACGGGGAGTAGGAGGTGAGCGTCTGGGGAAGGCTGCTTTCGGGCAGGATCTCGCCGATGAAGCGGCCGACCATCGAATGCTCGCTCGTGCCGATGAGGTAGAGGTCTTCGCCCTCGATCTTGTACATCATGGCGTCCATGTCGTTCTGGCTCATCACGCCCTCGACTACATTGCCGTGGATCATGAACGGCGGAATGCAGAAGGTGAAGCCCTTGTCGATCATGAAGTCGCGCGCGTAGGCGAGCACGCCCTCGTGCAGGCGCGCAATGTCGCCGAGCAGGTAGTAGAAGCCCGCGCCGGAGACGCGGCCCGCCGCGTCCATATCAACGCCGTCGAAGCTCTCCATGATCTGCGTGTGGTAGGGGATCTCAAAATCGGGCACCTTCGGCTCGCCGAAGCGCTCGACCTCAACGTTGCAGCTGTCGTCCGGGCCGATGGGGACGCTCGGATCGATGATGTTCGGGATGAGGAGCATGATCTTGTGGATCTTCTGCTCGTACTCTTCCTCGAGCTTTTCAAGCTCGGCCAGGCGGTCGGCGTTCGCCTTGACGGTCGCCTTGATCTTCTCGGCTTCCTCAAGCTTGCTTGGGTCCTTCTTCGCCTGACCCATCAGCATGCCGATCTGCTTGGAAAGGGCGTTGCGGCTGGCGCGCAGCTCGCTCGCCTCGGTGATGGCGGCGCGGTTCGCAGCGTCGAGCGCGATGACCTCGTCGACGAGGGGAAGCTTTTCGTCCTGGAATTTCTTCTTGATGTTTTCCTTGACCAGTTCGGGGTTTTCCCGCAGGAATTTCATATCCAACATAGCAATTTACCTCGTTATTGTAGTAAAGTGGTCGGCACATGATTCGTGCCGCGGTTTTCAGTTGATGCCGTTCGGGAAAAGCTCTGCCACCAGCGCATGGTAGCGCGCGGCGGGGGAGGGGGCATCGTCGCCGGTGATGGCGGTGCGCAGCGGCTGCTCGGGAAGAGATTCGGCTGCGCCTTCCTTCTCAAAGGCGCGGATATTGTCGCGCGCGGCGTCATAGTCCTTGGCGGAATAGTTGTTTTCGATCTCGATGAGCCAATCGAGCGCGCGCAGCTGCTCGCTCTTGCGCTCGACGGTCTCACTGAGGGAATCCTTGTCCTCTTCCGCCTCGGCAAGCTGCGCTTCCAGCTCCTTGACGCGCGCTTCGAGCGTGTCGTTTTCTTCGAGCGTACTTTGCAGGGCGCTGTTGCCGCTCTTGATCTCGTCGCGGATCGCCTGACTGCTGCGCTGATTCATTAAAAATGTCCATAAAATCAGCAGAAATGCCACGCAGAAGAGAATGGCGACGTAGGTGTAGACCTTTTTCATGCGCTCGCGCTCAGTGGTGGGCTTTTCCTCCTTGGGCGCGCTTGCCTTGTTCGGGTCCTTGGGGGCTTCGTGAACAAAATCGGTCATTCTTTTTCGCTTCCGTCCTTTCTGCGTTTGATGGCGGCGAGCGCTTCGAGCAGGTCGTTCAGATCGTCGATCCCGTAGTAGTCCAGCTCAATGCGTCCCTTTTTCCTGCCGGAAACGATGCGGCAGGTGCGGCCGATCTTGTCGCTCAGCTCCTGCGCGGCCAACCGGCCGTAGCTCTCGGCGATGCGCTCGTCGTTTGAGAGTTTGCGTTCCTCCTTGGGGTTTGCAAGGCGCTTGGCGAGCGCTTCTGTCTGGCGAACGCTCAGCCCCTGCGCGGCGACCGCTTTCGCCGCTTCCAGCTGCAAGTCCGCCTTGAGCGGCAGCAGCGCGCGGGCGTGGCCGCCGGAAAGAACGCCATTTTGCAGCATTTCGCGCACCTCGGGGCAGAGCCCCAGCAGTCGCAGGCTGTTGGCCACGGCGGAGCGGGACTTGCCCACGCGCTCGGCGGCTTCCTCCTGCGTGAGCTGATAGTTGTCCATCAGCGTTTTGTAGCCTTCGGCTTCTTCGATAGGGTCGAGATCCTCGCGCTGCAAGTTCTCAATGAGCGAAAGCTCGGTCATCTTGCGGTCGTCTGCCTCGATGACGATGGCGGGCACTTCGCTGAGACCGGCGATGCGCGCGGCGCGCCAGCGGCGTTCGCCGGCGATGATCTGATAATAGCCGGAAGAAAGGCGGCGAACCGTCAGCGGCTGAATGATGCCGTGCTCGCGGATGGAATCGGCGAGATCCTGCAAAGCGTCTTCGTCGAAGTGGTGGCGCGGCTGGTTGGCGTAGGGCTCGATCTGCGAGATGGGGAGGTAGAGGCTGTCCGATGTGTCGGTGCGCAGGGCGACATCGCCGAGCAGCGCACCCAGACCCTTGCCGAGCCCGCGGTTTGCGTTTGCCATAGGGGAACATCTCCTTTCTGCGGGGGTGAAAGGGCGAATATGCCCTTATATTTCATGTATTACTTGTTCTGCTTCAAAAACTCGTTGGCGAGGTCGCTGTACGCTTCCGCGCCGCGGGAGGTGCGGTCGTAGTAGTTGATGGGCTTGCCGTGGCTCGGCGCTTCGGAAAGGCGCACGTTGCGCGGAATAACGGTGGAGTACACCTTGCCGGGGAAGTAACGCTTGACCTCTTCGGCGACTTGCAGGGCAAGATTGGTGCGCCCGTCGAACATCGTCAGCAGCACGCCTTCCAGATCGAGGCCGGGGTTGAGGCTGCGGCGCACCATGCGGACGGTGTGCATCAGATCGGAAAGCCCTTCGAGCGCAAAATATTCGCCCTGCACGGGAACGATCAGGGAATTGGCCGCGCAGAGCGCGTTGACCGTCAGCAGCTCAAGCGAGGGCGGGCAGTCGATGAGAATATAGTCATAATTGGGGGAGAGAACGTCGAGCGCCTGCTTGAGCAGGAATTCGCGGTTTTCGCGGTCGATCATCTCGATGCCCGCGCCTGCCAGCGCCTTGGAGGAGGGCAGCACGTCGCCGTAGCGCGTGTGCGTGACGCAGGCTGTCACATCTGCGCCGTTGATGAGCACGTCGTACACGCTGCGCGCGGTCGTCTTGTCCACGCCCATGCCGGAGGTGGAGTTGGCCTGCGGGTCAAAGTCGCACAGCAGAACGCGATTTCCCTTTTCCTTGAGGGAAGAGGTCAGGTTGACACAGGTCGTCGTCTTGCCGACGCCACCCTTTTGATTGACAATTGCAACGATTTTAGCCAAAAAAACACCCACCTTAGTCGTAACTGCATTGATCCGTTTATATTCCTGTTCAGTATAACACAAAATGCTCTGATTTCAACAGAAAAGCTCAAATTTTGCGAATTTGTTTCACGTGAAACATGACAAGGTGCAGACCTTTACGTCTTGATTCTGCTGCCATCTGGGTGCTGCCGAGCAGGCGTGCGGAGGAATGAAAGGACGTCATAGTAAAGGCTTTCACCTTTACTATGACGCTCAAATCAGTGTTTCACGTGAAACAAACCTCAGTCCTGCGGTTCTGTCAGCAGCATCGCGCCGTAGGGTTCAAGGGTCAGGCGGAGCATACCGTCGCCGCAGAAGAATGCCTGATGCGACAGTGCGTCTTCGGCAAGCGCGGCGTCCCAGGGAAGGGTGAGGGTAACGACTTCTTCGCCCGCGTTGACCACCGTAAGGCAGTGATCGTGCGCTGCGCGGCGGGAAAAGGCCAGCACGCGCCCCTGCGCGGCATGGTAGACGATCGTGCCGCTTTGCAGCGCCTCGTGCGCGCGGCGCAGCGCGCCGAGCTGCCGGAAGCAGCGCAGGAGTTCCTCATCTTCGTGTCCCCAGGGGTAAGTGCCGCGGTTGAAGGGATCTTCAAAGCCCTGCATGCCCGCCTCGTCGCCGTAGTAGAGCATCGGCGAGCCGGGGAAGGTGTAGAGGATCAGCGAGGCGAGCCTCAAAAGCGCTTTGCCGTGCGCAAGCTCTTCCTCGCTCAGGCGGTAGACCGCGCGCTCGTCGCGCGTCTGCGGCGCGGGCGCGCTCAGCCCGAGGATCGTCAGAAGTCTTGGCGTATCATGGGTCGAGAGGAAGTTCATCGCGCCGTAGAACGCGGGCGCAGGATAGTTTTCGCGCAGCTGCTCCATGCTGTCGCGGAAGTATTCCGCGCCGCCGCCGAGCAAATACGCCATCAGCGCCGTGCGGAACGGGTAATTCATCAGGCCGTTCGTCTCGCGGCCCAGCAGGTACTTGCGGCGCTGGGAATAGGCGATCTTCGTCGTGCCGTCCTCCCAGACCTCGCCGAGGAGGTAGGTATCGGGGCACACTTCGTTCATCGCCGCGCGGATCTTTTCAATAAACACATCGGGCAGCTCATCGGCAACGTCGAGCCGCCAGCCGGACGCGCCCGCGCGCAGCCAGCGCTTGATGATGGAATTTTCCTCTTCGATGATGTAGTCAACGTAGCTTTTCTCCAGCTCATTGACCGCGGGCAGGTTCTTGATGCCCCACCAAGCGTCGTACTCATCGGGGAAGGGGTGGAAGTTGTACCAGCGGTAATAGGGCGACTGCTCGCCCTGTGCCGCGCCAAGGTCGTCGTAAAAGCCGTCGGCATTAAAGTAGACGCTCTTTCGCCCTGTGTGGTTGAAAACGCCGTCGAGCATGACGTGAATGCCGCGCTTTTTTGCCTCCGCGCAGAGCGTGCGGAAATCCTCTTCGTCGCCGAGCAGCGGGTCGATGCGCTCATAGCAGGCGGTGTCATAGCGGTGGTTGGTGGACGCTTCGAAGATGGGGCAGAGGTAGAGTGTCGTCACGCCGAGGGACGCGAGGTAGTCGAGCTTTTCCGTGATGCCCTGCAAGTCGCCGCCGAAAAAGTCGCTGCACGTGATCTCGCCCTGCGCGTTCGGACGGTATTCCGGCAGCTCGTCCCAACGCTCATGTAGCGTGCGCGCCCCGACAAGACCTGCAACGTCCCGCTTTTTTGCGCGGCAGAAGCGGTCAGGGAAGATCTGATAGGTGAGGCCGCGGCCGAACCACTCCGGCGTCTTGTGCGTATCGTCATAGACCGTGAGCTGCCAGGGCTCGACCGCGTCCCACGCGCAGAGGCCCTCTTTCCCGCAGCAGCTCGTGCCGCCGTCCGCCCACGAGAGACGGAAGTGATACCAGATGAGCTCTGCGTCATCGGGCGCGGTGAAAACGCCGAGGTAGACTGTGCCGCCATCTTCAACGACGGGCGCAAGCTCCATCGTTGTCCACTGATCGGCAAACTCGCCGTGGGCGAGCAGCTCGCAGCGCGTGACCGCCGCGCCGCGCTCGGGGCGGAAGCAGAAGGTGACGGCAGCGCCGCAGGGCACCGCGCCAAAGGGAGATTTGAAGAGAAGATCGCGCGGATCAA
>ERZ773147.3381-NODE-3381-length-12179-cov-5.037611_pt1 | contig 12179 bp, 9 predicted proteins | sample MGYA00580851_ERZ773147 | MGnify/ENA primary metagenome ERZ773147 (study PRJEB29015, sample SAMEA2737818) | human gut metagenome | biome: human gut; feature: human-associated habitat; material: faeces | place: China | collected 2012 ... | reverse complement strand
AGAAAAACAGGAACTTGGGAAAAACGAGTCCCAAGTTCCTATGGTCAGAATTCCATAGCGCAAAGTCACAAAATGCAATACTTATAGCCATTCTTTTTTCTTTATCATAGTCTTCTTATAATTCAGCATAAAATTTTATTTCAGTGGCTGTCTGGTTTTGATAACAAATAGCAAATTGGTGATTTATATTGGAAAGAGAAGGGGATTCTCCAGAAGATTCTGACTTTTAATCAAAGAACTATTTCGCCATAAGAAAATAGCAAGGGATACCGGCAAAAGAAATAGAACTCCTTATATAAATGTCAGTTTCTTGGAATTTGATTTCCTGGAAAGCCATAGACTTCTGGACAATCCCCTTATTCTTCCTCAAATTAGTATTTAAGCATTCCCTTTTTTGAGAACTTTTTTCATTTGGTATTTTTTGTTTGACACAACTAATTTTATATAGTATTCTCTAATTGCGAGATATATTTTCTATCTCAGACTTACAAGATTTGAATTGAATTTTCGGTGCTTAATATCTTTTTATTAGATATTCATGCATGAAAACCTGGTAGGGGACCCTCCACTAACGCACTCCGTATGCGCGCTAGGGAGAGTTCTCTAATTTTTTGCCTTAAAAATCAGTGCACAGATTTTTATATATTTATTTTCTTATCAAATATGTCCTTTTGGAATTTTTTATGTTTGATTTCATAATCAGGTTCTAAAAGTATACAAGAAAAGAAGGGAGACTACAAATTTAATGAGAAAACAAAAATTATTAACTAAGGCTCTGGCAGCTTCTATGGCAGTATTTATGTCTGTCAGCCAGCTTTCTGTTCCTGCATTTGCAGCAGAAGGAACAAAATCCGTTTCTATCGCAGGCAGCACTTACACATATTCTGCAGAAGCTTTAGAAGGCTATACTCAGATTGGAAACAGTGGATTATATTATAAATTAACTAACGGTACAGGTTTTTCCGGAACGATATATGGAACATCTAATTTAACTTACAAAGAATTTTATTCTGGTGACGTAAGCAGCACAGACAGCTTTGATGTCGTTACTACTGCCAGCACTTCTAAGTATTCTGTTTTATCTAATGCCTGGACAGATTATAAGAAGGAAAGTGCAGAAGCTGCAGGGGGATATCATGTAAAAGGTGTTGCGAATGTAAATGTTGCTGTTGATTCTGACCTTTATGTTGAATCCACTATTTTAAAAGATGCAAACAAAGAATTAAGCAAAGCATATGAGGAAGCTTCTGATATTACATTAAATGAAAATCCTACACAGGTTCCTTCTCAGTATAAAATACTTCAGGAAAACGGTTCTTATGTTTCTAATAACAAGACAGTCGCTACTGTAACTGATGCCGTACCAACATTAACAACAGGATCCACCTGGGGTGAATACGAGATTGATGTGGTGGAAACAAGCACAAAATACTTAAGAAATTCCCGACAAGATGAGGGATTCCCTGTCAATTCTACTATTCAGGGAATCATTCTTGAAACAACAGAAGGATATAAAGTAGGTCTGGAACATCTTTCAAATATCTGGGTACAACCTTATAAATTATCTTTTAATGTTGCCAATGAAGCAGCTACTATGGGAATTGCAAAATCAGATAATACGGCTGAATTTGCAAAGCTTGTCAATAAAACAATTAATAAGATTACTTATGTAACACCAGAAGGTAACTATGTTTATACTTTCGCTGATGGAATCTTTATAAAACCAGCTTACTCTGAAGAAATCAGCGGTACTTTCAGTGACGATATGAAATCATTTACTTTAAATCAGCTTCCTACTGTAAAAAACGGAACATTAACTGTAACATATACTGTTGGAGCAGGTCATATGAAGACTCCTTATACTCTGTATTCCGGAGCTATTGCAAAAAGCGTTTCTCTTGACTTAAATGCTATCCCATCTGATGCAGAAGGTGGAACTTACAGCGTTGCTATTTCTTGTGATAACTACGCTGATATCCACGTTGCAATCCCTGTAACAGAAGCTCAAAAAGCACAGTTACAGGAACTTATCAAACAGGCTGAAACTGCATTAAAAGGTGCCGGTGCTGATGATAGTGTATTATTAGCACATAAAAATGAGGCAGCAGAACTCTTAGCAAACGAAAGTTCTACCAGTGCCGATGCTGCTGATTTAATCAATGAACTTACTGAATTATTAAAACCATATCAATCCACAGAAGCTCCAACACCATCCATACCGGACAGTACAACAGCTTCTAAACCAAATACAACAACTGCTGCTAAACCAGCTACAAAACCTGCTACTACAGCAAAGAAGCCAAACACAACAGCCACAAAAGTAAAACTTGCAAAACAGACTACAAAAGTAAAAGCAAATGGAAAGAAAAAAATCAAAGTATCCTGGAAAAAAGATAAAAAAGCTTCCGGTTACGAAATCACATATTCCACAAAGAAATCTTTCAAAGGAAAGAAAACAATTGTAGTAAAGAGTAACAAGACAACAAGCAAAGTAGTAAAGAAATTAACATCTAAAAAGAAATACTTTGTAAAAGTACGCTCCTACAAGCAGGTTGGAAAGACTAAGACTTATGGGGCATACAGCAAAGTGAAAACTGTGAAAGTAAAATAAGTTTCTCTTAAACATTTTATATAATTGGTATTTTTATAAATAGTATTTTGCCTCAGGCAGGGAGAGACGCTCCCGGAGAAAGTAGAATAATAGTTGCCTCTGCAAATGTGAGAAGTAATAACCATATCTTCTGGTTTATACATTCTATTATTTCTTACTATTCAAACTCTATTTAGTAAAAACCCCACGAAGCTATATTCCGTGGGGTCTTTTTTATTATTTGAATAGGATTGGCTTAGATTATAAATAATTCTCATACTTCTTAACACACCCGATTCCAATCGCATATGGTCCGGTATGTACCGCAATGGTTGCCCCAATCTGGCAGATTCCCACCTGATCTACATGGCTCTCTCCATAGATATGGTTCGCAACGGTATTATAATATTCCTTGCCTTCCTCTATATCGTAACCAAAACCAACGCGGAAAGAATAGTCTTCCATCGCATCTCCGGTTTCTTTAAAATAGTCATCCATTAACGCAATCGTTTTGGCAACTGTCTTCTTACGGCTTCGTCCGATTCCTGAAGCTTCGATCTCACCATTTACTAAAGTAATCAGAGGCTTTAAGGAAAGGGCGCTGCTTGCGATTCCTGCAAGCTTTCCGATTCGTCCGCCATGTTTTAAATAATCTGTGTTACCGACTGTAAAGAAGATTCTATTCGTCTTTTTCATCTTCTCAAGAATATCTACACATTGTTCATAAGGAACTCCATTCTGACACATTCTTCCTGCTTCAATAACCATAAGACCCTGACTTACTGTTCCTGCTTCAGAATTAATCACCGCAATTTTGGCATCCGGATAATCCTCACAAACAATTTCTCTGGCATTACATGCACAGTTGTAAGAACCACTCAAAGATGGAGTAAAACAAATACAGACTACCGGTGTTCCTTCTTTCACATATTCCGTAAAAACGTCAATATAATTCTGTACAGATGGAAGAGAGGTCTTCGGATATACATCTGGATTCCCTACCATTCGCTCATATACTTCACGAATTCCGATTTCTTCAATCTCTTTATAATATGTCTCCTCATCAAATGATATATAAAAAGGTATAATACGTAAATTATACTGTTCAATGATCTCTTTTTCTAAATCACAACAGCCATCACTAATAATCTTGTAATCCATTTCATCCTCCAGTATGCATTATTATATTACTATACACAGAAATTAATACACTGTAAATATCACTCAAAATGAAGCATTCTCTCTTACTGCAATGCAATCTGTGTTCTCATTTCCATGTAATGTAGTTTTCATATCTATATTTTAATATTATCAAAACTCTTTGTCAACTATCTTCTCTATATAGTCTCCGGTAAATTCCAGATTCTATGGCTGTCTTGATAATTTATTTCATTTCCTTTTCCAGAAATTTTACCACTCCCGCATTCAGATTGGTATCTAAAATATAGTCTGCCCTTTCTTTTACTTCCTTATGTGCATTTCCTACCGCACAGGAACGATCACAAGCTTCAAATAAAGGAATATCATTCAGATTATCACCCATTCCGGTAATCGCGGCCGGATGAAGAAGCTTTCGCAGCTTCTGTATTCCATAATATTTTGAAGCATTTTTATGCGAGATTTCTAAATACCACAGACCATCTCCATAAACATCCTTATAAAAATTCAGATTCAGCCGCTCATCTTTTTTCAAATATTCATAAAATGGCCGTAACACTTCTTCTTCATAACAAATGGAAAAATAAATGATATCTTCACCTGAAATATCTTCTAATCTTTCCACTTTACTAAATGGCTTATGGTATAAATCTCTTCGTTCCGTATAAAACTTTTCCATATGCTGTGTCGCAATTTTTTCATAATAGGTTGCCATCTTTCGTCCAGACTTGCCGACTCGTCCGGCACTATCTACAACAGATGTTTCGCCAGACTTTGAGCAATCTTCGGAAATTTCAGGGGACAGTGCATATGCAAATCCTGTCACTCCAAACTTCTTTCTTCCTTTTAAAATATATTCCACAGAATCTCTTTCAATAATTTCCGCATGAATACAGCTTTTTTTCACCGGATCGTAAATCATGACTCCATTCATCAAAATCATAGGACAGGTGAGATTGACATCTTTCATAATAGAATTCACAGTTGCATAGGTTCTCGCTGTAGCAACAGTAAAACAAAGTCCCTGCTCAATAAGAGCATTTAATCGTTTAGGCACGTCTTCGTTAAGTAAGGCATCACTATTTAATAATGTGCCATCTAAATCCGATACATATAGCATTTTGCCAGAAAGATTATATTCTTTCTTCTCCTGCTTTCTTAAAACTTCTTTTGATACATTTTTTCGTATCTCTTCTGGCTTTTCTTTTTGCATCTTATCTGCTTTTACTTCCAAGCAGGCACGTTTTTCTGCTTCCTCACGAACTCTGAAAAAAAGATACTGCTGCATCACACCAGCTATCCCTTCATATCTTTCTACTGGAAAATGCCCGTTATAATACATTTTTTCCACTTTGGCAATCCATGTATCAATCGGAAATAAGGAAAGCTGATGTAAACCAAAAAGCTGAATACAAGATGCTACCTTTTCTCCCACTCCATGAAGTTTTTTCAGCATCTCCTTTCCCTCTTCCGGCGATGCCCCTTTTGCAACGGCTGTTTGAAGTACACTCAGTTCAAACTTCCCAGTTAAAATATCCTCTGCTGTCTGCCGAATATACTTCTCCCGGTATCCAAACTTAAACTCCGACAAATCGGCCTTTGCAAGCACTTCTGGTCCCGGAAAACTATAACCAATAAGATGCTCCTCTTCATAATTAAATACTATTTTTTCTCCAAGTTTCTCACATAATGCATCAATACTCTTCATAATACGTGGAATATTATTTCTCTGACTGATGATAAAACTAACAATCATCTCCCACAGATCCTGACGAAGAATCCGAATCCCTTTTCCCATCTTCGCCGCTCCAGAAAGAAAACGATCTTCCGGATCAATCTGTTCTATTATTTTCTCGTAATCTGTATCTAAATCCAAATACTTTCTAAAATATTCCTCATCCTTCTCATGACACAAAATACGGATTCCTGTCTTTTCCTGAAAAAAACATGCCGTCCGTCCATCAGAAATAACAAAATATCTTCCCGGACATATTTTCTTCCAGCGGAAGCACTGTCCACTCTCTGCAATCTGCTTTAAATCTATATAATCGTTTTTTATAAAAATATCAATATAATCCATCGGTGGTTTCCTCTTTCGAAAATTTCTACTCCCATCTTAACAGGTTTTAGGGTAACATTCAAAGGAAATAAATCTTTCGGTTCTCTGCGGTTTGGGAGACGGAAATCAGCCTTTTCAAAAAAATCAAAATATTTTCAAAAAAGTGAGAGATTCTCATCCCTTATTTGCGAATATATAATGTAACCGATATAATTATCCATATATTTTTTACATTCGAATGTACATAAAGGAGTAACCTATGAAGATAAAAGAATCGAATTTTGTGGAAGCGTTATCCCACAGAAATGAGAGAGCTTTAGAATATGTGATGGTACATTATGGTGGACTTGTAAAGTCTGTTGTGCATCGTTATCTGAATGTTCTTTCTCAATACGAAGAGGAATGTATGAATGACGTTTTCTTCGCTGTATGGGAACATATCGACTCATATGACTCCGCCCGTAATCCATTTGCAAACTGGATTGGCGGAATTGCCCGATTAAAAGCTCTTGATTATAAAAGAAAATACGCAAATCATCTTTTGGAAACAAGCTGGGAAAATGCGCAATATACTAAAGGATTGGACGATGCAATAGAATTACACACACAATTTGAAGAAGAATTTTCTGAAGAAACAAAGCAAATGTTATCCTGCCTAAAACCACAAGATAGAGAGCTTTTCATCAAACTATATGTAGAAGAAAAACCATTTGATGAGATATCCAAAGAAATGAATACAAACAAGCCTGTACTGTATAATCGGCTTTTCCGCAGTAAAAAGAAGCTGCGTTCTCTTTTCCCTCAAACAAATTCAACTCATCTGACTGGAGGTACGAGTTATGAAAAATGATATTTATGATTTATTAAATGACATTGACAATCAGATAGATACTTTTGAAACTGTCGATATTACAAGTACTGATTTAAAAAACTGGAAACAATCTTTTGCTTTAAAGAAAAAAACTTCCGTTAAAAAACACACCTGGAAAAAATATGCTGCTGCCGCAGCTGCCTTTATTATTCTTCTTGGTGGAAGCAGTGCTCCGGTAAGGCAGAACGTATACGCACAATCCCAACAGATTATGGAAAGTTTATCCACACTTTTAGGCACCAAAGAAGACCTTAGTCCTTACAGTACTGTCGTTGGTAAATCTATATCCAAAAACGGCATCACTATCACATTAAATGAAGTAATTCTTGATGGACATAGCCTTATCATTTCCTACAAAACAAAAATAAAAGACAGTTCTGTATTGAAAAAATCAAATATCAAAACTATCACTGAATTGCCAATTGATATAGACCTTACTATCGCTGGAGAACCTATTGTAGAAAGTGTCGGCATCTGTTCTACTCCTATCGACAAGCTAACTTCTATTTCTGAAAGTGAAATACAATTAAATGATTCCTCCATTTTATCAGAGAAAGCTGATTTTACGATCAACTTTTCCACATTAGATAAATCAAATACCTCTATTGGAAAATTAAAATTTGCGGCATCCGGTAAAGAATTAAATGCAAAAACAACAAACGTAGCATTAAATCATTCTTTTACCTTACCAAATAAAACAAAAATAACTTTAAAAAATTATAGAAGTAATATCGTAAACCATCAAATCTCATTTACTATTTCAAAAAATAATACTGGACTCTCTGGGGACATTATATTGAAAGGAAAAGATGACCTTGGAAACCCTGTAGAATTCTACCTTGATACCGCCGATGGAACAAATGGTACTTTTACAGTAGACAGAATGACCGGCTATATTTCCCCTAAAGCCACCTGCCTCACTTTAACTCCATATTATAATGACTTTCCTCTGTCTTCCTCTGTTAATAGTACAGAAGAAACGGCAGAATCCACTGAAAAAACAGTAGCAGAATCTACTGAAATTGAAGTCAGCACCACAAACACTGATGATGCTCAGGAAATCTCTATCTCTAACTATAAATCACTAGGAAAGGCTTTTACTATTACTATTCATTAGAGAAAACAGACGAAAAAAGAAATAATACCATAGTAAATGTAATGTGAGAGCAAGTAAAAATGCCGGACAGACATTTTCTACGCAGTGATATCTTTACATTTACTATGGTCTATTCTTTTTATTTTCGTCTGTTTCCCCTAATGAATCAAATAGTTAATTCATGATTTTCATTCATCTGGATAAACCGGGTTCCAAGCTCTTTCGCAAGCTGATTATTATGGGTAATGATAATTAGTGTTTTCCCTGCTGCATGAAATTTCTTCAGAAAATCTATAAGCATTTTCTGTGTACTTTCATCGAGTCCAGCGAGGGGTTCGTCTAATATAAGAACTTCGGGATTCATAGAAAGGATGCACGCTAATGATACTTTTCGTTTTTCTCCACCGCTTAAATGATACGGTGGGCGTTCTCTTAGTTTTTCGATTCCAAATAAACGAAGGCAATCCTCTGTTCTTTGTTTGACTTTTTCTTCGGAAAGTCCCATCTGGATCGGGCCAAATGCGATTTCTTCTTCTACGCTTCCACAAAAAAGCTGTGTATCTGCATTTTGAAAAACATAACCCATCTGCTGATGAAACCATTTGGCAAAGCGAGAATCTTTTAATGCTTTTTCTGTTATTTCGTGATCTTCATAGGTATAACTGCCTTCCATCGGAAATATGATTCCGTTCAATATTTTTATCAATGTAGATTTACCACATCCATTTGGTCCCTGTATTATTACAGATTCACCTTTTTGAATATTTAAATTAATGTATCGTAATGCAATTTCATTCCCATATGCATAACATACATTTTTTAATTCTATCATTTTGAATCTTCCTTTTATTTTTGTTATTCTTGATTTTACTTTTGTTATTCTTGATTTTACTTTTTATTCTCTTCTCATAGAAAATTGCTATATGTTAGGATTAAAAGGTCTTTTACCCTCTTTGATACTAGATTGATTGCTTCGTGTTATTTCCACAGACCCTCGAAATAAATGAATATTCCTGTTACTCCTATCATCAAAAGAAGACTCAAGATATCCTGTTTTCGAAAGGTAGATGTTTTTTGTGTTTTATATTCTCCAACAAATCCACGGCAGCACATCGCTGCATACATTTCCTCTGCCATTTCTCTTGATTTTAAAAAGGAAATCCCCAATATCCCAGAAAAGGACTGTGCTTTTTTCCTGTTTTGTCCTACAGATCGTAAGCGAAGTGACGTAAGGATTTCCATGCAGATTTCTCCGAGTACGGCAATATATTTTAATGTAATATCCAATGTAAAAATAAAGATATCCGGTATATGAAATGAGCGGAGGCTTGCTGTTAATTTATTCCAGGATGTTCCCGCTGACAGAATACCTATAAGCGTAACGGATACAAACACTTTGGTTGTGATAATAAGCAAAATCTGCGGATTTCCTATAAACACTGCCGGTAAAAGTATTAGTGCAGAAAAAAGTACTGCTCCAAATGTCCCCGAAAGTATCTGTTTCATTGTTTCTGCCGGATAAGTTGCAAGTGCAAGAATAGTTCCGCCTGCCATAATTAATGAAAATACATAGTTTTTTGAACAGGCAGTAAGTAAAATATATAGGAATGTATAACATAGTTTTAAAGAAGGACTGGCGCTTAGGCACCCGTCCTTCCCTTCTTTCCATTTTAATTTTGACAGTACACCAAGAACTGCCTGCGTACTTTTTGTAATAAATCCATCTTTATCAATACTCGGAACATATTGCTCCGTTTCACACATCCATGATGGAAGAAAACTATTATTTTTTTCCTGATTTTGCATTACACTGACTGCCCTTTTGAAAAATCTATTTTATCTTTTTTACTTCCAGCTAAAAGTTTAAAGAAGATAACAATAATCGCTACGCCAACAACTGCAGATAAAATATATCCTATCCATTCCGGCATTCCTGCCATAGAGTAATCCGGGAAAAGTGAAGCAAGGCTAAAGCCCTTTTCCATTCCTGCCGGTGTATATCCAAGTGCTTTTCCATTACTTACAAGGGATGCCATCTCTTCAACGCCCCATTCTCCCCAGGCGGTTCCACTTGCCAGAAGACCTAATGGTGTGAATATAATCAAAACTGCCATAAGAATATATAATGGCTTAAATGCGGACTGTGCTGGTTTTTCCTCTAATGTTTCCGGTGATATCTTTTCCACAAATGCAAGGATTGCTGTAGTAAGAACTATTTCTGCAATTCCAAATAATGTAAGATGTCCAATCATCATTGCCGGAATAGAAATAGTAAGCGGATATGGACAATAGAGTGCCTTTCCTGCTGCATCAGTAAACAGCAATGGCTGAATTCCAAACTCAATCGCTGCACAAAATGCTGCTGCATTAATGCCGATGTAGGAACCAATTCCTGCTGCTAACTTTCTTTTTCCTGTTTTTTCCCAGATAAGCTTGTAAATCGCAAATCCGAGAAATGGCAATATGAAAGCCATATTAAAACAGTTCGCTCCAAAAGCGAGAATACCGCCATCACCAAACAACAATGCCTGAATAAGCAGTGCGATCGTAACGGCAATACAGCCTGCCGATGGACTTCCCGTAAGAATCGCAATCAATGTTCCTCCTACTGCATGTCCTGTCGTACCTCCCGGAAGCGGGATATTGAACATCATTCCAAGAAAAGAAAACGCTGCTCCAATTCCAAGCAATGGCATCTTCACCTTCGGAATTTCTTCTTTTACTTTCTTAACAGAGTATGTCCATACCGAAACCATTGCTGCGGCCATTACCGCACAGGTCGAAGGACTCAAATAATTTTCAGGTATATGCATCTTTCTTTCCTCCTATAAAGCTTTTATGTTTTAAACCTAGGATATACCTTTCTATTTTTTCTCACAAGCTCCCCAGGGGGATATATTTTGTATTTTTTTGTATAATTCTGCTATAACTTTATGCTATACTATTATACTGATACTGAAGATTGAGCAGCTTCTCGACTGAAATAAAAATTCTGAGGTGAATTTTATGAATACTCTATTAGAACAAATTAAAAAGAAAAATGCAAAAGCTTTTACACATAGTGGAAAATTTCATGCAGACGATGTTTTCTCCTATGCACTGTTGTTATATTTAAATCCTGCAATCACAATTACCCGAGGAAATAAAGTTCCAAAAGATTTTGATGGAATCGTTTTTGATATTGGCAGGGGAAAATACGACCATCACCAGCGCGACAGCCGTATCCGTGAAAATGGTGTTCCTTATGCTGCATTTGGTCTTTTATGGGAAGAACTTGGTGCAGAAATTCTTGGCGAAGAACTTGCCGCAAAGTTCGATGAGTCATTTATCCAGCCACTTGATATTAACGACAATACCGGCGAGAAAAATGAACTTGCCACTTTAATTGGCAATTTTAATCCTTCCTGGGATGTGGAAAATGGAGAAAATGAAGCATTTTCCAGAGCGGTACAGACAGCTGGAATGATTCTTGTAAATATGTTCGAAAAATATAAAGGAAATGAACGTGCCGAGAAACGTGTAGAAGAAATTTTAGCCGCACATAATTCTTCTGTTTTGTCTGGGGAAAAATCTGAAATCGAAGCAAAAATTCTCGTTCTCCCTGAATTCGTCCCATGCCAGAAACAATTACGCGAAACAGATATTGCCTTTATTATTTTCCCCTCAAACCGCGGAGGCTATTGCATCCAGCCATTAAAAAAAGAACATTCTCTCAATTACAAATGCAGCTTCCCTGAAAACTGGCTTGGTTTAGAGAGAGACGAATTAAAACAGGCAACTGGCTTAACCAGCGCAAACTTCTGCCACAAAGGCGGTTTTCTTATGACTACCGGTGAACTTGCAGATGCAGTACAGGCATGTAAGCTCAGTATGGAACAGTTTCACGAGAAACCTGTAATCGTAAGCTTTGGTGGAGCAGCAGAATACGACGAACTTCTCCACCAGCTTCCTAAATTACAGGCAGCAGAGATCATCCACATAGATTTCCCAGCCCTTCCGGAACTGGAAATCCAGGGAATCTACGCCGAAGTGTCCATGGAGAAACAGGAATGGAAAGTCCGGATCAAAGATCAGGTCAGAAAAATCCTCAAATACAAGCCGGAAGCTGTTTTCGTCGGAGAAAATCTCTTCGCAGCATACCCGATCGTACATGCACTCCGAAAGAAACACATCCCGGTTCTCACAGCAGCAGAAAAAGACGGACAGAAGCTTCTTGTCAGAATTCCATCAGGTTCATAAACGAATAACATCCATAACGCCGCAACACACACTAAAATATACCAAAACAGATTAAAACATACGAAACAAAAGGAGGCTGAACAATATATGATCCGTCTTCAGGACATCGCGGAAATGGCAGGCGTCAGCCGCACCACCGTATCAAATGTCATCAACGGCAAAAACA
>ERZ773147.3366-NODE-3366-length-12204-cov-6.033830_pt1 | contig 12204 bp, 8 predicted proteins | sample MGYA00580851_ERZ773147 | MGnify/ENA primary metagenome ERZ773147 (study PRJEB29015, sample SAMEA2737818) | human gut metagenome | biome: human gut; feature: human-associated habitat; material: faeces | place: China | collected 2012 ... | reverse complement strand
TTCAGCTCGGTGTTGTAATACTGATACAGCCAGCCGATGATCTGGACGGCATCCTTCCAGTCCTCTTCGGGGATGTCAGAGATCATGCGGCCGAGGACGTTATCGGCGCGCAGGAGATTGTCCGGGAAAAGCAGCTCCGTCCAGTTGGCGATCTTCTCAAACATGCCGGGCAGCGCGGCGTTGAGCGCATTGCACTGCGTGATGAGAAGATATTTATAGAGCGCCTCATTTTCCTGCTTATCAAGAAGCCCCAGAACTATGCCGCGATCCAGCCCGTCCAGCTCCACGGTCATGGCTTCCTTGAGAATCTGCGGCTTGAACGCGCCGTTCTCGTCCGTGAAAAGGCGCACCTTGGACGGGAGATAGTTGTTCACTTCCATGAAGCGCAGCGCGATAAAGCGGTTGAACCATGTATACGCCGCCTCTTCCATGACCTGATCGAAGCCCTTGCGGCGGATCTCGCCGATAAGCTCGCGTCGCTGGCTCTTTTCGGCGTTTGTCAGCAGTCGGCCGCCGACGGCGTCCAGCTCGGGCTTGTCCCCGCCGCCGGTGATCTCATACGCAAACGCGCGCTGTTTTACGGCGCCGATGAGCTGCACACGCGCCCAGACGGCGAATTTCTGAATGGCGTTTTTGTTCATGGAAGTCTTCCTCCCTCCGGCGCTGCGCCGGATTATATAATATGCAGTACGTCGTTGCCGTCGAGAAGCGCGAGCAGCTTCTCCTTGATGTCGGCAACGTATTTGTCTATATCCGCTTCGCTTTCGAGCTTTGCCGTATAGCAGATGCTGCCGCGGCTCGCCGATGCGGATTTCACGTTCGGCGTTTCCACAACGACGAGCGCCTTGAGATACTGCTGGCGGATGCTGCCAATCTGGATTTTCATGGCGTCGAGCTGCGTGAGCGAACCGGCCTCGGCTGCCGTCTCCTTCTTTGCGGCGAGTGCGGCGTCGGCTCTGTCCACGATGCTCTGCTGGTCAAGCTTTGCGGTCTGGTGAATTTCGCCCATCGCCGCCTGAATTTCGGCGTATACGTCCTGCTTTTTCAAATCCAGAAGCTGTTCGTATATACCGCGCACGGTCTGCATGAGATTCGGCAGCTCAGCAATGCTCTGGTAAGGCTTCGGCATGGCGAGAATCGTTTTGATCTTCGCAAGAGCACGTATGGCTTCCGGTTCAGCCTGCAAATAGTCCGACTCGCCGGAGAGACTCCGCAGCAGCGAAACGGCACTGTCGAAAATCGGGCGCTGGTTTTTGAAAAAGGCGGTGACCTGCGCCATATCCTCGTTCAGGTCCAGAAAATCGTCTTCCAAGCCGGTCAGCTTTTTGAGCAGCGCGGTGTTGTCCTTTTTCTGGGAGAGAAGCTCGTCGCAAAGCTTTACGCCGGTCTCCGGTACGGCTTTGTCCGGATATTTTTCTGCCGCATACTCGCTGCGGAGAAGCGCTTGGAATCTCTCACGCTCCGACGTGAATTTTTCCAGAATATAGGCGATCAGACCGTCCTCGTCCGACGGCACATCCATGGTATTGAAATACTCTTTCAGAAAATCGCGGGAGGCTTTGATGAGCGCGGGGGAAAGAACTTCGCGCTTTTTCACGATGGTCTTGTCGATCTCGCCTCTTTTGCGCAGATAGTCCGGAATGCGCTTGTCCGCCGGCTGGATGACGCTGCCGCTGTAGTGCAGCGATACCTTCTGCAGCGAGACAAGCGAGCAAATCACACCGGCAATATCAATATCGCGCCAGCCGTAGGGGATGGCAGAGAACCGGCGCTGAATATCGCCCATCGACGTCGGAAGCATTTTTGCCTGCTGCATTTCAAGATACTGCTCGATTTCCTCCACCGCCTCGGCGTTATATACGCCGTCGATAGAGGTTTGCATTTTGTCCCCGGAAAGGATCTGCAGAAGTTCCGCATCCGACTCAAAATTTCTCGTGATATAGCCGGATTTTGCATACACGCTCTCAATAAGGGCAGAAAGCGCCATATCCAGCTTATCTTTCACCGCGGCGGTTTTCGCCGTGCTGATCTCGCCGGCAACATATACACGCGCTTCAAGGATCGCCGAGGCGATATGCTCCTTGGCGGTTTTTTCGTAGGCCGCCGCCTGCTGCTGCTTGCCGCGGATGATGTGCTGGATGCCTTCCGGGAGCTGCATAACATTGCGGCTTTTGACGTATTTGCGGATTTTTGCCGCGTTCTGGAGATCGTCGAAATACGGATACTTGTCCGAAAGGACGAGGATCGCCTCGTTATCCACCTGCGAGCGCAGAAGCAGGGTCTGCTCTCCGGCGGTGTAGAGATCCGAGGCAACCGTGAGAATGCGCAGCCGCACGGCGCCGGTCAGCTGGCCGACCGCGGTTTCGTCAACGATCTGGTCATACGGGAAGTCCTGCTTTCCGTGCTTGAACTTTTTGCTGACATAAAGATCGCCGAAAATGATCTGGGCGATGGACTGCACGATGGCCGCGCTGTCCACCGGCGTATTGCGGATTTCCCGCTCAATGTCCTGCTCATCGTCCGTCAGGAAGGTGTATGTATCGCCGCTGCGCGAGACATAGTTCTGGGATACCAGCCGGTCGAGCGAGTTTTGGATGTCCCGGCGCATGATGATTTTATCCGCGCGGATGTCGTCCACCATGAGTGTGGCGATGTTATCCACGTTGGCTTTGATATCATCAACGTAGCGAATGAGATAGAGCAGCTTTAAAACGCTCACGTCGTAAGGCTCAATGCCGTCGCGGCTGTCCGCGGCCGTCTGGCAGCGGTCGATCACGCGGCGGATGGCGCTTTCGAGGAACGTATGCACGGTGTTATAGAAAAGACTGAACGGAACAAGGGCGTTCTCGTCTTTGTTCTCGATGGCCTGCGCCGCCTCCTGAAAGCCGGAGAGCATGGAGCGCTCGCCGCCGGATAGGTGCTTGCCGGAGTTTCCGTGTTTGCGGATCTGGGCCAGCACATTCTGCATCAGGCGGAACTGATACGGCACGAACGGGTAGGTTTCGATAAAGTCATTCTCCCCCGCGTACCCCTTGAGATCGAGAACGGCATCGTTGAATGTGAAGAGATTTTTCAAAACCGCGCTGTTCTGGCTGTAGCTGAGCGCGAGCATCCGGGCGGCATCGTCCGTTTTGGCCAGAATACGCTTTTTGATAACCTCGTCCACCGAGGACGAGGAAAGACTGAGACGGGTATTGAACCGCCCCTGAATTTTGGAAAAGTCATCCCCGCTGATCTTGGTGATCGAGTCAATGGCCTCCTGGCTCGTGACCATAACCCAGACACGCCCGCCGCAGCGCGAGCCGATCTCCTCAACAATTGTTTGCAGATTGAGCATGAGATTGCCGTCCGAGCCGATGTACTGACCGACTTCGTCGATCATGAAGAGCAAGCGGAAGTTTTTCCCCTTGGAGTCTATATACTCTTTGATTTCCCGGACAAGCTGTTCGATGGAAAGGTCGGCGGTTTCTGTGCCGTTAAACCAGCTGTGGGCAGCCGTCTCGCTCATGCCGAGCGAGGCGACAAGCGCGTCTACGACGTCGTCCTCAAAAAACGAGAACGCATTGCGGGACGCTTCCCAGCTGTCGCCGTGGATTTCTTCAAATTTTGCCCGGAAGCTGTCCGTTTTCCCAGCCTTTTCAATGAACTGTTCCAGCCGCGCAACTTTCAGATCGTCGCCGTAAAACCCGCGGTATTCATAGAACACCTTGGCAAATACGCGCAGGATCGCCGTTTTATCCTTGGTGATCGAGCTTTTGGAGTCAATATTAAAGAGGATCGTGTCCGTCGGCACGCCGGCGCAGTGCTCCAGCTGGGCATAGAGCATAGGGTCGTCGAATTTGTCCGCAAAGTACTCGACGGCATGCTTCCCTGCGACAAGCTTGTTGGACAGAAGATACGAGAGAATTTTCAGAAAGTGCGATTTACCGCTGCCAAAGAAGCCGGAGATCCATACGCCGATCTTGTCCGTCGGCTCGGAAAGGGAGCGCTCATAGTTTTGCAAAAATGTATTGAAATGACGGCGAAGCTCGCGGGTGATGATGTATTCCCGCAGCTCCTGCTCGATGCTTTTCTCATCGTTCTGGGCAACTTTGATAACGCCGTTTATATCGCGGTTGATGTCGGATTTATAGATGTATTGCAGCTGCATGATGTCTTCCTCCCAAATCAAAGCAGATTGAACGCCCGGTAATAATGGCCGTCAAGAAACTTTCCGAAAAGATCAAGATCCTGCCCGTTGAATGTTCCCGGATAGAGCATCAAAACGGGAATGTCCGAGAAAACATGCTGGATATTGTCGAGAATCTTATGGGAACGCATGAACGGGTACACCTTCCCGACGCCGGTAATCAAAAGAATGTCGCCCTTTTCGTGCGGAGTATATATCATTTTTCCCACGAAGGCTTCCGGTGTAGCGACTTTTTGAAGCTGCTCGGCGAGATAGTCCTTGCCCTTGCGCTCTTCCATGGAAGGAATGCTTTTCAATATCCGCTTTTCCTCACAGATTTGGAGGAAAATCTTATAAAGATCGCGCTCGATGAGACGGTACGGCGCCCCGGTTTGGGATTTTAAATTCTCAAAATATGCGCGAACGGTCAGTTCGTCCCTGGGGTCATAGCAGAAAACGTGGATCCCAACTTCGTTGGAGAGGCCCTTATTTGTCAGAAACGACTCCTCGCTGAGTCTGGCGGAGACCTTGCTCAGGTTGGTCATAATATCGTCCATGTGCATCCCCCTTTACCGAAAGCAGTTGAAAGCAGGCAGCGCCGCCATATCATGCTGTACGCGGATTTCGTCCTCCAGCTCCGGTTCGATGGAAATCCAATTCAGCTGCGAAGCACGAATCGAATCCAGATACCTGCACTCGGTTAAAATCCGGATGAGCACCTGCCGGATTTTGCTGACGGTGCTGTCGCTCCAGCCCGCTACGGAGTCGTTCTGCTCGCGCAGGAGAAAGAGAAATATGCTTACGTCCTTGGGCGAGAAATCCAATGCCTGCGTTCGGTATTTTTCACCGATCACGGTTGTCATGAAGTCCCAAACTACGCGGTTGTCTTTCATCATGGCGTAAAGATTGACCTGCTTGGCCGTTTCCATCGGCGCATCGGCGACAAGCCGGACGAGCGCATCCGATGCAAGCGCATCCAGCCGCCGAAAGCACGTGCGGGCAATGGATACGACCATTTTTTCGGTCGGGAACTGGAAAAGATTTTCGTTTTTGATCCGCTCGATAATCTCATCGCGCGGCAGGTTTTGGCAGATAAGCTGTGCAGTAATTCTTGTTTCGTAGAAAAGAAACTGCTCGCGGGTCAGACTGCCGTTATATATATTCTGCATGGTATGCTCCTGCTGGTAATTTACTTGTTTTTACTGGTACATGGCGTCGATGGCTTTTATGCGGGCTTTGTATTCGGCCCGAACGCTCTCCGGCGCGATGATCTGAATCTGCGCTCCGAACTGGAAGAGCCATCCCCAAAACGGCGGGCTGATCCGGATATCCAGCGTAACGCAGCAGCGGTCAGAGGCAATACGCTGAAGCTTTATATCCTCGCCGAATTTATCGAAGAATGCGCCGATGAGCTTATCGCTCAGTTCCAGAGTAACAGTTTCTGTATCTCCGCCGAACATTTTAAAAAGCTCTTCCGTATATCCGGTCAGCGCCGGCCGCTGCGCTTCGGCCGATTCCGAGATCGGCGTTTCCTCCACGGATACATGATCCATCCGATCCACACGGTAATGACAGAGATTTTTGTATTTTGCGCTGTAGGTCACAAGGTAGTAAAAATCCTCATGAAATACCAGCGCAAGCGGCTCGACAACATAGCGCTGCTTGTCCTTGCGATAGGTTTTTTCGTGATTTTCATTCAGATCAAAATAAAGAAAGGACGCTACGCAATGCCGCTGCAGCGCCTCTTCCAGCGTGTCGACGTTGTAGAGAATGGCTTCGTTCCTGTGCTTCTGCGTATGGAAGCAAATTCGATTCTCTTTCAGTGCATCGGCGCGGTACTTTCCGCCGAGCGCCGCCAGCTTATCGATCAGCGCCGCGCTTTTCTTCTCTGTAATAAACCCCGCCGCCTGTACGGCATCGATCAGAATTCGCAGCTCGGGTTGGGCAAAGTGCGAGTCGTCCATGTAATACGCCTTTTTGTGCCCGAGCATTACCGACATGACCTCAATGCCGTACTCGTTGAGCTGCGCCATGTCGATGGAAACGGTACGCCGGTCGCATGTGATGCCGTGCGCCCGTATGCGCTCGACGATCTCCTGCGTGGTGAGCGGATGCTGCTCATCTGAGCACTCCCGCAGCATTTCCACGAGAAAAAGCATTTTCATTTTCTGCTGGTTTTTCTGCGGCATAGCCGGCGGCCTCCCGTGAAAAGTTATACTTTCCCACCAAAAAATATATCACAAAGAGCATTATAAAACAATCGAGAAACCCGAAAATATTCTGACTTTTTGCAAAAACGCCCCCATGGAATGTACCTTCCATGGGGGCTATGAGCTTCATCCTCACAGGGCGAATTAGAAAGTTGGACTTGACTTAAAGATTTCAGGGATTATCAAATGTCCGGGATGTCATCGAAAATATCCATGTCAACGTCGCCCTCCCGTTGGCAGATGTCATGAAGGGCTTTGAGAGCTTTTACGCCTACTGCGTTCTGAATCTCTTCATACCAGGGGTCTTCTTCGTCCTCTTCCAAGCCATCCGTTTCATTTTCCTCGTCATCATCGAAATAGGCGTCATCGTCATCCTCATAGGAATACGGCGTCACTATGCCGACATATCTGCTCCCTTTGGCAGAGTACGAAAAATCATACTCGCCGCAATTGCAATAGAACTGATATCCAACAAATTCGACATCCGGAAACTGCTGCGCAATTCTATCCAGCCCGTCGGGGATCGGTGCGATTTGCGCTATGAGCACATTGCCATTGTTTCTCGGCCACTCATCGTAGAACAGGTAGTTGTCCTTGATAAAGATCTCAAGTTTCTTAAGGTCATTTGAATTGCCCCAGAAGTGTGTTCTATTGATGGTTTCACTCATTTTACTATCCTTCTTTCTCAGTATATTGGGTCTGGTCACAAAGCAGCTGAGATGGCGAGGGTGTTCTCCTATGCTTATCAAGGTGTGGTGTCAGCCAATCGAATCCATCAGGGATTTTAGCTCGTCCATCGATTTTTTCATATCCGCCATGCTTTTTTGTATTCCGGCAAGGGCTTCCTGCGTTTCGATTTCCTCTGAAATCTCTGCCTGTTCTTTTTGAAGTTTGGCAAGCTTATCTTTTGCTTCGATGCGGCGTCTCCTCGAATTTCCAAAAAGCCCCCAGTTTTTCTGAATGATCCTTTCCTGTTCGGCGATGGCCGCTTTCAGCTCATCATTTTTTTCGCGGAGTCCTTTCAGCTCGTCAACGCTATATTCGGCCTCGGTCTCCTGGTTTACGGCGAGCATATCAGCACCATAGTTTTCCGAACCGGGCAATTCGTTTTGCGGCTGAATGTCGTTGACTTCGTTCATTTCGGAATCATAATCTTCTGGATAGAGAGGCTGCTTTGGCAGCGGCGAAGACGTCAAAGCATAATCAAAATCGTCATCCTCCGGATAAAGCGGTTCAACCGGCTTTGCTGGAGATTTTGCCTTCTTCGGTGTAGTGGCTTTCTTCGACGTTTTCTTTGCAGCGGGCGTTGGTTTGGCCTCTGCGATCGGCGGTACATACGGCTCACCGGCCAGGCGTACCCGCTCTAACCAGCCTTTTGCCACATTGAGAAAAGAATCGACAGCAGCCTTTTCTCCACACCGATCGGAGCCGCTGTTCCAGGAAATTTGCGCCAGATAAAGAGAGCGTTCTGCCAAAATGAAGGAAACCAGCAGGCTTGTTCCACCCCCGTAGATAGACTTATACAGAATTCCAAATCCGTCGCGGAGATGCATGCTTTGAACATCACCATCCTGCGTAACATCGGGAAGCGATGTAGCTACGTCTGCAACTATGATTTGCAGCGTAGTAGAAAAAGCATCCACGATTTGAGGATCTGGGGTGAAATAAATTCCCTCTTTGTCCGGCTGAGGTGGAACGGAGCGAAACGCTATAGAAAACGGAGCCTGAAAAGGAGAAATCTCCTCGGGGCAACTTTCCGGGACAATGGATAGATTCCAACCGGTCTGTGATGCAAACGGATACATGGAATAATGATAACCGTCCGGAATGGGGATCGTTACCAAATCATCCCAAACGATTTGCTTCTCTTCTGAAAAGGACAGCGCAGATGCTTTGGGGGCTTTTGCGGATACCGTTTTTTTCGGATTTTTCCGTGTGCCCTTTTTCAGCCAAGAAGAAATATCCCCGGAATAGTTTTCGTTTGTCAAGGCATCTTTGAGCCGGGACTTGTTTTCCAAATTCGATAATTCCAGCGGCTGACCATTAACGCGTACTGCTTTTGCAAGAAGAAAAGCTTTGTCTAACACAGTTAAATCATTTCGAGCATCAGAGCTTTTTTCATCGTCGCCAAAGGACAGTTCTGGCGCGGACAAAGCCATCAGTGTGATAAAATCGCCGTTGTCCTCCCGGATCATAAGGAGGATCGCAGAAAGGCAGACCGTGACAAGGTAATGAGCTTCTGTACGTATAAGCTCCAACGCGATTTGCGGAGACGCACAGAACGGTATAAATCGTCCCGGCAGCTTTTTCATCCAATCGGCGGGTGAGTCGCTAGTTTTTTCGATGACAAACGAAATGCTGTATCGCTTTTCTCCGCTGTCATCAAAGTACGGCTCAAAGCCGACGTGAGTTGTTGTTTCGCCATCATCGTTTGTGCTCGAGTACACTTCGCTGCCTTTGGGCAAATCCAGAGAAATCTGATCATCAATAAAATACATGTTCATAGTCTTTCTCCTTTCTTTTCACCTTCAACGGTGTGTGTTTGCAAATTGAACCGCGCAGCTTTCTGCGCCGGCGTATTTGAAATATCGGATGGGAATGCCGCATCGACGGGAAATACCGATGATCTTATAATAATCCGCGTGAGAAATACAGTTCGGCTGAAACCAGATCTCGTCCGCGGAGCGGATCAGATCATCGCCCGGTGTCATTTCCGGAGCGATAAACTTCACATCCGGAAGAAGCCCGCGGATTGCGTTGCGCCACGAGGGATGCCCACCAAAGGAAACGACCTTTTTATCCGTACGGATCGGGAAGGCATTGGTCTTTTCTGAAGCCGGCTCTTCCGCAACACCGTTTTCCGCCATGAACGCGATGTCTTGCAGGTCGGCAAGCTCCAAACGGTAGCGTTCAGCCGTCTCTTCGGCTTCGGTCAGCCTTTTTTCGGCTTGAGAAGCGCGTTTTTCCTCCTCGTGTACCGCCAGCCGCAGATCTCGGCGTCTTTCCTTCAGTGTGGTGATCTCTCTTTCCAGACGCTTGATTTTCTCTTCCGGAGTTTCGTCGGGGATATCCTGCGGCTCGTTCTCGTCTTCATCCTTTGCCAGAAGCGTTTTCCAATGGGATGCATAGATCCATTCCTTACGGGCGCAGACGATATAGGCCAGGGCTCGGAACGCTTCATCGTATTGGTCGCTGGCGCGGAGGCTTTCAATCAGATGGTCCACGTCGGCTTTATCGCGGATAATACGCGGAACAAGACCGGACGAATAGTTGTAAAGCTTTCTTCCCAGAGGTTTCGTCTCAAAGGAAAACGGAGCCATGACGTTTGGTTTTCCGATAAAACCGGCTTCTTCATCGGCAGGGAACAGTGGCTTATAGAGGTCTTTAATATCTGTGGCATCCCGTGTGCTGCCCATTTCTCTCCAATTGAGCGAAAAATCCAGTTGCGCCAATGCCGTGTATGCTGTGGCAAGCCCGCCATACCATAGCCACGGAATGTCGCTGTCCGTAGCAAGAAGATACCATACGGCAAAGCATGTCTCGTAGGGATCGTCCACCAGAAACTCCATTATGGCATTCCGCAGACGGGCAGGCCAGATTGAACGCAAAGAATTTAAGATGTTCTGCCGCAGTCCGGGCATAAGAAGATATCCGTAGCAGTCAGAGACCTTTTTTCGGAAGTCCTCGTATACTTGCTCCTCACGGAAGAGCTGCCGCGGCGGAACGATGGACGGCTTCATACAAACGGGGTTGATCTGGGTCGTTGCCGAAAGAATGGATGCTCCCGAGCGATTCACTTCGGCGACAGCCGAAATTCGGTCCTCGATCATTTTTTGAAACGCGGCAGCGCGAGCATCCAACGCGCTTTCCGCAAGATAAACTGCCTCTCCGGCGAGCGCGTAGAAATCCCAGATTCGTTTTTCAAATTTTTTTATCGCGGTATCGATGGCCGCGGCATCGATGTATTCCGAAAGGCTCTGCGCAAATGTCTTTTTCTCCTTTGCCGCTTCATCGTCCAGCTTATCCCAGAAAAACAATCCGCCTCCGTAATACCGGGTACACACATAACACATATCGATCACCTCGTCGCTGTAGGCCGGATGCCAGATACGGCAATGGTTTTCCGCTCTGGAATAGTCCGATTCCCGCAAATACGGTTCAGCGATGCTCGGCAGACACGTGCTTTTCTGAAACTGCATTTGCTCGAGCAGATGATCCAATATCCAGATCGACGCGGCCAGAGACACCGTCTCTTCAAAATGATCCGCCCCATAGCCCTGAGAGGAAAACGGCAATGTATTAAGTCGAAAAAAGAGTCCTTTCGCTTTCGCGTAAGGCATAAACTGTTTGAAGCATTCTTCGGCTTTGAACAAATACCGGCTCGTTGTACGGATCCTCCGGTCAATGCATTCCGGTGTATAGTCTGTGTTGATGCGGAGCATTTCCTGCTCTTTCGGCGTATCTGCCTCTTCCATTTCGCAAAGCCTGCGAAAATGTTCGGCGGTTTCCTTGCGAATCTTTTTCTCGTAGGGATCGTAGGCTGGCTTTTTCATAACGGCGGCCTCCGGAAAGTTGGTAATTCTACTATATATTCTCGTTTTATTTCCTGCAAGATTTTTCTTTTTCGCGGCAAAGAAGAGTCAGCAAATTCCGCCTCTATTAGAACGTTGATAGAAAAATAGCACCTATAAGCGTATGACATCTTGAAATGAAAAAGAACTCGTACTATAATTTTATTAAAATTCAATGATATTGGGGCCGATTTTCTGCGGCAGTTTGGAGAAAAACATGAACGAATCCAGCAAAAGCTATTTGTATGGAAATCTGCGGCTTTCTGCGGCAGAATGGCGAGCCAACTTGGATAATACAGATACTGCTGAGACGTTGCAGTCCATGCAGGACATCGACAAAAACGCAGAATGGCTTCGGGCTTATCTGCAAGAAAACGATACTCCCAGAGAAGCATCGGAAATGTTCCAATGTATCAAATACGAGGACAAGCGTGAGGTATTTGGCTTAAAAATACATAGCTTTTCGACGCTCGACAGAATTAAAAAGTACGACGGCTCTGGCAACGAGGAAAATGCCGAAAAGCCTTATTCTATCGAGGTTGGAGAGATAGAACGGACTATAAATCTATACGCTATCGCTTCTACGAAAATTCAAGTTACCGTATAAATCAGTATCAGACCCGTGTGTTTCCATTGTGGACAAGCGGATTTGATTTTTACACTAAACCACACAACCAAAAAAATTTTTCGATATGCTTTAATGCAGTTGACTATGCGTTGAAAATCGGGTATAATGTATTAAAACACACCATCGAAGAAAAAAATACGAGTGGTTTAATGTAGAGGTGCGCTTATGCTTAGTGAACAGGATAAAACATTTCTCGGTAAAATATTCTTGAATTATAATTTCACGATGACAACAGCTCAACTGAATAAGGAAAAGCTGTATTATAGAGATATTCAGCGAATGTTGGATGAAGGATTGATTGAAAAGGTTAAACGAGGTTATTATCATTGGATTGAAGATTACGGTACAAGTGAGGTTGCACTAATCAACAGTCTTTTTCCCGATGCAGTATTTTGTATGGAAACGGCGCTTTTCTTTTATAAGTACAGCGACAGAAATCCCGCAGAATGGAATATCACCGTTGATAAAAACACTTCCAGACAGAGAACGAATATTGATTACCCTTTCATCAAGGCATACCGAGTAGAGCCAGCGTTGCTTAATCTCGGCGAAACTGACGGCATTATCGAGTTTACCAAGGTTCGCATATATGACCGTGACCGTACCATTTGCGATGTCCTACGAAAT
>ERZ773147.3354-NODE-3354-length-12261-cov-4.651893_pt1 | contig 12261 bp, 7 predicted proteins | sample MGYA00580851_ERZ773147 | MGnify/ENA primary metagenome ERZ773147 (study PRJEB29015, sample SAMEA2737818) | human gut metagenome | biome: human gut; feature: human-associated habitat; material: faeces | place: China | collected 2012 ... | reverse complement strand
ACGGCTCCCAGCCCCAGGCGTGGTCGATGAGCAGTTCGGCATTGACGCCGAAGAGCTTGTAGAGAAGACCCTCGTTATAATACTCGTTCGGCTTCCCGATGGAGCAGCGCGCGACGTCGCCCATCGTATACAGCCCGTGCTCCTCCAGCTTCTTCGCATAGCCGCGGCCCACGCGCCAGAAGTCCGTCAGCGGACGGTGCTCCCAAAGCAGCGCGCGGTAGCTCCGCTCGTCAAGCTGCGCGATGCGCACGCCGTTCTCGTCCGGCGGAACGCGCTTGGCCATCATGTCCATGGCCACCTTGCAGAGATAGAGGTTGCTGCCGATGCCCGCCGTCGCCGTGATGCCCGTCGTGTGCAGCACGTCGAGGATCATGGCCTTCGTCAGCTCGCGGGCGGTCGTGCGGTAGGTCTCCAGATAGCCGGTAACGTCCATCAGCACCTCGTCGATGGAGTAGGTGTGGATATCCTCGGGCGAAATATACTTTAGGTAGATGCCGTAGATCTGCATACTGACCTCGATGTATTTCGCCATGCGCGGCGGCGCCACCAGATAGTCGACCGCGAGGGACGCGTCGGCCTTCAGCGTGAGGTCGTCCGCGCTCTTTCCGGTCAGCCGCCCGCCCGGCGCGCGGCGCTGCCGTTCGGCGTTGACCTGCCGCACACGCTCGACCACCTCAAAGAGCCGTGCACGGCCCGGGATGCCGTAGGCCTTCAGCGCCGGCGACACCGCGAGGCAGATGGTCTTTTCCGTGCGGCTCGGGTCTGCCACCACAAGGTTCGTCTGCATCGGGTCCAGGCCGCGCTCCATGCACTCCACGGACGCGTAATACGACTTGAGATCAATGGCGATATAGGTCCGCTTGTTTTGCGGCATGGCGCAGCCCTCCCCTCTGTCGGACAGTATACCACAACGCTCGAATTAGAACAAGAGTTTTATTTTATAATATTTTAGCGCCGGAAGTATCGTTCAGCGGGTGAGGGCGTCGAGCTCATCGACCAGCTTGCCGAACATGGCGAGCGCGGCGTCGACCGGCGCGGGGGTGCTCATATCCACGCCCGCGAGCTTCAGAAGGGAGATGGGATCGGTGCTGCTGCCGCCGGAAAGGAAGCGCTTGTAGTCCGCGACGGCAGACTCGCCCTCGCGCAGGATGCGATCAGCCAGAGCGACCGCGGCGGAGAAGCCGGTGGCGTACTGGAACACATAGTAATTGTAATAGAAGTGCGGGATGCGCGCCCACTCGAGCGCGATCTGCGCGTCGCTGATCATGTCGGGGCCGAAGTAGAGGCGGTTGAGCGCGAGGTATTTTTCGTCCAGCGCGTCAGCGGTCAGCGTCTCGCCGCGCTCTGCCATGCGCCCCAGCTCGCGCTCGAACTCGGCAAACATCGTCTGACGGTAGACCGTGCCCTTGAACTGGTCAAGGAAATGATTGATGAGATAGGCCCGCTCGCGCCTGTCGGTGCTTTTGTTCAGCAGATGACGCATGAGCAGCACCTCGTTGCAGGTCGAGGCGACCTCGGCGACGAAGATGACGTAGTCGCTCGTGCAGACGGGCTGATGCTTGCAGCTCAGATAGCTGTGCATGGCGTGGCCCATCTCGTGCGCGATGGTGAACTGGCTGTCGAGGTCGTCGGTCTGATTGAGCAGAACATAGGGGTGCGGGCGCGCGATGCCGGAGGAGTACGCGCCGCCGCGCTTGCCGACGTTGGGATACACGTCGAGCCAGCGATGGTCGAAGCCCTCGCGCAGCATGGCGGTATAATCCTCGCCGAGCACGGCGAGCGCGTCGAGCACGGCGGCCTTCGCCTGCTCAAAGGGGATCTCCTCCGCCACGTCGGGGACGATGGGCGTATAGACGTCGTACATATGCAGCTCGTCCACGCCGAGCAGACGGCGGCGCAGGGCGACATAGCGGTACATCTTGTCGAGGTTCGCGTGGACACTCTCGATGAGGCTGTCGTAAACGCTCACCGGCACTTCGGTCGCGTCGAGCGCGGCGTCGAGCGTGGAGGGGTACCTGCGCGCGTTCGCAAAAAAGCGGAGCTGCTTGAACTGCGCGTCAAGCGTCGCGGCGAGCGTATCGCGATAGCCGCCGAGCGTGGCGTAGTAGGTCTCAAACGCATTGCGGCGCAGCGTGCGGTCGCCGCTCTGGAGCAGGGGAACAAAGGTCGCATCGGTCAGCGGCTGCTCCGCGCCCGCGCCGTCGGTCACGGCGGGAAAGCGGAGGTCGGCATTGTGGAACACGCCGAAGATGGCGTCGGGGCTGTCGGCCATCTCGCCGGCATTCGCCAGCAGCGCCTCGCACTCCGGGGAGAGGATGTGCGCCCTGCGGCGGCGGACCCGCTCGATGGGGCGGCGATAGGTCGTCAGCTCCGGCTGCTCGGCGTAGAAGCGCGTGAGCGTTTCATCGCTGAGTGCAAGCAGCTCGCTCGCGGCGAACGCGCCCGCGCCGGAGAGCGTGACGGACAGGCTCAGCGCCTTGCCGCGCAGGTCCTGATAAAAGCCGTTCGAGGTATCCTCGTCCGCCTTGCAGTTGGCGTAGCCGTAGAGCCGGCCGACGCGGACGTTCAGCTCATCGTCGAGCCGGAAATAGGCCAGCAGCGTCTCCGCGCTCTCACCGAGGCGGCCCTGATAGGCAGCGACTGCTTCGGCATAGGGCTTGAGCGCCTCGTACTCGGCCCTCCACGCCTCGTCTGAGGGGAAGATGTCGGTGAGATCCCAGGTAAACTCGGCAGCGACCTCGCTGCGCTTGCGAATCGGCTTAGACATAAAATAACCTCCGTCGGGGAAAATTTCTTGTCCCTATTATGTGCAAAAAAGGCGTGGCACGCAAGCCTTTTTTGGCGCACGCCGCGGCAAATTTCGCGTTTGCTTACCGCAGCCCGGCGGTGAATCGGATCCCGTCGCCGCGATCCGGATGCGTTTTCCGGAAAACGCTTGACTTTTACGCATCAAAGCTTTAGAATAACAAAGTCCTGACCGCTGCGGGTCGGGGCTTTGCTATGATTACGGAAGGAAGCGGGCCGCCTTGCCGGGATGCGGACGGCCCAAGGGGAGAACACCATGAAGCACACGAAAAACACAAAGAGCTTTGCCAGCCGCTGGGGCTTTATTCTGGCCTCGGTCGGCTCGGCGGTCGGCATGGCAAACGTATGGGGCTTTCCCAACAAGATGGGCAGCAACGGCGGCGGGGCCTTTTTGCTGATCTACCTGCTGTTCGTGTTCATTTTCAGCTACGTCGGCCTGCCGGCGGAGTTTGCGATGGGCCGCCGCGCGGCGACCGGCACGCTGGGCGCCTATGAAAATGCCTGGGCCACGCGCGGCAGGAGCGCGGGCAAGGCCGGCGGACTGCTCGGCTGGCTGCCGCTGGCGGGCTCCATGTGCATCGCCATCGGCTACGCTGTCATCGTGACCTACATTCTCAAGGCGCTGGCGGACTCCCTCCTCGGTACGCTCATGACCGCAGACACCGCCGCGTGGTTCGGAGCCTTCTCCGGCACGCCCTACTCGGTCATTCCCTATCACATCGTCGTGGTCGTCGGCACGCTGCTGACGCTCTTCCTCGGCGCACACAGCATCGAAAAGACCAACAAGGTCATGATGCCGCTCTTTTTCCTCATCTTCCTCGTTCTGGCGGTGCGCGTGGCGCTGCTGCCGAACGCGGCAGAGGGATATCTTTTCATGTTCACCCCGCGCTGGGAGGCTCTGACCGACCCGATGATCTGGATCTGGGCGATGGGGCAGGCGTTCTTCTCGCTGTCCGTCACCGGCAGCGGTATGATCGTCTACGGCGCATACCTCTCCAAGGACGAGGACGTGGTGGACGTCGCGCAGCATACGGCGCTCTTTGACACCATTGCCGCCGTGGTCGCGGCACTGGTCATTATCCCCGCCTGCTTCTCCTACGGACTGGACGTCGGCGCGGGCCCGAGCCTGCTGTTCGTCACGCTGCCGACCATCCTGCAGGATATCCCGCTCGGCCGCCTGTTCGCCATCATTCTCTACGTTGCGATGATCTTCGCGGGCGTCAGCTCGCTGCAGAATATGTTCGAGGCCGTCGCGGAATCCCTGATGCACAAGTTCCCCAGGCTCAGCCGCACGGCGGTGCTGGTGATCCTGTGCGTGGTGTGCCTCGGCTTCGGCATCGGCATGGAGACCATCGACAAGTGGGGCCCGTGGATGGACCTCGTCTCCATTTACATCATTCCCATCGGCGCGACGCTCGGCGCGATCTCCTGGTTCTATGTGATGAAGAAGGACGAGCTGCTCGACGCCGTCAACACCGGCAGCGGCAAGCTGCGCGGAAACCTCTGGTACAGCGTGGGACGCTACGTCTATGTCCCGCTGGCTGTGATCCTCTGCTGCGTGGCGCTGTTCATGCACGTCGCGTTCTGAAAAGTGAAAAGGAAGGGGAGCTCCCATACGTTTCGTATGGGAGCTCCCCTTTTGCCGGTATCGCGCCTTACTGTCCGCCGACCATCACGCCGACGTTGCCGTAGAGCAGGATGCGGACAAGGCCGCAGAGGAAGAGGTGCGCGGGATAGTAGAGATAGAAAAGATATTTCATGCCCCGGCCCGCGCCGCGCGTGCCGTTGTAGCGCTTGAGCAGCGGAATGGTCAGCCCGGCGAAGAGCTGAAGTATACCGTAAACGGGGTCGATGAAGAGCGCGTAGATCAGCGCGTACATCGCGACCCAGAGCATCATGCGCGTCATCTGGCGGCGGAAGTCGCCGCGGTTCTGCCCGATCTCCAGAATGGCAAGCACGGCGATGCTGCTCCAGTCGCCCGGGAAGGCGAGAAGCGTAAGGGCGACCACGGCAAGCGTCTTTTGCCATTGCGTGAGCTCGGGCCGCTCCACCGTGTAGAGGCCGACGACGCCGAGAAACAGCGGCCACATCACGCTGGTCTGGTTGAATACGCCGGTTTTGAGCGGGACAAAGGGGATGCCGAAGGCAAAATTGTAGGCGAAGTGCCCGATGACGGCAAAGAGCAGAAGCCGTCCGGCGTACTTTTTCAGATCGCGGGTGTAGTGGTAGCCCTCGGCCACCATGAACCAGAAGATCGGCGCGGCCATGCGGCCGATGATGTGCAGCAGCAGAATCCACCAGTCCCGCGGATAATCCGGCCAGATCACGCTGGTGAAGTGGTCGACCGTCATGGCAAGCATGGCGAAGAGCTTGAGCTGATTGCCGCTCAACCCTTTATTGGTCTGTTCCATTTTCTCTCCTTCGCGGGCATTGCCGCATCCCAATAGGCTGCTTACAGTGTAGCAGAAGCCGCCGCTCTTTGCAAGAGCGCGCACAGCGTTGATTTGCTCCAAGATTATTTTTGAACACTTGACAAAAATGAGAAAGGGCTCTACAATGTCATTCTCTGCGGCGAAGGGAAGAACGCCGCGGAGCATTTAAACGATCCAAGCATCCAAAGGAGAGATGACATGATGAAATTCCAAAAACGATTTGTGCCGCTGCTGCTCGCACTGGTGCTGGCGCTCGGCACGCTGCCCGTGCAGGCGGCGGCGCTCACGCGCGGCGAGGCCGCGCAGGCGCTGCTCTCTGCCGCGCAGGACTATAACCCCGGCGTGCAGCGGTCCGACATTCTCAAGGGCTATCCCGACGGTAGCCTTGCGCTCGACGGCACGCTGACACGCGCACAGGCGCTGGTGATGCTCACGCGCGCCTTCGGCGGCTTTGCCGTCCCTGTGGGGGACAACGCCCGCATGGCGCTGCCCACAGGCAGCCTGACGAACGTCCCCACGTGGGCGGCAGAGGAGCTTTCCTCCGTTCTCGCTGCCGGCCTTGCGGACGGCGACGCGAACGAGGCTATGAGCGCCGAATCCCTCTCGACGCTGCTCCGCCGCGCCTACGCCGCCAAGGGAACGAACCTCAAGGACGACTACTATGCCGCCGTCAACAAAAGCTGGCTGGACGGCTCCGACATTCCCGCGGGCCTGTCCATCAACGGTCCGTTCTACGGCCTGAGCCTGACGGTCAATGAGCAGATCGCGGCGCTCATCCGCGAGATCGACGCGCATGAGCAGACTCCCGGCACCGCCGAGGCAAAGATCAAGGCGCTCTACGACTGCGTGATGGACGCCGAGGGCCGCGAGAAGGCCGGCGTTGCGCCCATTCAGAAGTATCTTGATGCCATCGAGAGCGCCAAAACGCTCGACGAGCTGGTGAGCGTCGATGCGCAGATGCAGAAGGAGCTGGGGCTGTCCATGCTCCTCGGCTTCGGCCTGACGACCGACCTCGCGGATTCGAGCCGCAGGATCGCCGCGTTTTCGCTCATCGGCGCGGGCATGGATAAGGACTTCTACGTCAACGGCACCGATGCGCAAAGGAGCGCCTACACCACATATCTCACATCGCTGCTGACGCTCTCCGGCCTTGGCGCGGACGAGGCGGCGCAGCGCGTCGCGGCGTTCTATGACGCCGAGGCGGCGATCTCCGCGGCCTCGCTCGACCCGCAGGACTACAGCAACGTGGACAAGACCTACAACCTCTTCACGCTCGGCGAGCTCAAGGCGCTGCTGCCGAACGTGGACCTTAACGCCATTCTTACCGCCAGCGGCATTGAAAACGCGGAGCGGATCATGATCAGCGATGTCGGCGCGCTGAAGGCAGCCGCGGCGCTCTACGACGACGCCCACCTTGCCCTGCTCAAGACCGCGGCGCGTCTGGCGCTGCTGAAAAGCGTGGCCACATCGCTCAATCAGGGATTTATGGACGCGTACTTCGACTTCGTGCTGGCCTACTACGGCGTAGATGCCCGCCAGAGCAATGAGCAGATCGCGGCGCAGCAGGTGCAGGCGCTTCTGGCGGATTACCTCAGCCGCGCCTATGTGGACGAATACTTCTCCGCCAAAGCCAAGGCCGATGTGGAGGAGATGATCGGCGAGTTCATCGCCATCTACAAGGAGCGCATTCTGGCGCAGGACTGGATGAGCGCCGAAACCAAGGCCAAGGCCGTGAAGAAGCTCGACACCATGGGCGTCAAGGTCGGCTATCCCGACAGCTGGGAAAGCTGTCTTGACCGCGCGGAGATCAAGTCCCCCGCCGAGGGCGGCTCCTTCTTCTCCAACGTCATCGCCATTCAGATGGCGATGAAGCAGGATGTCCTCGCCCACCAGAACGACGCGCCGGACAAGAGCGAATGGATCATGACGCCCTTTACGGTCAACGCCTGCTACAATCCCAGCGCCAACGACATCACCTTCCCCGCCGCCATTCTGCAGTCGCCGCTTTACGACGTGAACGCCAGTCGCGAGGAGAACCTCGGCGGCATCGGCTATATCATTGCCCACGAGATCACCCACGCCTTCGACAACAACGGCGCGAAGTTCGACGAGAACGGCAGCGCCGCCGACTGGTGGACGGCGGAGGACTACGCCGCCTTCCGGCAGAAGTGTCAGGCTGTGGCCGAATGGTACGACGGGCAGGAGGCTTATCCCGGCATCGCGTGCAGCGGCGCACTGACGATCTCGGAGAACGTGGCCGACCTCGGCGCGGCAAAGTGCATCGTCGCGGCGGCGAAGAAGCTCGACCACCCCGACCTCGACAAGCTCTTCCGCGCCGTCGCGAACACCTGGGCGTCCACGACCTCGCGGCAGATGCGCGAGTATCTGGCCGTGACCGACGTCCACGCGCCGGATAAGCTGCGCTGCAACCGCGTACTGCAGACGCTGCCGGAATTCTACACGACCTATGATATCCAGCCCGGCGATGGGATGTGGACCGCACCGGAGACGCGCGTGAGCGTGTGGTAACAAAAAGTCCGAAAAGCAGCCCTTCTCTCTCACCTGCATATTTTTCGGCAAAACGACAAAATATCTTTCTTGACAAAAGCATATTGCGTATGTTACCTTAAAAAGGCAAGTGGATAAGGTGATCGGATGATGGGTCACGGGAGAGACCGCGGAATATCCGCCGCGGCGCCGAAGGGGAACGCAGAAGCTCTCAGGCAAAAGGACCGGACTCGGACGACGCTCCGAAAAGTGCGGCTTGCCGCACGCCGAAGGTGCAACCTGCAGGATGCGATATGCTGTGTCAGGGAAACTCTCAGGTCATAAAACGGAGGCACAAAGTTCCAAGGGGGACTTTGTGCCTTTTTCTATGCCATATTTTAATCGTTTTTATGATATCATTCAAAAATGATAATAGAGGAGGAAACAGCTTATGGAAAGGAAAACACCCCTGTATCAGACCCATGTGGACGCGGGCGGAAAGATCGTTGAGTTCGGCGGCTTTCTGATGCCCGTGCAGTACCCCACCGGCGTGCTCGCCGAGCACATGGCCGTGCGGCAGAAGGCGGGACTCTTTGACGTGTCGCACATGGGCGAGCTGCGGCTCAAGGGCCCCGACGCGGTCGCAAACGTGCAGAAGCTCATCACCGCGGATATCTCCACCATGCAGGACGGCGACATCAAGTACGCCATGTTCTGCAACGACGCGGGCGGCATTATTGACGATTTCATCGTTTACCGCTGTGCCGCCGACGACTACTGGCTGGTCGTCAACGCGGGCAACCGCGACAAGGATGCCGCGTGGGTCGAGAGCCATCTGTTCGGCGACGTGGACTACCGCGACGAGGGTGACGACTGGGGACAGGTCGCGCTGCAAGGGCCAAAGTCCGGCGACATTCTCAAAAAGCTCTGCGCGGAGCAGTGCATTCCCGCGAAGTATTACACCTTTATCGACAACGTTCCGCTGAACCTCGGCAGCCGCACCATTCACGCTCTCGTTTCCCAGACGGGCTACACCGGCGAATACGGCTTTGAGCTCTACTGCAGGGCTGAGGACACCGTTGACCTCTGGCACGCTCTGCTCGCCGCGGGCGAGGAGCACGGCCTGATCCCCTGCGGACTCGGCGCGCGCGACACGCTGCGGCTCGAAGCCTCCATGCCACTCTACGGCCACGAGATGAACGAGGAGATCACGCCGAAGATGGCGGGACTTCCCTGCAAGCTGACGGGCAAGGACTTCATCGGCCGCGACGCGCTCGTCGCGCTCGGTGCGCCGAAGTTAAAGCGCATCGGCATGAAGGTCGTCGGACGCGGCATCGTGCGCGAGCACTGCGACCTCTATTCGATGGAGGGCGAGAAGCTCGGCTGGACGTCCTCGGGCACGTTCGCGCCGTTTATCGGCTGCGGCGTCGCGATGGGCTACATCCCGGTCGAGGATATCGAGATCGGCAAGCACTTGAACGCCGATGTGCGCGGGCGCATGGTCGAGCTGGAGATCGTGCCCATGCCGTTCTATAAGCTGGATAAGTAACATACATACGAACACAATGATTTCTGCAACAAAAATTTGAGGAGGACAACACAATGAATTTTCCTGCTGAGCTGAAGTATTCCAAATCCCACGAGTGGGTCAGGATGGACGGCGAGATCGCCGTCGTCGGCATCTCCGATTTTGCACAGGACGCGCTGGGCGACGTGGTGTTTATCAACCTGCCCGCCGAGGGCGATTCCGTCACCGCAGGCGAGAGCTTCGGCGATGTTGAATCCGTCAAGGCGGTCTCCGACATCATCTCTCCCGTCAGCGGCACCATCTGCGCGGTCAACGAGGCGCTGGCCGACGCGCCCGAAACGCTCAACTCCGATCCCTACGGCGCGTGGATCATCAAGGTCGAGGGCATCGGCGGCACCGAGGAGCTGCTCGACGCGGCGGCTTATGAGGCGCATTGCGCCGAGGAGGGCTGATGGGCTCTTATGTTCCGACCACCGCGGCGGAACGGGAGGAAATGCTTGCTGCCATCGGGGTCAAAAGCCTTGAGGACCTGTATCAGGCGGTCCCGCAGGGGATGCTGCTGAACGGGACGCTCAACATCCCCGGGGGCATGAGCGAGCTGGAGGTACGCGAGGCCGTCACCGCCATGGCGGAGAAGAACAAGGTCTACAAGACCGTTCTGCGCGGCGCGGGCGCCTACCGCCACTTCATTCCCGCCGTTGTGAAGTCCATCACCTCCCGCGAGGAGCTGGTCACCTGCTACACGCCCTATCAGGCGGAGATCAGTCAGGGCGTGCTGCAAGGCACGTTCGAGTTCCAGACTATGATCTGCGAGCTGACGGGCATGGACGTTGCCAACGCCTCCCACTACGACGGCGCGACCGCTGCCGCCGAGACCATCCCCATGTGCCGCGACCGCAAGCGCATGAAGGCGTATGTCTCCGCCTGCGTGAACCCGCAGGTCATCGAGGTCATGCAGACCTACTGCTTTGCCTCGAACACCGAGCTGACCGTCGTTCCCGCAAAGGACGGCAGGACCGATCTCGACGCGCTCAAGGCCGCGCTCGGCGAGGATGCCGCGTGCTTCTATCTCCAGCAGCCGAACTACTTCGGGCAGATCGAAGACGCAAGAGCCATCGGCGAGCTTGTCCATGCTGCGGGCGCGAAGTTCGTCATGGGCGTGAACCCCATCGCCTGTGCTCTTTTGCCAACTCCACGTGAGATGGGCGCTGACATCGCCGTGGGCGACGGTCAGCCCCTCGGGCTCGACACCGCCTTCGGCGGCCCCTACCTCGGCTTTATGGCGACGACCGCCGCCATGACGCGCAAGCTTCCCGGCCGCATCGTCGGTCAGACGAAGGACGTAGACGGCGAGACCGGCTATGTGCTCACGCTCTCCGCGCGGGAACAGCACATCCGCCGCGAGAAGGCCAGCTCCAACATCTGCTCGAATCAGGCGCTGTGCGCCTTCACCGCGGGCGTTTACATGGCGGCGATGGGCGAAGCGGGCATGAAGCAGTGCGCACGGCTCTGCACTTCAAAGGCGCACTACTTTGCCGCCGAGCTTGTCAAGGCCGGCTGCAAGCTCAAGTATCAGGGCGAATTCTTCCACGAGTTCGTGACCGAGGTTGAGTGCCCCAACTGCCGCAAAAAGATCCTTGACGCGCTCGACGCGGCGGACATCCTCGGCGGCGCGGAGGTGGACGGCGGCATCCTCTGGTGCGTGACCGAGCTTGTGAGCAAGGCGCAGCTTGATAAAGCCGTTTCCATCGTGAAGGAGGTGCTGAAATGAAGCTGATCTTTGAGCTTGGCACGGAGGGCCGCGGTCTGAGCCTGATGCCTGCGTGCGATGTGCCGGAATACACGCTCCCAGAGGAGCGCACAGCGCCCCTGCGCCTACCCCATGTGAGTGAAAATGAGCTGACGCGCCACTACACGGCGCTTTGCAAGCGCATCCACGGCGTGAACGACGGCTTCTATCCCCTCGGCTCCTGCACGATGAAGTACAACCCCAAAATCGACGAGGACATGGCGGCGCTGCCTGGCTTCACGCAGCTCCACCCGCTCCAGCCGGTCGAAACGGCGCAGGGCGCGCTCGAGGCGCTGCATGTTCTGGGCAGCGAGCTGGGCGAGATCTTCGGCATGGACGCGGTCACGTTCCAGCCTGCCGCGGGCGCACACGGCGAATTCACCGGCGTGCTGCTCATCAAGGCATACCATACCGACCGCGGCGACGCTGCGCGCACGAAGATCATCGTGCCCGACTCCGCCCACGGCACCAACCCCGCCACCGCAGCAATGTGCGGCTATCAGGTGGTGAACATCCCCTCCGGCGCGGACGGCTGCGTCGATCTCGACGCGCTGCGCGCCGCCGTCGGCCCCGACACGGCGGGCTTGATGCTCACAAACCCGAACACGGTCGGCATCTTCGATAAGAACATTCTGGAGATCACGAAGATCGTCCACGACGCGGGCGGATTGTGCTACTACGACGGCGCGAACCTCAACGCCGTCATGGGCGTCGTCCGCCCGGGCGACATGGGCTTCGACTGCATCCACTCGAACCTGCACAAGACCTTCGCCACGCCGCATGGCGGCGGCGGCCCCGGTGCGGGCGCGGTCGGCTGCAAGGACTTTCTGCGCAAGTATATGCCCGGCCCGCTGGTGGTGGAGAAGGACGGTAGGTTTGCCTTCGACTATCCCGAGAAGTCCATCGGCCGCGTGAAGCTGTTCTACGGCAACTTCGACGTCTGCATCAAGGCACTAACCTACGTTCTCACGCTCGGAAGGGCCGGCATCCCTGAGGCCGCGATGAACGCCGTGCTCAACGCCAACTATATGCGCGTAAAGCTCGCGGAGAAGTTCACCATGGCCTACGACGAGATCTGTATGCACGAGTTCGTCATGTCGCTGGTCGATCTGCACAAGGAGACGGGCGTTTCCGCGCTCGACCTTGCCAAGGGCATGCTCGACTACGGCCTGCATCCGCCCACGATGTACTTCCCGCTCATCGTCCACGAGGCGCTCATG
>ERZ773147.3349-NODE-3349-length-12271-cov-4.246807_pt1 | contig 12271 bp, 13 predicted proteins | sample MGYA00580851_ERZ773147 | MGnify/ENA primary metagenome ERZ773147 (study PRJEB29015, sample SAMEA2737818) | human gut metagenome | biome: human gut; feature: human-associated habitat; material: faeces | place: China | collected 2012 ... | reverse complement strand
TGGGCATGCTGGTGGATAACTCCGTGGTGGTCATTGAGAATATCTACCGGCTCCGGGCCAGGGGCGCCACGGTGGTGCAGGCCGCCGTGTCCGGCGCGCAGCAGGTGCTGGGCGCCATCGTGGCCAGCACCCTGACCACCGTGTGCGTGTTCACCCCCATCGTATTTGTGGAGGGTCTGACCCGTGAGCTGTTCACCGATCTGGCCCTGACCATGACCTATTCCCTGCTGGCAAGCCTGCTGGTGGCGCTGACCATGGTGCCCGCCATGGCCAGCGGCCTGCTGCAAAGGACGCTGGAGCAGAAGCCGGGGCTGCTGGATAAGATCTATCCCGCCTATAAAAAGGCCATCCGCTGGTCGCTGGATCATAAGGCGGCGGTGCTGGCAGGTTCGCTGGCGCTGCTGATCCTTACCAGCCTTGTCACCGTCAGCCGGGGCTTCAGCTTCATGCCGGAGTTCGATATGAACACCGTCAACGTCACCGTGGCCATGCCGGAGGGCTGCACCCGGGAGGAGGCCGTGGCCTATACCGACGAGGTGGCCCGCCGCTGCATGACGGTGGAGGGTGTGGACGCCGTGGGCGCCATGATCCAGGCGGACACCGCCCTGACCATGATGTCCACCGCCACCGGCGAGTATGACGCCACCGTGTATATCACCATGCCCGACAGCTATTCCGGCAACAAGGCCGGCAAGGAGATCGAGGCCCTGTGCGCCGACATGGACTGCAAGGTGACGGCGGTGAACATCATGTCCAGCATGATGAGCTACGTCACCGGCAACGGCGTATCCTTACAGGTCTACTGCGAGGATATGGAGACGCTGCAGGCCGCGGCAAAGTCCATCGCCGCCCGGATGGCGCAGGTGGACGGCACCGTGGACGTGTCCGACGGTCTGGAGGACGCGGCCCAGGCCCTGCGTGTCACCATCGACCGCACCAAGGCCATGGAGCATGGCATGACCGTGGCCCAGATCTATATGCAGATCGCCGCCGCCCTGACCACCAGCACCTCCGGCACCGACATGGTGCTGGACAACAGCGCCATGTCCCTGATCATCCAGCAGGATGAGGACAGCAAAATGACCGTGGAGACCTTGCCGGAACTGAAGATCGACCCGGACAGCGCCTTGTCCTCCGCCATGAGCGGCGGCTCGTCCTCCGGTTCGTCCTCATCCCTGTCATCCCTGTCCGGCGAGGAGAGCGACACCGACAACAGCTTCCTTCTGAAGGACGTGGCCACGGTGGAAAAGACCGTCAGCCTCAACACCATCAACCGTGACCAGCAGCGCCGCTGCGTCACCGTCACCGCCGGTATTGCCGACGGCAAGAATGTCACCTTGGTATCCTCTGAGGTGACGAAGGCCGTGGAGGCGCTGGAGCTGCCTGAGGGCGTCACCATCGAGTTCAACGGCGAAAATGAGCAGATCATGGACGCCATGGGACAGGTGATGCTGATGATGCTGCTGGGCATCGTGCTGGTGTACTTCGTCATGGTGGCCCAGTTCCAGTCCCTGCGTGAGCCGTTCATCGTCATGTTCACCATCCCGCTGGCCTTCACCGGCGGCTTCCTGGCCCTGCTGCTCAGCGGCACGGAGCTGAGCGTCATTTCCCTCATCGGCTTCGTGATGCTGGTGGGCATTATCGTCAACAACGGCATCGTGCTGGTGGACTACATCAACCAGCAGCGCCTTGCGGGCATGGAGCGGCGGGAGGCCATCATCGACGCGGGCGTCACCCGCCTGCGGCCCATCCTCATGACCTCCCTGACAACCATTCTGGGCCTGATCGTCACGGCACTGGCGAAAAACGCCGGTACGTCCCTGATCCAGCCGGTGGCGCTGGTGTGCATCGGCGGACTGCTGTATGCCACACTGATGACGCTGTTCGTGGTGCCCTGCATGTACGAGCTGGTCAGCAAGAAGAACCTGCGTAAGATCGACGAGAAGGAGCTGGAGATTCTGGAGGACTGATTTCGGTATCAAAAAACGAAAAGCGGACACGGAAAATTTTCCGTGTCCGCTTTTTGCGTGTGGACTCCATCGTATGAAGTAGGGGCGACCCTTGCGGTCGCCCGTGAATGTCCGTTCGACACCAGTTCGGGCGGCCGCAAGGGCCGCCCCTACAAATATTCTATCGGTATCCACCCCTACGAAAGAGCGCGATACCGCTTCTCCCACAGACTCCCCGCCAGCACCCTGCCGGGCAGCAGGGCCGCCAACGCCTCCGCATTGCGCCAGTCCTCCGGTGTCTCCACCTTGTTGATAAACACCCAGCCGGTATCGTAGCCTTCCGCGTGGAGCACCGCCGCTTCCAGCGCAGGCGTGACGACATCGTCCTCCGCCGCGCCGCACAGGGCGGCGTACCGCTCCGGCCGGTGGCACACCTGCCGGATGGGATGGCCAAAGCCGTCGGCCCCCACCACATAGACGGTCCGGCGGGCGTTGGGCGGGATCACCGGCTCATGGGGCGCGTGGGCCTTAAGGGGCAGGCGCTTGGAGCCGTCGGTCTCCACCAGCACAAAGTCCGCCAGCGCCGCCAGCGTCTCAAAGGACAGTGCCGGAGCGCACAGCTTGCCCTCCGCCGTTTCCCCGGCCACGCACACCGCGCCATGCTCCACCAGCGCGGCGGCCACGTCGTCCACCGCCGTCAGCACCGGATACTGCTCCGGCCTTTGGATATGGGTGGAGGTGGTGACGATCACCGTGCCATGGCGGCGCAGCTCCTCCGCCAGCGTATACATGAGGGTGGTCTTGCCGCCGCCGCCGATGAGGGCGGTGACGCCCCGTTCCACGCCCAGCAGGGCGGAAATGTCCATCATATGTCCTCCGGCACACGCGCCCAACTGACGGGTGCGCCGTTTTCAAAAATCACCTGATAGCCGGTGCCCGCCTTGCGGTACCAGTCCACCCGCAGTCCGCCGAACCACGTCATCATGAACCCGGCGATAACGCCGCCGTGGATGACGCACACCGCGTCGCTATCCTCCGCCAGGATCGTCTCCATGGCCTTCAGGTTCCGGGCCGTTGTCTGGGGCGCGCTCTCCCCGTTGGGGCAGGGCAGATGCTCGCTGTCGGTCATCCAGTGCTGGAAGGCGGGATCGTCCTTCATCTGCTCGTAGCTGCGCATCTCAAAGTCGCCGAAGTCCATCTCCCGCAGGCCCGGCAGCACCATGTGGGGCGTGTCGCCGTAGATGGCCCGGAAGGTCTGCTCCGTCCGCAGCATGCCGCTGGTGAAATACCGCTTCGCGGTGGGATAGCGGGCGGCGTTTTCGTGCAGTTCCGCCAGGGATTCCGGCAGCACCGGGATATCCGCCGCGCCGTAGTACAGTTCGTTGATGCTGCCCTCGGTCTGCCCGTGGCGTATCAGTGTCAGGATCATTTCAATACCTCCGTCAGTCCGCATAAAACGCGGGTCACATGTGCCGCTTCCCAGGCCAGACGCTGCACCAGCGTGCCGTGCACCTCCCGCCAGGCCCGTTCCGCGCCGTCCATGGGGACGATGCCGCTGCCTACCTCCCGGGTGATGACCACCGCCTCCGCAAAGAGGGGCAGATACTGTTCCACATCATCGCAGCGGCGGGTCAAAGCCTCCAGATGCCAGTAGCATTTCTTGCCCGGCACCGGGTCTCCCGCCGCCAGATCGCATACGTCGGCCATGGTCAGGCCGTAATGCTGGAGCGCCCAGGTCAGTTTCCCCTGAAACGCGCCGCCGATCACCAATTCCATCCTCGTCACCTCACCAAAGTCAATACCGCAAGGCCGCATAGCTCGCCCAGCGTCAGGGCGAAGCCCGATACGTCGCCGGACATGCCGCCCAGCTGACGGTCGGCGTACCACACCGCCAGCCAGTAACCCACCGCCGCCGCCAGCGGCGCAAGGCTGCCCCACAGCGCCAGCGGCACCACCGCCGCCGCGGCCATCACAAACGCGGCAAAGGCCACATAGGGGGCCTTTCGGCCCGCCAGATTCGCTTGCGTACCAGCAGTTCCGGATGCATGTCCGTCCTCCTGATTCGCGTTTTTGCGGCTTATTGCTGTGGATTGCGGATTCGATTACTGCATATGCATCAGCAGCGCCACGTCCGTGGTGGTCATGGTGTTCTGTGCGCCCTCCTGCAGGCCGCAGATAGCATCCGGCACGCCGGACAGTTCCACCACCTGCACGTTCTTGCCTTCCTTCATCCCCAGTTTCTGCGCCCGCTGCAAAAGCGACTGTTCCTTCGTCGCGACGCTGATTTGCGCCTGCAGGGTATCATTCTCCTGCTGCTTCGCGTTGATGTTCGTCGTCCGGACACCAATCTGGGTGCTGACGTTCTGAATCTGCGACTGCAAGTTCAGCCAGAAAACACCCATCACGAACAGGCACACCGCCACTACCAGCAGCGCCAGCCCCGAATGCAGCCCCTGCCGCGAAACGAGAATACTGTGCTGCCGTTCCTGCTGCTGCGGCACATCCGCCCGGCGTCGTGTGCCCGTGTTCTGCCAGCAGCCTGCACCGAAGCTGACCGTCGCCCGATAGTTATCCATATACGGCTGCTCACCCTTGAAATCGATGTTGAAGTTAAAGCTATGGTCAATGCTCTTCCGCATTTCGCGGAGAGCGCGTTCCTCATCGCGCGGATCTGCGAAGGGGGCGGATTTGCGCTTGCTCCACAGCCGCGCCCTGTCGTTCATCATACTGTATGCCTCCTCTGCCTGAAAAATGCCATTGTTTCAGCGGATAGAACCGTTATTCTTCCTCGTCCTCGCCGTCTTCCAGCTCGTCGATCGCTGCCCACGTCGCATTCAGGTTATCCTTGAACAGCTCGAAGTTCGCCATGTTGTTGATTGTCGCCGCCACGCGCAGATGGTCGTCGTTGCCCATAATGTCAACATCCTTCTCTTCGCCCAGCATCATGCTGCGCAGTTTTGCCGGCAGCAGCACACGTCCCTGCGCGTCGCACTCCTGATCCGTATAGGACATGGAGTTAAACCACTGCATGTAGTTCATCAGCTGTGCATTTTTCTTCTTGCGGTTCAGCCGCTCATAATGCTCGCACAGGCGCATAAAGACCATTTCAGGGTAAATTGCAATGGACTTGAAGTCAAATTCCGGTGCAATCACAAACCGCTCGCCCAGCTCCTGCCGGAACGCCAGCGGAATCACCAGACGGCCCTTGCCGTCCAGCGAATGATTATAGGTGCCGCGGAAACGCTTTCTCTGTTTTTCAAGAATCTGCTCATCAGAAAGGGGCACATTTGTACGCATGTTAGTGGGGGTCAGGCGTTCATTTTGCCCAACTTGGTTCTCATCCACACGCTCACCCCCACCAAATTCACAAAATAGGTCGTCAATCACACGAAATGGCACTCTTATCATACCGCCGCGATTCGGAAATTGCAAGTGTTTGCAGGCACTTTTTTCGATGAAATTTTTGCCCGTTTCCAGTTTTCTTTCATCTTTTCGTAATATTCGACAGGTGTGATGTGTCATCGTCGCCCAAAAACGGGAAACAGTCGTTCTTTTTCGAGTGATTTTGTCCGTCACTTTTGGGAGCAATTCTCCATTCAGGCATATTTTTCGCTGCAAAAGTGGTTTCTACGCCCAAAAAACAAAAAAAGACGGCATAAACCGTCTTTTTGGGGATGTAACAAATATTTAAGAATTGCTTATTGTGGTCATCAGCGGCACTTCCGTCAGCCGGAAGCCCAGCGCGTCGCAGGAGGTCAGCCGATAATGGATGCCTTCATGCTCGCCGTTGAACCCCGCACGGATTCCTGCCCCGTGCAGATGGCCGTACACCACCGTATGCACCCTGTGCCGCGCAAGCACCTGCGTGAACGGCGTATCCAGCACGGTCAGCAGCAGCGGCGGATAGTGGAGCATGACGACAATCGGCTTCTGCCCCTCCGCCAGTTTTTCCGCCGCGCTGATCGCCATGTCCAGCCGCAGCAGTTCACGGTTCAGGATGCGCTCATCCTCCGGCGCAAGCGGCGCGTCGCCCGTGGGGAACATCCACCCGCGCGTGCCGCAGACGACGAAATCCCCCATATCCAGCGCGTCATGCTGCAAGGCGCTCATGCCTTCCGGCAGCACCCGCCGCAGCCTCGAAATGCTGTTCCACCAGTAATCGTGATTGCCCTTGATGAGCACCTTGCGCCCCGGCAGTGCGCCAATCTTCTGCAAGTCCGGCACGGCGCACTCCAGCTGCATAGCCCACGAGATATCGCCGGGAATCAGCACGACATCCCCGTCCTTAACACGCGCGCGCCAATCCGCCGCGATATGCGCAAAGTGATTCTCCCAGTGGTCGCCGAAAATATCCATCGGCTTTTCCTCGCCGCCGGGCAAATGCAAATCACCGATGGCAAACAGCGTCATGTGTCCTCCTTGCGCGGCGCGGACAGGTCACATATCGTCGTCCGCGTCCTCGTCGTCATCCTCGTTGGCTTCGTCTTCCTGCATTCCTTCCAAAGAAGTCATTTCGCCCGCCATCTTCGTGTATTCGCCGTCGGTTTCTTCCGGCAGCATCTGAATTTCGTCCATCGAGCCGACGTCGTCCATGTCCGTCAGGCTGCGCGGCGTCACCTGTTCGCCGTCGCCGTCACCGGAATCGTCGGACGCAGCGCCCACGCTCTCCGCCGCCTGCGCGTTCATTTCCTTCAGGCAGAACAGGCAGATATCGCGTCCCGGCAGCGCGGGATTCTCGTTGCATACGCTGCACATTTCCACGTCGTCCTGCCCGCCTTCGCCCTTCATCTCGCGCATACACACCTTGCAGTACTTGTCGCCGGGCGTTGTGATGTAGTTCAGTTCACACCGCGGGCATTGAACATACTTCTTCATAAGAAGATTCCCTCCTAAAATTCAGACCGCCGGGTGTTTTTTCCGTCCGGCACATTCTGTGGTAGTTATTTCCTTGGAAAGCTGCTGGGGATTTTCTTGCGTCTCCAAAAGTCATATGTTACAATCATGTTACGATTTTTTATTAGAAATCGTAATAACTTTCGGAGGAGCTTGCAATGAACAAGAAGTACGCGGCGCTTTTCACTGCGTCCGTCCTGCTGCTCACCAGTCTATCGGCTGCTGAGAACTTCCCGACGTCGCAGTTCGATTATGATGGATGGTATCGCCCGAACGGAACGTTCTGTCCCGCGCAGGATGCCGTCGCAACACCCCGTCCAACCGCCACACCTGCCAGTGCGCCGGTAAAAACGTCTGCACCTTCCACGGGGGATGATTATACTACACCATCGTCGCAAGTGCAAGAGGAAATTCTGCTGAATTTGCTCAATCAGGAACGAATTGCGCAGGGACTTTCGCCTTTGACGCTCGACGCGGAGCTTTCCCGCATTGCGCGCATCAAATCCGCCGACATGCGCGACAACCATTACTTTGCGCATGAGTCCCCCACCTACGGTCATGTCAGCGACATGCTGAAAACGTTCGGCTATTCCTTCTCCGGCGCGGGCGAGAACATCGCCCATCACGCCACCACGGAAAAGGCGCACGCCGCGTTCATGTCCTCGGACGGACACCGCCGCAACATTCTCTCCAGCGCCTGGCAGAAGGTCGGGTTGGGTATCGTCTACGACGCGAACGGTTACGTTTATGTGACGCAGATTTTCGTCCGCTGACCCTTTTTCGCCCCTTCCAGTCTCGGAAGGGGCATTTTGTCATGTACCAATCCTGATGGTCGGCTGCGCAACAGGGGGCAGCGGCGCTTCCGGCGTCTCCCTCGTTTCGGATGATTCCGCCGTGACGGACATCGCTTCCTTTGTCAGCGGCACGCCGCTTGTCACCTGCACCGGCCGATGGCAGCGGATGCCGCGGTTCATACCCTCCACGCCGGGAAGCGACACGCCGCGCGCGTGCAGGATGGCGCGTCCGGCGGCGCTTCGGCGCGGATTCGGCGCATTGAGCGGGGCATCCAGCGTCATTTGCACGGCATTTTCCACCGCGCGCGCCACTTCCGGCGTTACGGGCAGGTAGACCAGCTCGGCGCGGGGAAAAATCAAGTTGCGCGGCATTTCAGCGTGGGCATTGGGTTTCTTTTTCATTGCTGCACTCCTCCATCCAGCCGGATTCTCCGGGCAGTTCCCATCGTATGCGGCGGATGAAAGATGCGTGTCAGGCTTCCGGCGCTTCTTCTTCCGGCGCAAGCACCTTTTCCAGAAGCGTCAGCAGCTGTTCGCGCCCCGTGCCGTCTTCGGACGACCAGCAGATGACCTCCCACGGCTGCACAAGCAAGGCGCGGCAGATAGGTGCGAGCTGCTTCTGTCGTGCGCCGCGGCTGATCTTGTCCGCCTTGGTGGCAATCACGGTGAACGGGATGCCCATCTGGCGGAGGAAGAGGTTCATCTGCTTATCGTCCTCGGTCGGCTCGTGGCGGATATCCACAAGGCACAGGACGTGGCGCAGTTCATCGGACTGCTCGAAGTAATCCTGCATCATTTTGCCCCAGCGGAGTTTTTCCTGCTTATCAACCTTTGCGAAGCCGTAGCCGGGCAGATCAATCAAATGAAAGCTGTCGTTGAGCAGGAAGGCGTTAATGAGCCGGGTTTTTCCGGGCGTTTGGGACGTGCGCGCGAGGGAGCGGCGGTTGCAGAGCTTATTGATAAGGCTGCTTTTGCCGACGTTGGATTTTCCGGCGACGGCAATCTGCGGCAGTCCGACACCCTCGAATTTCCCATATTGCGCCATAGAGGTAATAAATTCTGCTTTTTTGATTTCCAATTTCGTATCTCCTTTTGGGGTATGAGTGGCTTTTGGGGGATGTGCGACTTCTTTTGGCGTTCCGGATGCTCGGTCGCGCCAATGGGCGCGACAATATGCGGCAAGTTGAAAAAGCAAGTTGGGGGGCGCTTCTGAGGAAGCGCGAAGTTACTGGCAGGGACGCTTCGCTGCCTGCGACCTTGTTGGCGGCTTCCTTGGAGTTGAGCGTCCGAGGAACAGTTGGGGCGTTGCCCCAAACCCCACCAGAGGCGCCGCCTATGGACTCCGCAAGGGGCGGAGAAAAAGGGACGAAGTCCCCCCTTGACCCCTTCGCGCGATTGAGTTGAGCACACTTTCCTACTTCTTCCGCGTGCTTATCCGCTTTTTGCCCTTAACTCTTCCGTTTTTCCGGCATCCGCGTCAGCGCATTTTCCAGCACCTGCTCAATCTGCTCCACGCACACAATCTTAAACTGACTCAGCACATGCGGCGGAATTTCTTCCAAATCCTTCTGATTTTCCTTCGGAATAATCAGCGTTGTAATCCCCGCCCGATACGCCGCCAGCGTCTTTTCCTTCAATCCGCCAATCGGCAGCACACGCCCGCGCAGGGTAATTTCCCCCGTCATCGCCACATCATTGCGCACGGGAATCCCCGTCAGCACGGACACCAGCGCCGTCGCCATCGTCACACCCGCGGACGGACCGTCCTTCGGCACAGCGCCTTCCGGCACATGGATGTGGATATCCACATCTTTGTAGAAGTCATCCGCCAATCCCAAATCAGCGCAGTGCGCGCGGACGTAGGAGAACGCGGCTTCGGCGGATTCCTTCATCACATCGCCAAGCTGTCCCGTCAGGCGCAGACCGCCCTTGCCAGGCATGGTCAGGCACTCGACTTCCAGCGTTTCGCCGCCGACGGTGGTGTAGGCAAGGCCGTTGACGATGCCCACACGCGGCTCTTTCTCCGGCAGTTCGCGGGTGAAACGCGGCGCGCCGAGGTACTGGTGCAGCACCTTTTCGGTCACGGTGACTTCGGTTTCGCCCTCGTCGAGCATCGTCACGGCGGCCTTGCGGATGACCTTGGCAATCGTGCGTTCGAGCGTGCGGACGCCGGCTTCGCGTGTGTAGCCCTCAATCAGGCTGCGCATCACGCGGTCACTGATTTTCACCGTCCCGGCATCCAGCCCGTGTTCTTTCACCTGCTTGGGCAAAAGGTGGCGCTTGGCGATTTGCAGCTTCTCCTCTTCCGTGTATGACGGCACTTCGATAACCTCCATGCGGTCGAGCAGCGGCGTGGGGATGGTGTCGATGCTGTTGGCGGTGGTGATGAACATGACGCGGCTGAGGTCGAAGGGCAGTTCGAGATAGTGGTCGCGGAATGCGCCGTTCTGCTCGCCGTCGAGCACCTCCAGCATGGCGCTGGCAGGGTCGCCGCGGAAATCGTGGCTCATCTTGTCGATTTCGTCGAACAGGAATACCGGGTTCATCGTGCCCGCCTGCTTCATGCCGGAGATAATCCGCCCTGGAATCGCGCCAATATACGTCCGGCGATGGCCGCGGATTTCCGCCTCGTCACGCACGCCGCCGAGCGACACCTGCACGAACTGCCGCCCGACCGCCTTGGCAATTGCGCGAACGATGGACGTTTTGCCCACGCCGGGCGGGCCGACGAAGCACAGAATCGGGCCGCGCATATCCTGCTTGAGCTTGAGCACCGCCAGATATTCGACGATGCGTTCCTTGACTTTCTCCAGCCCGTAGTGATCCTGCGCCAGCACCTTCCGCGCGCGCTTCAAATCCAGATTGTCAGTCGTCTGCTTGCCCCACGGCAGGTCGAGAATCCACTCGATATACGTCCGGGACATGCCGACTTCCGGCGTACCGGGTGTCATCCGGGACAGGCGCTCCAGCTCCTTGTCCACGCGTTGACGCGCTTCGTCGTTCAGCGGCGTATTCTTGGCGCGTTCGCGAAGCTCCTCCACATCCGTCGCGTCGGTATCGCCCAGTTCGGTCTGGATAGCCTTCATGTGCTCGCGCAGATAATAATCCTTCTGATTTTTGTCAATCTGTTTCTTGACGCGCTCCTGCACCTGCTTTTCCACGCCGGTCAGTTCAATTTCGCGGCTCAAAATGGTGCAGAGGCGTTCCAGACGGCGCTGAATATCGAATTCTTCCAGAATCTGCTGGCGATCCTCCAGCTTCGTCAGGATATTTGCGGCAATCAGGTCAGCAATCTGCTCGGCGTCATCCACATCCCGGATGGACGCAATCGTCTCCTGGCTGACCCGCTGGCTTGCGCGGGCATAGGCATCAAAATAATCCTTCGCCGTGCGCACCAGCGCCGCCAGCTCCATTTCATCCTCCGGCTCGGTCACTTTCGGCAGGTGGATACGTCCCAGCAGGAACGGGTCTTCCTGCGTCACAGCGGTCAATTCGCCGCGCGTTTCACCCTCCACCAGCACACGCAGGCTGTCGCCGGGCAGATTCATCACCTGCCGAATATTGGCGATTGTGCCGACGGTGCACAAATTTTCCGGGGTAGGGTCTGGGTCATCCACATCCTTCTGCGCCACGAGGAAAATCTTCTGGTCATTCATCATCGCTTCCTGCAGGGCGGCGACAGACTTCGGGCGGCCGACGTCAAAGTGCAGCACCATGTGCGGGAATACCATCAGCCCCCGCAGCGCCAGCACCGGCATCGTCAGATTGGTTTTCTTTCTGGGCATAGTTCCTCCTCATCGGACACGGCGAACCAGAGCGTATCATGCCGCGTCCACGCTCGAACGGCGCATCCCGTCCGGCAAAGATATAGTATACATATTCCGCCACGGTTTGACAAGCGAAAAAACATATGATGTAACGATTTTTTTCTGCGAGAATGTAAATTTTTCGTCGTTCTGCGTCACGCACTGGGTTCTGCAGCTGCCGCGGCGACCTGCTCCGTCATCGGCAGTGGACTGTGAATCAGCTTCTTCTCCGTCTTTGTGTGCACAAGCATCGCTGACAGCGCCTGATGCACATCGTCAATTCCCTGCACCTCAACGCCCGCGATATGCAGCGTCTCCGCGTCGTTCTCCTTGGGAATCAGCACGCGCAGCAGCCCTGCCTGACACGCGGCCTCCACCTTCTGCGGCACGCTGCCGACCGCTTTCACCTTCCCCTGCACGGTAATTTCACCCGTGACCGCCATCGTGCCATCCACTGGTGTATCGGTCAGTGCGCTGACCGCCGCGACCGCCATCGCGACGCCTGCCGACGGGCCGTCAACGGGCATTCCACCGGGAAAATTGATGTGCAAATCAGTGTTTTCCAGTGTGTATCCGAGGATTTTCAGCAGCGTGCGGACATTCTCCGCCGCGCCGTGTGCCGTCGAGCGGCGGCGTATCTTGTGCCCCTCCTGCCCGATTTCTTCCTCATCAATAATGCCCGTCACGGTGATTTCGCCGTGTCCCGGCGTCGCGACCGCCTCCAAATCCAGCAGCGCGCCCTGATTTTCGCCATATACCGCCAGCCCATGCACCACGCCAACGCGGTTCGAGACATCCGCCTTCTGCTGGGCGTGGATGGTGTAATGCC
>ERZ773147.3348-NODE-3348-length-12280-cov-3.665930_pt1 | contig 12280 bp, 9 predicted proteins | sample MGYA00580851_ERZ773147 | MGnify/ENA primary metagenome ERZ773147 (study PRJEB29015, sample SAMEA2737818) | human gut metagenome | biome: human gut; feature: human-associated habitat; material: faeces | place: China | collected 2012 ... | reverse complement strand
GCTGGGTTCAGAACGTCGTGAGACAGTTCGGTCCCTATCTGTTGTGGGCGCAGGATATTTGAGGAGCTCTGACTCTAGTACGAGAGGACCGGGTTGGACATACCTCTGGTGAATCAGTTGTGTCGCCAGATGCACTGCTGAGTAGCTATGTATGGATTGGATAAGCGCTGAAAGCATCTAAGCGCGAAGCCAGCTTCAAGATGAGATATCCTTACAGGGTCGTTCGAGATGAGAACGTTGATAGGTTGCAGGTGTATAGTCGGTGACGGCACAGCCGAGCAATACTAATTACCCGAATGTTTACTTTAAGCGGAGTATATTCTTCTTTATCTTTCCGGTGTAAATGTCAAATTCTCAGCGGAGGCTGTGGGTTGTTGGGATATGTAACGGGAACTGAAGAAATTGTAATGAAACAGGATAAAATCCTGAAGATATTAAAAGGTGTCTATAACCGGGGGGATCCACCTCTTTCCATTCCGAACAGAGAAGTTAAGCCCCTGAGTGCCGATGGTACTGCCTTATGGTGGGAGAGTAGGTTGGCGCCGAATTGTGAAAGCGAGTTACGAAAGTGACTCGCTTTTTTTTATCTGATTATACTGACTAAACCAATATTTCCTTACATTCGTTGTATTTTTAATGAAGTTATGGAAAAAATTGGATGACATGCGCAGATATTGGCATATACTCCGAAAATATAAGATAAGTCTGGCTCTTTGCCCTATCCTTGTATTGATTACTGTATGGTGTGAAACGATACAGCCCATGTATATGGCCGAAATAGTCGATCAAGGAGTGATGAAGCGCGATTTGTCACTGATTGCAGAGAAAGGAGTGTATATGATTCTTATCTCCTTATCGGGATTGGGCTTTAGTGTGGTGAATGTCTATATCGCTTCGCGTACTTCTATCGGTTTCGGTACGGATTTACGAGGGGCTCTGTTCGAAAAAATCCAGCGTTTGTCTTTTTTTGATCTCGATCATTTCAGTACCTCCTCATTGATTACCCGCCTGACGAATGATATAGCACGGATACAGCAGGTAGTGCTGATGTCGATGCGGATGATGTTGCGTTCACCGTTTATGTTGGTGATGGCCATATTTTTTGTTGTACAGATCAATAAGCAGTTAGCTCTTACCTTGATGGCTTCGATTCCGGCGTTGAGTATCGCTGTTTTTGTGATTCTGAGAAAGGGATTTCCTTATTTTTTAAAAGTGCAGCAGAAAATTGATCAGCTGAATGGTGTGGTTCGGGAAAACCTGATTAATATTCGGGTGGTAAAATCGTTTGTAAGAGAAGACTTCGAAGCACGAAAATTTGTACGTAGCAGTGAGGAACTGAGGGATATGGTGATCCGGGCTTCGAATATTATTGTTGCGATTTTTCCGGTGATGCAGTTGGTGATGAATTTGTCGGTAATCGCTATTTTGTGGGTAGGCGGATATAAGGTGATGGAAGGGGAATTGCAGATCGGAGAGTTGATTTCATTTGTGAATTACCTGGCACAGGTGTTGATGTCGCTGATGTTGTTGTCGATGTTTATCATGGCATCTGCCCGTGCTTCGGCTTCTTCACGCCGGATTATGGAGGTCTTGAATACTACACCTTCTTTGGCGAATACGCCCGAAGGCTTGGCGGACCGGTATAAAATAAAACGGGGGGAAGTGGAGTTTGTGAATGTTAGCTTCCGGTATGGTAATGGAGAAAACGATGTCTTACGGAATGTAAACTTTCATATCCGGCCGGCGGAGACAGTTGCTGTTGTCGGGGCTACCGGGGCGGCTAAGAGTTCGATGGTGCAGCTGATTCCCCGACTTTATGATGTTACGGGGGGAGAACTTCGCATCGATGGTGTACCTGTGAAGGATTATCATCTGAAAGAGTTACATGCCCGTATCGGTATGGTATTACAAAAGAATGAATTGTTTACAGGAACCATATTGGAAAATCTGAGATGGGGAAAACCGGATGCTACTCTGGAAGAAGCCGAAGAGGCCTGCCGGGTGGCTCAGGTACATGATTTTATTCTGACACTCGCCGAAGGGTACCAGACGATATTAGGACGCGGAGGAATCAATCTTTCGGGAGGACAGAAACAACGTCTTTGCATTGCCCGGGCTCTGCTGAGGAAACCTAAGATTTTGATTTTGGACGATAGTACGAGTGCTGTGGATTCGGAAACAGAACTCCGGATCAGGAATAATCTCAATTGTTTGCTGAAAGATACTACTGTACTGATTATAACACAACGGATCAATACAATGCAGTCTGCCGATCGGGTAATCGTATTGGAAGACGGTGAAGTTGAGGCTATCGGTACACCGGATGAATTGATGGCGACCTCCCGGATATATCAGGAGATTTATAACTCACAGCAAATTTTAAATTAGTTATGGCACACGGAGATCACCTGAAATATCAAGCTAAGCCTAAAGCGGGAAGACAAACTCTGTTCCGGCTGACTTCTTATCTGGTATGCGATCGGCTGTTATTGTCTGTCATCGGCGTTTTGATCGTGCTGAGTATTGCCGCTAATCTGGGAGGTTCTTATCTGCTCCGTCCGATTATCAATCGCTATATTATTCCCGGAGATTTCCTGGGGTTGGGTAAGATGTTGGGGATACTTATCGGGGTATATCTGACCGGAGTGTTTGCTGTTTATGTGGAATACCGCTTGCTGAATAAGATCGGGCAGCGGACTGTGGCCCGGATGCGCGAAGATTTGTTTCGGAAGATGGAACAGCTGCCGGTGGGGTATTTCGATACCCACCAGCATGGTGATTTGATGAGTCGCTATACCAACGATATGGACCGGATTAGTGATGCTTTGACGGATAGCTTGTCGGATATGTTGTCGAGTGCTTTGACCGTAGTGGGTATTTTTTGTCTGATGTTGGTCATCAGCCCGATCTTGACCTTGGTCACTTTGGTTACTGTCCCACTGATGTTTTGGAGTGCCCGGGGAATTGTTCGTAAAAGTCGGCAATATTTTAAGGCACAACAGGCATCTTTGGGTTCGATAAACGGATATATCGAGGAGATGATTAGCGGGCAGAAGGTAGTAAAAGTGTTCGGGCACGAACAGAAGGCGATCTCAGATTTCGAGGAACTGAACCAGGATCTGAAGGGAAAATCACTGAAAGCGCAGTTCTATTCGGGCTTGATGATGCCTGTGATGCAAAATTTGAGTACCTTGAACTATGTGCTGATCACTATTGTGGGGGCTTTGTTAGCTATATTCCGGGGTTTTGATGTGGGAGGTTTGGCAGCATTTTTGCAATATTCCAGACAGTTCGGACGTCCTATCAACGAGCTGGCGAGTCTTTATAATAGCATCCAGGCAGCTTTGGCTGGAGCTGAACGAATATTCGAGGTGATCGACGAACAACCGGAAGCTCCCGATTTACCGGAGGCCGTGAATCTGGAGAAGGTGAAGGGAGAGGTGGTTATGAAGGAAGTTTGGTTCGGCTACCGACCGGAAAAAATGATTCTGAAAGGCATTTCTTTTCAGGCGGCAGCCGGGCGTAAGATTGCTTTGGTTGGAGCTACCGGAGCCGGTAAAACGACGATACTCAGTATGTTACCCCGATTTTTCGATATCCGGTCAGGAGAAATCCGTATAGACCGGCAGGAGATTCGTTGCATACACCGGAATAGTCTTCGGCGCTCGATGGCTATTGTCTTACAGGATACCCATCTGTTTACAGGTACGGTACGGGAAAATATCCGCTTCGGCCGTTTGGAAGCCACCGACGAAGAGGTCATTGAGGCGGCTAAACTGACTGCGGCTCATTCATTTATTAAGCGGTTGCCTCATGGTTACGATACTTTACTGGAGAATGATGGTGCTAATTTGAGCCAGGGACAGAGACAGCTTCCTGCCATTTTACTATTGGATGAAGCAACCAGTAATATCGATACCAGAAGTGAGATCCTGATACAAAAAGGATTAGACCAATTGATGCAGGGGCGTACCAGTCTGATCATCGCCCATCGTCTTTCTACTATCCGTAATGCCGATATGATTTTGGTGCTTGAACGCGGGCAGATCGTCGAGCGGGGTACCCATGAAGAGTTGCTTCGGATGAAGGGAAAATATTTTTCTTTAAATCAAGAACAATTCCGTTGATTATCAATTTTTATGTATGAAATTCCTTGGTTCCTGTCCGGGGAGCGGAAAACTTTTGAGGGTATAGCATCCCCAGAATTAGGCATTCTTTGGAAATATTTCAGTAATATTAGGTATTTTTACATCTTTTATAGGAATGTGTTTTTGCTTCAAAATTTTGAAGCTATGTTTTTATGGAATGAGAAAGCAATTCAGATTGTCGCAGGGCCTTGTAGTGTTGAGTCTGAAGAGCAATTGTTCGCAACAGCGCGTGGCCTGAAGAAGATAGGGATACAGACACTGCGGGGAGGGATTTGGAAACCCCGTTCAAGGGCTCATCATTTCGAAGGGGTGGGAGAATCAGGCTTGCGGTGGTTACAACGGGTACTGCAGGAATTAAGTATGCAGGTGGCTATCCCGGGATTACCTCTTTTTTGCGGATCAATGCATCCGGACCTGTTTTTTGTCCGTGATGTCGATGTGAATTATGCCGGAGTGGTAAAAGGAAGAAAAGAAGAATTTGTACGTTTGGGATTGACCGAGAAAACACACTATCTGGCTAGTACCGGTATTCAGGGACAGATTGCCGATTCCCGTAGTTTGGTGTTATTGGATGCTTATGCTGTGGATGGCTTGCAGGCAGAGCAGATTCGTTTTTTGCATGCCCCGGAGTATCTGAATCCTACTTATGAATATGGGGTGACTTTCGAACGGGGTACGGCAGTGGAATACGGTGATCGTAAGCATATCTTTATTTCTGGTACAGCGAGTATCGACAATCGGGGGGAAGTTGTTTATCCAGGGAATATTGCGGGGCAGACGCGCAGGATGTTACTTAATATCGAAGCTTTGTTGAAAGAGGCTGGAAGTAGTTTAGCCGATCTGGCCAAAATGATCGTTTATCTGCGGGATATCGCCGATTATCCGATTGTCCGGGATTTGATGGAACAACAATTTCCCGATGTTCCTAAAGTGATTGTTCTGGCTCCCGTATGTCGCCCCGGATGGTTGATCGAAACAGAATGTATTGCGATTAAAGCAGGAGGAAATCCGGAATTCAGGAATCTATAAACGAATTGTGCATTTCATGGTTGGAAAAACCGGAGCGAGAAATGAAAGGCGGCCAGAACCCAGAGTAAAGTGTTGTGTTATATGAATGTCGGAATTTCCGAAAGAATTGGTGTATTTTTTGAAAAGGGCAGCAAGTTGAAAAAGGAAAGGAACTCTGGGTTCAGCTTATGCCATTCGTTTTATGATATAACGATTAGTGTGCCATAATTGAGGTTTGTGATTTAAGTTGTTGGTTATCAGTGGATGACCGTTTTCTTGAAAAAATAGAGATGTGTAGAATTTTTCTACAATGTAAAAGGATATTTTCTACAATTGTAGAATTTTTCCACAATTGTACTGAATTGGGAGGCCTGATTTTCAGAAAAGACAGGAGGAAGGGAATGTTTGAAAATTTTCCGGGAAATATAGATTAGATATGCCGGAATATCTTTAATTTTACACGCCTTTAATTTTGAAAACGTTTTCAATTAATTTTAATGATATAACAATGGCTAAAGAACAATTTTTAGGAAGACATGTCGGCCCACGTCCGGAAGATGTAGAGGAGATGTTGAAGGTGATCGGAGTGAAGTCTGTCGACGAATTGATAGAACAAACAGTACCGGCATCCATCCGTTTACAGGAACTGTTGGATTTGCCTGCTCCTTTGACTGAAGATGAGTTTTTAGCTCGGATACGGGCTGTCGCTGCTAAGAATAAACTATATCGTTCGTTTATAGGACAAGGATATTACGATACCATTTCTCCGGCTGTTATTATCCGGAATATATTGGAAAATCCGGCTTGGTATACTTCTTATACTCCTTATCAGGCCGAAGTATCCCAGGGACGTCTGGAAGCTTTGCTGAACTATCAGACCATGATTATCGAACTGACAGCTATGGAGATCACCAACTGTTCTCTGCTGGATGAAGCGACTGCTGCGGCAGAAGCAATGACTATGATGTATGCTCTGCGGGGAAAGGAAATGAAGAAAGCCGGAGCAAACAAGTTGTTTGTAGATAATAAAGTATTCCCTCAGATTAAAGATGTATTAGTCACACGTTCTGCTCCTCAGGGAATCGAACTGGTTTACGGAGATTACGATACTTTTGAATTTACTCCGGAAATATTCGGAGCTTTAGTACAATATCCTGCTGCTAACGGTGCGATCCGGGATTACAGAGCTTTTGCCGATCGGGTACATGCCAATGGTTCTCTTTTGACTGTTGCCGCCGATTTGATGAGTTTGGTATTATTGACTCCTCCCGGAGAGTGGGGGGCCGATGTGGTTGTCGGTACTTCGCAGCGGTTCGGTATCCCGATGGGATACGGTGGGCCTCATGCTGCCTACATGGCTACTAAGGAAGAATACAAACGGAATATTCCGGGACGTATTATCGGTGTAACGATCGATGCTCAAGGAAATAAAGCATTGCGTCTGGCTTTGCAAACCCGTGAACAACATATCAAACGTGAAAAAGCATCTTCAAATATCTGTACAGCCAAGGCATTGAATGCTACGATGGCTGGTTTCTACGGTGCATGGCACGGTCGGGAAGGTTTACAGCGGATAGCACGGCATATCCATTCGGCTGCTGTTATTCTGGCGGAAGAAATTAGTAAATACGGCTATCAGCTGAAGGAAGGAAAATTCTTCGATACGATCCGTTTCGTGCTGCCGCAGGGAGTGACTCAGGAAATGATTCGGGAAGTAGCTTTGGAACATCAGATCAATCTGTTCTATTGTGCTTGCGGAACGACTGTCGGATTATCGACCGACGAGAAGATCAGTGAAGCTGAAATCAATGAGATCATCGGTATTTTTGCCGAAGCTGCTGGGAAGAAAGCTGAGAAAGTGACTTTCCTGGACGATTGCACCGTACTCGATCCTGACATGTTGCGGGAGGATGAGTTTATGGCTCAGCCGGTATTCAATATCTATCATTCCGAGACGGCCATGATGCGTTATATGAAGAATCTGGAACGCCGGGATATCTCTTTGGCGACCTCTATGATTTCTTTGGGCTCTTGTACGATGAAATTGAATGCCGCTGTAGAGATGATGCCGATCACCTGGCCTGAATTCGGAGGTATGCATCCTTTTGTTCCGTTTGATCAGGCGGAAGGGTATCAGCAAATGATCCGTGAGACGGAACAAATGCTGGAAAAAGTGACCGGATTTGCAGGTTGCAGCCTGATGCCGAATTCCGGTGCTGCCGGTGAATATACCGCTCTGATGGTATTACGTCAATATCATATTTCCCGTGGAGAAGGTCACCGGAAGGTGATGTTGATCCCCGCCTCCGCTCATGGTACGAATCCGGCTTCCAGTGCTATGGCCGGTTTGCAGATTATCGTAACGGCTACCGATCCAGAAGGAAATATCGATGTCGAAGATTTTCGGGCTAAAGCGGAAGCGAATAAAGACAATCTGTTCGGGGCTATGATTACTTATCCTTCTACCCATGGTATTTTTGAAGAATCAATCCGGGAACTGGTGAAGATTATTCATGATAACGGTGGACAGGTCTTTATGGACGGAGCGAATATGAACGGTCAATGTGGTTTGACAAGTCCCGGATTTATCGGCGCCGACGCTTGCCATTTAAATTTGCATAAGACGTTTGCTATGCCTCACGGTGGTGGTGGCCCGGGTGTCGGTCCGATCTGTGTGGCTAAACACCTGGTAGATTTCTTACCTTCACATGCAGTGGTGAAGACTGGCGGAGAACAAGGAATACATGCTGTGTCAGCCGCTCCTTATGGCTCGGTGAGCATGCTGCCTGTGACCTATGGCTATCTGTTGATGCTCGGAGCAGAAGGTTTGAAGCACGTAACTGAAATGGCTATCCTGAATGCGAACTATCTGGCTTCTTCATTTGAAAAGCTCGGCTTTAAAATTTTGTTCAAAGGCAAACAGGGACGCGTAGGGCATGAAATGATCTGGGATTGCAGCGCTTTCAATAAAGAATATGGTATTTCCGAGCTCGATATTGCTAAACGGTTGATGGACTTCGGTTTCCATGCACCGACCCTGTCGTTCCCGGTACATGGTACTTTGATGGTGGAACCGACTGAAAGTGAACCGAAAGAAGAACTGGATCGTTTTATCGAAGCACTGAAGACAATCCGCGAGGAAATGTGTGAGGTAGCCGAAGGAAAAGCAGATAAAACCGATAATGTACTGAAGAATGCTCCGCATACGCATAAGGTTCTGACAGCTGACGAGTGGACTCACACTTATCCGCGTAGTAAAGCGGCTTATCCGCTGCCTTGGGTGGCTGAGAATAAGTTCTGGCCTCAAGTAGGACGCGTAGACGATGGGTATGGCGACCGCAACCTGATGTGTACCTGCGATCCGCTTTACGATTATGTGAACGACGAAAATTAAAGATCGGTCGATCATATTTTAATCCCGGGACGGTTGAAGCCGAATCCCGGGATTTTTTTGCGAAACAACCTATCTGAATAACGAAAAGTTCACGCTGCCGTATTGCCGGTGTTCTGAAAAACGGGGGTGACTGGAAAAGTCGGTGTTGGCCGGATGTTCTATAATAGCAATCCCATTTTCGGCTAACAATTCATTATCGAAGATTGCGGCAGGGATATCGTCGATTTTATCCAACTTATAGGGAGGGTCGGCGAAAATCAGGTCGAATTTCCGTCCTTTTAATTTTTTGCAAGCGATAAAGACATCGGTTTTATAGATTTTTATGTGCTTAAAACCCAATTCCTTTGCAGTCCGCCTGATGAACATATAATGTTTGTAATTCTGTTCGATGGAGACAATCTCCCGGGCACCACGGGAAGCAAATTCATAACTGATACTGCCGGTACCTGAGAATAGATCAAGGGCGGAAATATCTTCCAGGTCCATATAATTGGTCAGTACATTAAACAAATTTTCTTTGGCAAAATCGGTCGTCGGACGGGCACTGAAACTCTTGTCGGGAAAAATCTGCCGTCCTCGGTGAGAACCACTGATTATTCGCATTTGTGGATATTTAGCAAGTGGATAAAACTGGAATTATTCAATTCATTATTCCGTACGAGCTGGGACAATGGGGCGCAATTCAGGATAGATACATTCGGGATGTATTTATTCATGAGCGTCAGTAAATTCGGATCGTTGACCAGATTGCCCGATAAGGAGGTATGCACGTTCTCTTTATCGATATGACATTGTTGCAGACAATTCAGGGTGTAATAAATCAGGTCAGTCACCGAACCGTAATCAAAAGAATTGAACAACAGTACCTCGTTGTTCTGAGTCAATAATAAATCGAAATACCGATCGTGTATGTCGATAAATAGATGATTGGTATTGAATTGAATGCTTTCGATAGCTTGAATGATAAAAGCATAAGCATTATTGACGATACACAGCGAAGCATAACGGGAGCTCAGAAAATTGACGAAACTACGTGGGAGTACTTCGACCAGGTAACTTTCGATCGCTTTGATTTTCCGGTATAATAAGATATCGTTTTTCTGAGGTTGCAGGCAGATCCGGTACATATCTCCCAAGGTATTCTTATTGAACACATGGGCGGGCAACAGGATTTTTTCTTTTTGGCAAGGTAGAATATATACTTTTTTATATTTTAAATTCAATAGTTCATCTTCCACCATGATTTTTTTTACCTTGGCAATGACGGCATCCTGGCTATCCAACTGGTAAGGCTGGAAAAAAAACACCAAAAGCTGGTGATTATGATTGTGGACACAAAATGAAAGTCCATCCGTCGAGTAACGGATGGACAAAATATATTGTGAAGAATTTTCTTTTATGAAATTACTGTCAATATAATATACGTTCTGCATGCAACTACATTATTCCCAGTTACCTACGTTATTATTCGCTTCTTTCAGGTCACCGACTTTCAGCCCCGGATATTTCTTCAACCTTTTTCTTTCACCGTTTTCCTGAAGGATTTCGTCTTTGTATTGATCTTCGATGTCTTCAAAGATATAGGTATTGGAAATCCAAGCCTGGAAAAGAGGGACTTCTACTCCTGAATCGGTAAACATAGAAGAGGCACCCATATTGAATTGATATTTCCGTTTCGTGAAAGGCACATAACGGAGATCGTCGATCGGGTAATCTTTATTGAAAATGGTTTCTAAAACGCCTTGTTTTACAGTGTCACGAACAATCCGCCCTTCTTTGATAGCCTGAGCTTCGGTAATTCCTTTTTCCAGGTCTTCGTCGCTCAACGAACCGATTGAACGAACAACTTTTACCGAGTCGTATTTGATGAAATTGATCAGAGTGTCAAAACTACCGGTATATTTCCCATATACTCCTTTATAAGCTTCCTGAGCTGTACGGATATCTTTCAGACGATCGGCAATTCTCGCATATCTCTGTTCTTTTATCACTTTAAATTGTTGAGGAATCTTAATACTTTCGTAGCATTTATAGCCAAGAAAAATAATAATTCCGGCAAGGATAATCTGAATAATAAGCTTTTTCATATTTAACGTTATTTTTGTATGATATTAATGCATAAATTTTCATCAGACCTGTGAGGTTGATCCTAATTTCGTATCTTTATCCCCGCAATTCAAACGTTGTCAACGCAGCACAAAATCTTAATATTGCTCGCAAATTTAGGAAAAAATTTAGATTAAAGGCATAATCTTCTATTAAATTTCATGATGATCCAAAAACATTTTGAAGATATTATCCGGAAGAAATTCGGTTATGATTTTTCTCCGACCCAACAGATCGCTGTTGAGCATTTTATCCGTTTTTTCTTTGCCCGGGAAGAAGAAGGGATTTTTCTGTTGAAAGGATATGCCGGTACGGGAAAGACTTCATTGGTCGCTGCTATTGTGAATGCTTTGGTAAGCCTTGAGTATAAAGTCGTTTTGCTGGCCCCGACCGGTCGGGCGGCGAAGGTTTTTGCCGGTTATGCCGGACAAGCGGCTTTTACGATCCACAAAAAGATTTATCGTCAAAAGTCTTCGACCGATGGAGAAGGCTTGTTTAATCTGGGATTTAATGCCGGTGCTGACACCTTGTTTTTTGTCGATGAGGCTTCGATGATTTCAAATGCCGATGGGGAAGGTAATTTCGGGAGTGGTTGTTTGTTGGACGATTTGATACAGTATATATATAATGGACGGAATAACCGTTTGATACTGATCGGGGATGTGGCTCAGTTACCCCCTGTAGGCCTGGATATTAGTCCGGCCTTGGACAGACGGGAACTGGAAGCTGCTTATAATTTCAAGGTGACCGAGGTGGCTTTGACCGATATTATGCGGCAGGCAGAACAGTCGGGTATTTTATACAATGCCACACAGGTACGGAGTCTGATCGGAATCGGATCGGAAAATCTGCGGCTCAGGATCGGAAAATTTCCCGATGTTTTTAAGATCGGTGGTGGGGAACTTCTGGAAGAAATAGATTCCTGTTACGGGCGGTTCGGGGAAGAAGAAACGATTGTCGTTTGTCGTTCGAATAAACGGGCCAATCGGTTTAATGAAGGAATACGCCGCACGATCTTATACCGGGAAGAGGATTTTTGTAGTGGAGACCGGATTATGATCGTAAAAAACAATTATTTCTGGGGAGCTGATTATGAAAAAATCGATTTTATTGCCAATGGAGATATGGCTACCGTACAACGGGCCGGCAGAAGAGTAGAGCTTTATGGTCATCATTTTGTAAATGCTACACTGAAGATAGATGGGTATGAAGAAGAGGTGACGGCTTGGGTTATGCTGGATACCCTGATGTCCGATTATCCGGCGATGACGTATGAACAAAACCGTATATTTTATCAGGCTGTAGAAGCCGATTATGCCGATATCCCTTCTAAAAAGAAACGATTTGAAAAAATCCGGGAAAATGAATATTACAATGCCTTACAACTGAAATTCGCTTATGCCGTTACCTGTCATAAAGCTCAGGGGGGACAATGGGATGCCGTGTTTATCGATCAGGGGTGGTTGCCGGAGGAGATGCTGAATGATGAGTATTGGCGTTGGTTGTATACGGCGATTACCCGGGCACAGGAAAGGGTATATTTCGTCAATTTTAAAGAAGAGTTCTTCGAAATAGGGATATTCAGTAAATGTCCCTAAAAAGTAAGATGGCATATAAAGTTGAT
>ERZ773147.3343-NODE-3343-length-12295-cov-7.704984_pt1 | contig 12295 bp, 11 predicted proteins | sample MGYA00580851_ERZ773147 | MGnify/ENA primary metagenome ERZ773147 (study PRJEB29015, sample SAMEA2737818) | human gut metagenome | biome: human gut; feature: human-associated habitat; material: faeces | place: China | collected 2012 ... | reverse complement strand
GAGATATGATGGCCAGGGAGTCAAATGTTATTCTGATTGATGAATTTGACAAGGTTAATCCTGCTTTTTATAACGCCTTTTATGAACTGTTTGATGAAGGGCACTACGTAGATACAAATTATGATGTGAATTTGGGACAAGCTATCTTCCTTTTAACCTGTAATTTTAGCAGTGAAGAAGAAATTAAAAAGGTGCTTGGTCCAGCTATGTTCTCAAGAATAGGATGTTGTATTGCCTACGAAGAACTTTCTACAGAGCAAAAGCAGACTATTGTTGCTAATTGGTATGAAACTATACTTATATCCCTAAAGGAAGATGAAAAAGAGACGATCCGGCAAACAGATATATTGAATTGGTTTACTAAGAATGCTGAAAGATATGATAATATACGTATTTTGAAAACAAAATTAGAAAATGCTATTTTTGATAAATTGGCTGACAAATTTATCATTAACTAAGTAAGCGAATAGAGAATGTAGATCATTAATAGCAACAATGGTTTTTGAATCTTGCATATTTGACTGAGTACATTTTGAGTACACTATTTGTGAGACACAGAAATACACCGGAGAATATGGCGAAAAACGCACCGAATTGTAGCGCATACGCTATATGAAATATGTATATCTCAAAACCCTACCTTGAGTGGGAATAATCTCAGAGGTCAAAAAAAGTCCGTAAACACTGGACTTTTTGAGCCTTGATGCCCCTCGTGGCAACGATTTGGCAACAGAATTTCATTATTCACAAGAAAAAGAGTTATCTGATTTCCAAGGAAGTCAGGTAGCTCTTTTTTGTCATACGCCAATTATCATAAACTCTTCGTTCTTGCCAATTTTCTATCCTGCCGGTTACCTCTCCGCATCTTGACATTTTCCGCCCGCTTGCCTTATCATGTTCTTAGAAAATCAGCCCTTTGCAGCAGCGTACAGCCTGAGGTCAATGTTTTTAGGAGGGGCGGTGAATCCCTCTCCGGTTTTTAAGCAGAGATCAGCTTTCTACCGCAAGAATCAGCCTTTATGCCAGAGGATATGCTTGAGCATTGTCCGGTTTCTGATCTCCCACCGCAAGTCTGATCCACGCTGCCATTCCCCGTCATTTTTTGAAGCATAAGAAAGAAGGTCAGAACAATATGAATTACACTTCCGCCGAGGCAAATAAGCTCTTGAAGAAGCTCAACGACGAATATACCGCGCTGCTCGACAAGGAAACGCGCAGCCGTGACTTCCGCGCCGCGATGGGCGAGGACGTAGCGTCCGTGCGCCCGGTCTATGATTACGCCGAGACGCAGGCGCGCCTTGCAGCGCTCGAAGAAAAGATCCGCCGTCTTAAGCACGCGATCAACTGCTTCAACACGACGCATTTTGTCGATGGCTTTGACATGACCATCGACGAGATGCTGGTCTATATCCCGCAGCTCACACGGCGTAAAAATAAGCTTCTTGAGATGAAGAGCCGCCTTCCCAAGGAGCGCGTTGAGGAGCAGTACGGCCGGCCGTCGAACATCATCGACTACCGCTACGCAAACTACGACATTGCCGCTGTGGAGGCGGACTATGAAAAGACCGCCGACGAGCTCTCCCGCGCGCAGCTCGCGCTCGACGCGGTGAACGGGCGGGAGACCTTCGAATTTGGTGAATGAGATTCTCCGTCGTTTCCATACGAATGCCAGACTATTTTGATAACAGAGTTACGATCTCCGTAAGTGTTTATGGTTCGGTGCGAGCATCGGTTATTTTGATGGTTATTTGTTATGCCGCCCCGTGTTCAAGGTTTGGGGGACAATTGATTAAGGCATCGGTGGGGCGAGAAAACTTTCTGGGGGCCGAAGTACGGTTACAGGCCCCCACATCGAATGAACTATGCAAAAAGAGCCATCTGAACTACCGTGGAGTCAGACGGCTCTTTTTTTGAATTCTATGCTTCGACGATCACTTCCGCTGTGATCTCCAGTGCTTTGGTCATCAGCGCAAGGCTCATGCTGGGAGCGCTGCCGTCCTTCGCCTGCTCGGGAAGATAGGGCACATGGACAAAGCCGCAGCGCGTGGCGGGGAATTTCTGCGCGCTCTCGTGCAGGGCGCAGTAAAGGAGATTGTTGCACACGAACGTCCCCGCCGAGTACGAAAGCAGGGCGGGAATGTCCTCTCCGCGCAGTTTTTCGACGATCCGGCGCGTGGGAAGGGTCGCAAAATAAGCGTCCGGCGCGCCGGGGACGACCGGCTCGTCCACGGGCTTTGCCCCCGCATTGTCGGCAATGCGGGCATCGCGCAGGTTGACCGCCATGCGCTCAACGCGAATGCAATTTGCCCCGCCGTACTGCCCGACAGACAGCACTGCATCGGGCCTCAGCTCGTCAAACTGCGCCCGCAGCGCGGCACAGGCGGCGTCAAACTCCGTCGGGATCTCGCGCTTTAAAAGCACCACTTCTCCAATGCGGTCGGGAAGGCGCTTCACCGCCTCCCACGAGGGGTTGATCTGCTCTCCGCCAAAGGGCGTAAAGCCCGTGACCAGGATCTTCACTTCTTCGCATCCTCTCCGATCATCAGGCGGATGATCTCATTGTCCGTTTCGCGCATACCGTCGCGCGCGATGCTGCTGACGGCACGGATGGTATTCTCCACACCCTTGACGATGATGCCGTCGCCGCCGTAAAACTGGCTGTCGTGGCGGTACATCTGAAGACCGAGCAGGCCCGCCTCGACCGCCGAGGCGATCTTCGCCGCGCAGGAGGCCTTCGCCCCGTCGCAGAGCATGCCCGAGTTGATGGCGAGCGCGTTGACCACGGTGTGGGCGATCTCATCGTAGCGTCCGCCGTAAAGGTAGCACACGCCCGCACCGGCACCCGCGCCCGCGCTGGTCGCGCCGCAGTAGGCGGAGAGGCTGCCGATGCCCGTTTTCAGGTGGATTGTAACAAGATTCGACACGACGAGTGCGCGATAGAGCTGCTCCTCACTCGCATGCAGCTCATGTGCGTAGACGATAACGGGAAGCGACGCCGTCATACCCTGATTGCCGCTGCCGGAGTTGATGATAACAGGCTTTTCACAGCCGTTCATGCGCGCGTCCGACCCTGCGGCAGCCCACGCCTTAGCGCGGTTCTGCACGCTGTCGCCGTAGGAGTCAAGCAGGATCTTGCCGACGGCCGCGCCGTACTCGCCCGTCAGTCCCGCCTCAGCGATGGCGGTATTGTACTCGATCTGGCGCGCGATGGGTGCGCGCACGTCATCAAGATCGACTTCATCTGCAAATGCAATGATGTCTTCGACCGTCAGCAGCTTGCGGCTTTCGTCCGGCTGGGCGGCCTCCTCAGAAAAAGGTTTGCTGAACAAAATCTCACCGTTGTGCTCGATGCGCACGATATTCGTGTGGCTGTCGACGATCTGGACAAAGGCCGTCTCGTCCCCTGCGTGGGCGCGCACCTGAATATCGAACGGGCAGCGCAGCGGCGACTTTGTCACCGTGATCTCCACTGCGGAAAGGTAATCGTCGAGCAGCGGCAGCTGCTCCTGCGTAACATTGGCCAGCACCTCAAGCTGCGCGTCCGCGTCGCCGACGCGCACACCCGCCGCGACGGCAACAGGGATTCCCTTACGCCCGCCCGTGTGCGGGACGATGACGCTTTTGACATTTTTAATAATATTGCCGCTGACGGTCAGTTCGATCCGCTCCGGCAGTCTTTCCAATGTTTTCCGTGCGAGCGCGCCCGCGTAAGCGATAGCAATGGGCTCCGTGCAGCCCATCGCAGGCACAAGCTCTTCGTGCAGGATCCGGACATACGTTTGATAAAGCGCTGCATCCATGGTCATTTCTCCAATCTCTCTTTCCGCCGCAGCTTCAATGCGGCGGCACTTTCGCCCTCCATTGTACCGAAAATTTATCCGAATTGCAATGCACTTTCTGTATTTTGCGCACAAAAAAGGAGATGTCCTGTCGGACATCTCCTTTCGGAATGCTCATGGACTTACAGGCCGTAGAGCTCACCGTACTTTTCCTCAAGGTAGCTCGTGTAGGCCGTAGGGTCGAACTTCTCGCCCAGCGCCTGCTCCAGCAGTGCGCCCGGCTTCTTGAGGCAGCCGTACTGCCAGATGTGCTCGCGGTTCCACGCGTTGATGGGCGCGAAGTCACCGCGCTTCAGGCAGTCCTCCACGTCGACCGTTTCTTTCATCTTGCCCAGCAGCTGCGCGCCGTAGGCGCTGCCGAGCGCGTAGGACGGGAAGTAGCCCACGCTGCCGCCCGACCAGTGGCTGTCCTGCAAAACGCCGTGCTTGTCGTCCGGCACGTCGACGCCGAGGTACTCCTTGTAAAGTCGGTTCCATTCGCCCGGCAGGTCGTGTACCTTGAGTTCGCCGTGCATCACGCGCTTTTCCAGCTCATAGCGCACCATGACGTGCAGGCTGTAGGTAACCTCGTCGGCCTCGGTGCGGATGAGCGAGGGCTCGGCCTTGTTGATAGCACGGTAGAATTCCTCCGCCGTGTGGCCCGCGAGCGAGGGGAAGAGCTCGCAGAGCTTCGGGAAAACAAAACCCGTGAAGGCGCGGGAGCGGCCGAGCAGGTTCTCATAGAAGCGGCTCTGGCTCTCGTGGATGCCCATGGAAACGCCGCCGTCGAGCACCGTGTAGGCAAGTTCGTCCGCGCTGCCGGTGTCGTAGAGCGCGTGTCCGCCCTCGTGGATGACGGAGAACATGGAGGACGCAAAGTTATCCTCAAGATAGTGCGTCGTGATGCGCTCGTCGAAGTGCGAGCCGAGGGACGTGGTGAAGGGATGCTCGGTCGTCGCAAGGCCGACATGGTCGAGATCCAGCCCCATCGTGCGCATGAGATAGCGGGAGAGCGCGTCCTGCGCCGTTTCGGTGAAGCTGCCGTGCAGCATCGCGTCGTCGAGCTGCGGCTGCGCCTTGATTTTCTTCAGGAGCGGCACAATGTGCTCGCGCAGCGTCGCGAAAAATTCGTCGCACTGCGCCATCGTCAGCCCGTCCTCATACTCGCTGAGCCAGTAATCGTAAGGGTCCTTTTCCGGCGCGCAGTAGTGCGCGAAGCGGATATTCGTTTCGAAGATCTTCTCAAGCACCGGCTCGAAGAGCGCAAAATCGCTTGTCTCCTTCGCCCGGTGCCATACGTCGTCCGCCTCGACCAGAAGCTGCTGGTAGGCGACGTATTCGTCCATCGGGATCTTCTGCATGTTGCGGATATCCTTGATGAGCAGGAACACCATGCGCTGCTGCTTTTCGTCGAGTTCAGCCTTGTGCGCGTCGAGGAATTCAAGCAGCGCGACGGTCTCGCCGCCGGTGGTGAGCTTATAGTGCTCCTCGCTTAAAATGCTCATGGTCTGGCCGCGGTTCGCCGCCGTGCCCTTGGGCGCGGTGGTCGCCCCATCGTAAAAGAGCAGTCCCATGGCGTGACCGTAGGCGGCAAGCTTTGCCTGCAAAGTCATCAGGGACTGGATCGCTTCAGAAAGAATCATCGGTAGTGTCCTCACTTTCTCTATAATGGTTTTATCATAGCACGAAGAGGGGGCACAGTGCAATCCGCATTTTTGCTATCCCGGCAGAAAGGCGGCGCTTCGCTCGCCGCCCTGTTGGGGGGCTACTCTTGATGAAAAAACGACCGCTGACGCGGTCGTTTTTACGATTGCGGAAGATTTTTCAGTGCATAATCGATGCACTGGTTGATAAACTCGCTTCGGCTCATGTTGAATTTTGCAGCAGATGCGTCGATTTGCGCCAGTTTGTCAGGCGCAATGCGGATCGTGATCGGTTCCTTGGTATATTGCTTCGGGATGAAATCAGGCATGGTAATCACCTCTTGCAATATAGTATGCTGTGATGTATTCTAAATATAGATTCTAAATCAGCATACTTTTTAGCGTACAGGAGGAGAGAAACATGAACTATCAGAAGATGTACACACTGCTGTTCAACGTCATTACAGACGCATTGAAACAAATGGAATCCCAAAATTTCGGTACTGCCAAAGAAACCCTCATCACTGCCCAGCAAGAAGCAGAAGAACTCTATATGTCAGCAGAATCCTAACTGCGGCAGCGAGTTCTTTCTTCTAACAAAAAAACAGGACACCCAAATCGGATGTCCTGTTTACTATGGAGCGGGCGACGAGGCTCGCTCGCGGCACTGCCGTGCCGCGACACGCACAGCGGGCGACAAACGCCCCACCGGGGCGTTTTCTCGCTTCGCTCGCGCCCTGTTCGACCCTCTGCCCGCTGGAGCCAAAAAATAAAGGCATGACTTACGTCATGCCTTTATTTTTTGGAGCGGGCGACGAGGCTCGAACTCGCTACCTCCACCTTGGCAAGGTGGCGCTCTACCAGATGAGCTACGCCCGCGGAACAAGATGTACTATACCAGACATTTTTCGCTTTGTCAAGCATAGATTTTAGGATTCTGTTGCAAAATGCAGGGGGCTGTGATACACTTGCCCGGTAAATCGTATTTTTCAGGAGGCAGTCATGGCCACTTTACAGGAAGAGATCTCCCGCCGCCGGACGTTTGCGATCATTTCGCATCCGGACGCCGGTAAAACCACGCTGACGGAAAAGTTCCTGCTTTACGGCGGGGCGATCGCCCAGGCGGGCGAGGTCAAGGGCAAGCGCGAGCGCGCGGCGAAGTCCGACTGGATGGAAATTGAAAAGCAGCGCGGCATTTCCGTCACGTCGTCAGTCATGCAGTTCCAGCACGGCGGCTACTGCATCAACATCCTCGACACGCCGGGACATCAGGACTTCTCCGAGGACACCTACCGCACGCTGATGGCCGCGGACAGCGCCGTCATGGTCATTGACGGCGCAAAGGGCGTCGAGCCGCAGACGCGCAAGCTCTTCAAGGTCTGTGCTCTGCGCAACATCCCCATCTTTACCTTTATCAATAAGATGGACCGCGAAACGCGCGACCCGCTCGAGCTCTGCGAGGAGGTCGAGCGCGAGCTCGGCATCGACACCTATCCCGTCAACTGGCCGATCGGCTGCGGCAAGGAGTTTGCCGGCGTGTACGACCGCGATAAGCGCTGCATCCTGCACTTCACCGATGCGGGTCACGCCAAAAAGGCGGGCATCACGGAAATCGAGCTCGACGATCCCGCGCTCGTCGACCTGATCGGTCAGACCCGCCGCGACACGCTCGCCGACGAGGTCGAGCTGCTCGGCGCGGGCCGCGACTTTGACCTGGACGCCGTGCGCCACGGTAAGCTCTCCCCCGTGTTCTTCGGCAGCGCGCTCACGAACTTCGGTGTCGAGCCGTTTTTGAACGCGTTTTTAGAGATGACCACGCCGCCGCTGCCGCGCGTAAGCGACGCGGGCGAGGTGGACGTCTACTCCCCCGAATTCTCGGCTTTCGTCTTCAAGATCCAGGCCAATATGAACAAGGCCCACCGCGATCGTCTGGCGTTCATGCGCATCTGCTCGGGCAGGTTTGAGCGCGACACGGAGTATTTCCACGTCCAGTCGGGGCGCAAGATGCGCCTTTCCCAGCCGCAAACGATGATGGCCGCCGAGCGCGAGATCGTCGACGAGGCCTACGCGGGCGACATCATCGGCGTGTTTGATCCCGGTATCTTCTCGATCGGCGACACGATCACGATGCCCGGCAAAAAGTTCCGCTTCTCCGGCATCCCGACGTTCGAGCCCGAGCACTTCATGCTCGTCTCACCCAAGGACACGATGAAGCGCAAGCAGTTCGTCAAGGGCGTGGAGCAGATCGCGCAGGAGGGCGCCATCCAGATCTTCAAAATCCCTGACAGCGGCTTTGAGGACGTGGTCGTCGGCGTGGTCGGCACGCTGCAGTTCGACGTGTTCGAATACCGCATGAAAAACGAGTACGGCGTCGACCTGCGCATGAGCGGCCTCCCCTATGAGCACCTGCGCCTGATCCGCGAGTGCCCGTGCGACGTGAAGGACCTGATGCTCTGCTCGGGCTCCCGCGTGCTCGAGGACTTCAAGGGCCGCAAGCTCATCGCCTTCGGCGGCGAGTGGAGCGTGGGCTTTCTCACCAAGCACAACGAGGGTCTTATCCTCGACGACTGGCTCAGCGTGTGATTTTGCCCGGAAATTGCAAAAACATCAAAAGGAGCGCGGTTTCCGCGCTCCTTTTTGTCTGCTTTTTTGTCGAAAAAGGTCAAATTCTCTGTTGGCAAACGTTAAGAACGCGTATATAGTGTGAGCTGTAAAAAAAGAGTAGGTGCAGCCGCTTCGACCGCATCTCAAACGATAATAGCAAACCCGGTGAAAACCGGCGACGCAAAGCTATAGGGCCTTACCCCTGGGAACAGGGCTGGCAGCCAGTTACCGAAAGGAGATCGCCGTATGAAACGGCTGTTTCGTCATGCCTGCGCTATGCTCGCAGTGTTTCTTGTCATGTCCCTGTTCACTGTTGTGAACGCCAGCGCTGCCAATGGCACCACCATTGACACCACGAATGCCAAGTATGGTTTCGTCACCGTCAACTACACCTCCAATGCCAAATTGAAGGTCGGCATCCAGTACGGCAGCGAAAAGGTGTCCTACAAGAATTGCCCGAGCGGCAAGGACGCCGTCTTCTCCCTCGAGCAGGGCGATGGCACCTACACCATCTCCCTCTGCGAGAACATCTCCGGCACGACCTACCGCGTTGTGACCAGCAAGAAGGTCAACGCCAAGATCGAAAACGCCTACGCCCCTTACCTCATCGCCACGACCGACGTGCAGTTCACCTCCGGCGGCGATGTGTGCAAGAAGGCCGCTGAGCTCTGCAAGGACGCCAAGACCGACATGGACAAGGTCACCGCGATCTACAACTACATTGCCGGTCACTACACCTACGACACCAAGCTCGCGAGCGACATCACCTCCGGCAAGGTCAGCAAGTACATCCCCAACACCGCTGCCACCCTGAACAGCAACAAGGGCATCTGCTACGACCTCGCGTCCCTCTTCGCCGCCATGTGCCGCAGCCAGAACATCCCCTGCACCCTCACCAAGGGCTACGCCGGCAGCAGCTACCACGCCTGGAACAAGGTCAACATCAGCGGCAACTGGTACCAGATCGACATGACCTATGCCGTCACCAAGCGCGTCATCAACGAGACCACCTTCGCCTGTTGCGTCTCCCCCCTGACCTACTCCCAGCAGAGCGACACGCTCGCCGTGTCCGCGGTGGCGTAAACCCTCACAATTCGTCGAAAGACGGCGGCACCGGCCGCTATGTTGCGCTGGTCGATTTCAATACAAACGCAACAGTATCAGACGCGGGCTGGCAGGATGTTTCCACCGAGGCGGGTTATACCGCTATTCTGACCGCCATCAACGACCTGAAACCCGACGGCGGCACCAATCTGGATGACGGTCTGCAAAACGCAAACCTGTTATTTGCAAAATCTAATGTCCAGGAGATTGACTCCAAGAACATTATCGCTCTGACCGACGGTGAGCCGACGTACTATATGACGAAGGATATTTTTGGCAACCCCACCGTTGGAGGTTTCGGCAACTCATGTACTAAGGAGGTCTTCGAGGCAGCCGCGAATACAGCTGCATCTATTTGCAATAGTGGAACTACGCTCTACTCCATCTGCTTTGGTGCTGCCAACGAGGAAGTGAAGAATCCTAACACAGGTGCATATATCAGTCTCTTCGAATATCTGAACACCTATATCGCCCTCAACAAGACCTACTCTGCTAATGACTTCTCCGGGTTGAAGGACGCTTTCGACGCGATCTCCTCAAGCATCACCTCCGGTCTTTCCAGCGGCACGGTCCACGACTCGCTGCCTGACGGCGTGACCTGCATCAGCGGTGATTTCGAAGGAAACCGGAATTTGACCGGTGCTACCGGCGAGCCGGGCGAGGGCGGCGTTACCACTTACACCTACACCAAGACCTACACCGTCAAGATCGACCCCACGGCAGTCGATGCCGAGCAGTACGATGGCTACTACCCCCTCAACGGTCCCACGACCCTGACGGTCAAGGGTAGCAATGACGAGGATGTCACCATCGACTTCCCCATCCCCGCCGGTAAAGTCACATTGCAGAAGTACGATCTGACCATCAACTACAAATACGCTGATGGCTCTGAGGCTAAGCCGACTCACACCGAGTCCCTCACGTATGGCAGCTCCTACAGCGTTGCCAGCCCCCTGATCACCGGCTACACCGCTGACAAGCTTACTGTCTCCGGCAGCATGCCCGATAGCGATGTCACGGTCGATGTTACCTTCACTGCCAAAGATTACACCGTCACCTACGAGTCCAACGGCGGCAGCACGGTTCCTTCTCAGACCGTTAAGTACAACGAAACGGCTAACAAGCCCGCCGATCCCACCAAGAGCGGCTACACCTTCGCTGGCTGGTACACCGAGGAGAAGCTCACCAACAAGTACGACTTTGCTACTCCCGTGACCGGGAACATCACCCTCTACGCCAAGTGGACGCGCAACTACACCCCGCGCCCCTACACGCCGCCCACCGTCGTGATCCCCGACGATGACGCGCTCGGTCTGAACACGACCGACCACTTCGCCTATATCGTCGGCTACGGCAACGGCGAGGTCCGCCTGCAGAACAACATCACCCGTGCCGAGACCATGGCGCTCGTCAACCGCGTGCTGAACCGCCAGCCCGAGACCGAGGACGATCTCCTCCCGAACATGACGGTCTGGACGGACAACGCGAACCCGAAGGCCTGGTATTACCTCGCCGTTCAGGAAGCGACGAACAGCCACTACTACAAGTTCAAGACGAACTCCAAGTATGAGAAGTGGAGCGAGCTGCGCGAGACCCGCGACTGGACGTAGCTGGAAAAGTAAGCCAAAATCCCTCCACCCCCTATTGTAAAAGGAAGAACCGCTCGCAAGAGCGGTTCTTCCTTTTTTGCACTCCCCTCGCGATCTCAAAATCCATTGACAAAGCGAGCGTTCCTGTGTATCATATCAACATACTTATAAGATAGGATTTATCTCAATGACCACTATTTACGCGGACAACGCCGCGACGACTCAAATGAGCCGTGCCGCAATCGACGCCATGCTCCCCTATCTGGAGACGATCTATGGCAACCCCTCAAGCCTGCATTCCGTCGGCCAGCAGGCGGCCGGGGCGCTGCTCAGCGCGCGCGACCGCATCGCAAAATGCCTGAACGCTTCCCCGCGCGAAATTTACTTCACCTCCGGCGGCAGCGAGGCCGACAATCAGGCCATCCTCTCCGCCGCGCGCCTCGGCGAACGCAAGGGCAAAAAGCACATCATTTCGACCGCGTTCGAGCACCACGCCGTGCTGCACACACTCCAAAAGCTCGAAAAAGAGAGCTTCGAGGTCGAGCTTCTCCCCGTCGGCCCCATTGGTACCGTGACGGCGCAGCAGGTGAAAGACGCCATCCGCGAGGATACGTGCCTGGTTTCCGTCATGTACGCCAACAACGAGATCGGCTCCATCCTGCCGATCAGCGAGATCGGCGCCGTCTGCCGCGAGGCGGGCGTGCTGTTCCACACCGGCGCCGTGCAAGCCGCGGGGCATCTGCCCATCGACGTCAAGGCGCAGAACATCGACCTGCTGTCGCTCTCCGCGCACAAGTTCCACGGGCCGAAGGGCACCGGCGTGCTGTACGCCCGCCAGGGCGTCTTCCTGACGAACCTCATCGAGGGCGGCTCACAGGAGCGCGGCAAGCGCGCGGGTACGGAGAATCTTCCCGCCGTCATGGGCATGGCCGCAGCCCTCGAAGACGCCTGCGCACACATTGACGAGAACGCGAAAAGGGTCAGCGCCCTGCGCGACCGCCTGATCGACGGCCTGTCCAAGATCCCGCACAGCGCGCTCAACGGCGATCCCGTGAACCGCCTGCCCGGCAACGTGAGCTTCTGCTTCGAGGGTGTCGAGGGCGAGAGCCTGCTGCTTCTTCTCGACGCAAAGGGCATCTGCGCGTCGTCCGGCAGCGCGTGCACGTCCGGCTCGCTCGACCCAAGCCATGTGCTGCTGGCCATCGGCCGCCCGCATGACGTGGCGCACGGCTCGCTGCGCCTGAGTCTGTGCGAGTGGAACACCGACGAGGAAATCGACCGTATCCTCGATGCCGTGCCCGAGGTCGTGGAATACTTACGCGGCATGTCCCCGCTGTGGAAGGACCTCGTCAGCGGCAAAAAGCAGTTCACTTTATAAGCACGCGGCAAAATAAGGCAAAACGATAAACGCGGCATCGCTTCTCACAGGGACATTCCCTGCGCCAAAGCTCATGTACGGTAAAGAAGCACAAAGCAAAACAAGGATAGCCAGCCCTGCCACTATTCCGAAGTCAGGGGAACGCAATAGAAAAATTCA
>ERZ773147.3340-NODE-3340-length-12301-cov-4.135473_pt1 | contig 12301 bp, 8 predicted proteins | sample MGYA00580851_ERZ773147 | MGnify/ENA primary metagenome ERZ773147 (study PRJEB29015, sample SAMEA2737818) | human gut metagenome | biome: human gut; feature: human-associated habitat; material: faeces | place: China | collected 2012 ... | reverse complement strand
TTTGTAAAGTATGAACGCGTGATACACCTGAAGAAATATAAGTGTCACGGGCGAATAGTGCGAGATGGAGGAAGAGAGAAAATGGCAGATCATGAAATGATGAATCTTGAAGAGATGGGCAATTTGAAAGACAGTATGGAATTGCTTGGGGAAGAACTGATGAATGGTCACCGGATCAACCCGAATCTGTATGTAGAATATGATGTAAAAAGAGGCCTGCGTGACTCCGCAGGTAAAGGTGTCCTGACAGGGCTTACCGAGATTTCAGATGTAACAGGTTACGATCTTATTAATGGACGTAAGATCCCGGCACATGGAAGACTGTATTATCAGGGATATAATGTAAATGATATCGTAGATGGTCTTAAGGGACGTAAATTTGGTTTTGAAGAAACCATCTATCTGCTTCTGTTCGGAAGACTTCCGTCAGATAAAGATATGGAAATATTCAAAAATATCATGGAAAACTTTGAAACTCTGTCCGGACGTTTTGTGCGTGACGTTGTTATGAAAGCTTCCAACGGTGATATCATGAATGCAATGCAGAGATGTATTCTCACTCTGTACACCTATGATTCCAAACCAGAAGATATTTCTGCGGAAAATGTTCTTCGCCAGAGCATTGAAATGATCGCAAAACTGCCTTTGATTGCAGTATATTCCTATCATTCCTACAGACATTTCCGTCGTGATGAGACTTTGTTTATCCGTAATCCACAGAAAGGGCTTTCCCTTGCAGAAAACATCCTTCTGATGCTTCGACCGGATGGCAAATACACAGAACTGGAGGCGAAAGTACTTGATATTGCCCTGATCCTTCATGCAGAGCATGGTGGTGGTAACAACTCTACTTTTACGACACACGTAGTTACTTCTTCCGGAACAGATACTTATTCTTCTATTGCAGCATCTATCGGTTCGCTCAAAGGACCTCGTCATGGTGGTGCAAACCTTAAGGTACAGAACATGTTTGAGGATATCGAGGCGAATGTCAAAGACTGGACAGATGAGAAAGAGGTAGAAGCATATCTCCGCAAGATTCTGAATAAAGAAGCATTCGATCATACCGGTCTGATCTATGGTATGGGACATGCTGTTTATACACTTTCTGATCCGCGTGAAGTAATCCTGAAACGTTTTGCCAGAGACCTTGCACAGGAGAAGGGAATGATGAAAGAATTTGCCCTTTACGAACTGGTAGAACGTCTGGCAGGAAGAATGGTCATGGAACAGCGGAGACTTTTCAAAAATGTCTGCGCAAACGTAGACTTTTACAGTGGTTTCGTATATACTATGCTTGGAATCCCCAAAGAGCTGTTTACACCAATTTTCGCAATTGCACGTATTCCGGGATGGAGCGCACATCGTCTTGAGGAAATCCTCAATGCGAGCAAGATTATCCGTCCGGCATATAAATATGTGGGACATCATGCAAACTTCGTTCCGTTTGAAGAAAGAGAGCCGGAGGAAGGCTGCGAAGAAGTATTGCGGGATCTCGAAAAGGAATCCCCAGAACAGCCGGAAGAACAGGCAGAAACTATAGAAAAAGAGGCACCGCAGGATTCGACAGAGTGCCCTGAGGAGAAGAAATAAATGAAACAGGTTATTTTAACTGGTGACCGTCCTACCGGAAGACTTCATGTAGGACATTATGTAGGATCACTGAAAGAACGTGTCAAACTTCAGAATTCCGGTGATTATGATGAAGTTTATATTATGATCGCAGATGCACAGGCACTGACAGACAATGCAGAGCATCCGGAGAAAGTACGTCAGAATGTTATTGAGGTTGCCCTCGACTATCTGGCTTGCGGATTGGATCCTACGAAGAGTACCATCTTTATCCAGTCGCAGATTCCGGAATTGTGCGAACTGACATTCTATTATATGGACCTTGTCACCGTATCGCGTCTGCAACGTAATCCGACGGTAAAGACGGAAATCCAGATGCGCAACTTTGAAACAAGTATTCCGGTGGGGTTCTTCACCTACCCTATCAGCCAGGCTGCGGACATTACGGCGTTCCGCGCCACCACCGTTCCCGTTGGCGAAGATCAGGAACCGATGATTGAACAAGCCCGTGAAATCGTACGCCGCTTCAACTTTATCTACGGCGACACATTGGTAGAACCGGAAATCCTTCTGCCTGACAATGCGGCCTGTCTGCGTCTGCCGGGTACAGACGGAAAAGCCAAGATGAGTAAGTCTTTGGGCAACTGTATCTACCTTTCCGATACAGCCGACGAGATTCAGAAGAAAGTGAAGAGCATGTACACCGACCCCGATCATCTGCGCGTACAAGACCCGGGCAAGATTGAGGGGAATACCGTATTTACTTATTTGGACGCTTTCTGCCGCCCCAAACACTTCGAACGTTACCTGCCCGACTATCCTTCTCTGGAAGAACTGAAAGCCCACTATCAACGTGGTGGTTTAGGCGATATGAAAGTGAAAGGCTTCCTCAACAATATCATGCAGGAAACCTTGGAGCCGATTCGTAACCGCCGCAAGGAATTCGAAAAAGATATTCCAGCTATCTATGATATGCTGAAGAAAGGCTGTGAAGCGGCACGCGAAACAGCCGCAGCGACATTGGACGACGTGCGTCGTGCCATGAAGATTAACTATTTCGATGATGCGGAACTTATCGCAGAGCAGGTAAAGAAATTCAGCGCGGAATAATCTCCGCGCGGCAAGGCATAAAAGAAAGGGCTGTATCCGGTAGCGGATACAGCCCTTGTTCTTTTCTATTTATCTGTTAGTTAGCAGATTTCACTAATACCACACGGTTCAGAATCGGTTGTCCGAACTTGTCGACACCACCATCGGCAGAAATTTTCAAGCGGTTGGCAGGGATACCGTAATCCTTTACCAAAACATCCACTACAGCCTGTGCACGTTTCAAGCTCAGCTCTTTGTTGAATTCAGGAGTACCTGTTGCAGAGTCGGCATAGCCGTTTACGGTGTAGGTAGTGTTCGGGAACTCTTGCATCTGTTTGGCCAGATAAGAAATGTTCATCACCTCACGCGGAGATACTTCGGCAGAGCCAATCTTGAAGAATACGGTACGCGGTGCGATATTCGGATCGGTAACGACAACTTCAGTTTCAGTAACTTCCACCGGTTTGTTCTGTGCAGCGGTCAGGGCCGACTCCAACTGTTGGTTGGCAGCAGCCATTTCAGCTATCTGCTGTTGCATGGCAGACAGCTCAAGAGCGGAAATCAATTGTGGCGTCGGACGGTTGAAACCACGTTTCGGGAAGTGGTAAGTCAAACCAAGCGTTGCACTGAACACACCATCATACCCCTTACCGGCAACTGTTCCGTCAAATTTATCTTCGGCTCCCATTGCACTAAGTTCCAGATTAATGTCTATTGCATTTGAAATGCGAAAGCGGTTGATGATACCGGCATTCAGAGCAAGTGCCTGACGGTGAGGCTTCGTATAGTTATGAGTGAGACCGGCACCCAGATAAGGAATGATTTCATATACACGGTCTTCGTTGTATCCACCAAACAAGGCATTCAGGTTGAACATTACATCACCGTGGAAATTCATGTAATCAAAGCGTTGCTTGTACGAGCCATTCGCACGCTGAGTACCCTTTACATAATCAGCAAAGGGGTCCATGGTAAAGCCTTTTGCCTGAAGGCCGCTATACTGCAAACGTAATCCGAGCCCCGGAGTAAACCATTTACCCACAGAAATATTCATCGTGGGACTAATGCGCTTTCCGAAATCACCCAACTGCTGGTCGTTATCTCCATACATTACCGATGCACCGCCACCGATAGAGAAAAACCAGTTGCTCCAGAATGGATTTGTGATTACCTGGTACTTATCCTGTACCTGAATAATGTCAACCTGCTCTACAACAACAGGTTTTTGTTGTGCCATAGTGGCAGCAGATACGCCGGCCAAAGCCAGCAACATTAGAATCTTTTTCATATACCTTAAAATAGTTAAGTTGGTTAATTAAATTCTTTATCATTCAAACTGATTAATTAACGCCGACAAGACTAAAAGGTTCTGAAAAAAAGATTTTTTTTAATTGTTATGGATAAATAATGTACAAATCATCATTTCTGGAACAACTTTTCAATATCCTCTTCTCTGATAGTGGAAAGCACCGTACGGCCATCAGGCGTATAGCTGGGCGTGGAACAGGCAAAAAGGCTGTCTACCAAATTGGACATCTCATCATTGCTCAGCACCTGTCCGTAAACGATAGCTGCTGCGCGCGCCAGTGTCAGCGCAAGGATTGTCCGGACTTCTTCCTTGACGTCACTGCCTTTCTCCATGGCGGTATGTACCATATTGCGCACCAGTTCCACCGGATTCAACCCCTCGATGCCGGAAGGAATACCATTGATAGCGTAACTGCCGCCACCTAAAGGACTGAGGTCGAAACCGACTGCCGCCAAATCGTCCGACAGACTTTCCAACACCGCAGCTTCGGAAACCGGCAATTGAATCAATTCCGGAAATAACACACCCTGAGATACTCCCTGCCTTTGGCGAATTTGAGTCATGTACCGGTCGAACAGCACACGGACATGCGCACGGTGCTGATCTATCAACATCAGACCGGATTTTACGGAAGTAAGGATAAAACGTCCTTTGAATTGCAAATGCTGTGCCCCCTTCTCCATGGAAGAAGAATCACCGGAATACAAAGAAGAAGATTGGGAAGCGGGCTCAACGGCTTCCGTTACAGCGGAAACCGCCTCCTCGAAAGCAAGCGGTTCTTCCTCGACAGGCTCATTCATTCTACTTGCTTTCTCCAAACCGGAATACAGCCCTTCCCACTCTACGCTTTGGCGCGGATAACTTCCTCCGCTGCTATAAGAAGAGGCAGAGGAAGTCTTGAAAGGATTGAAGTCCGCATTATAATGCACCTTAGGCGGTTCGATGGGACGGCTCTGCTCAAATGCCGGAATGTCAGGCATGCCCTCTGTATCAAAGTCTATGGACGGTACAGCATTGAATTTTCCAAGCGATTCTTTCACAGCCGCTGAAAGTATCTGCCAAATAGCCTGCTCGTTCTCAAACTTGATTTCCGTCTTTGTAGGATGAATGTTTACATCTATATTCGCAGGGTCTACCTCGAAATAGATGAAATAGGATATCTGTTCACCGGCAGGAATCAGTTGCTCATAGGCATCCATAACTGCCTTATGAAAATATGGATGGCGCATATAACGGCCGTTCACAAAAAAATACTGGTGCGCACCTTTCTTACGGGATGCCTCCGGCTTTGCCACAAAACCGGAAACTTTTATCATCGTCGTGTCTACATCCACCGAAAGCAACTGCTGGTTCAACTTCTTACCGAATATGGCGAGAATGCGCTGGCGCAACGGCATGACAGGTAAATTGAACAACTCCGCATCATTACTATACAGATAGAAAGCAACATCCGGATGCACCAAGGCTATGCGCTCAAACTCGGCAAGAATATTGCTTAATTCCGTTGAATTTGCTTTCAGAAACTTACGGCGGGCAGGAATATTGAAGAATAGGTTCTTCACTGAAAAGTTACTTCCCTTAGGACAAGAAACGGCCTCCTGACTCTCTACTTTGGAACCGGCAATAACCAGACGCGTACCAAGTTCTTCACCAGCCGGACGGGTTTTCAACTCTACCTCCGCCACCGCCGCAACAGACGCCAGCGCTTCACCGCGAAAACCCATTGTACGTAACGCAAACAAATCAGAGGCCTCACGTATCTTGGAAGTGGCATGACGCTCAAAGGACAGACGCGCATCCGTTTCGGACATTCCTTTTCCATCGTCAATAACCTGGATGCAGGTCTTTCCGGCATCCGTTACCAAAACATGTATTTCTGTGGCTTCTGCATCAATCGCGTTTTCTACCAATTCCTTGATGACAGACGCCGGACGCTGAATCACCTCTCCGGCAGCAATCTGGTTCGCAACCGAATCGGGCAGCAAATGAATGATATCGCTCATGATAAGTATAAAGTATAAAGTATGAAATAAAGGGTACAGAAAAAATTAGATAATACCGTTGGTAATGGCATACCACAAATATATCAGCAATGCCACAACCACTAGTATCACCCCCAGATGCACCGGTCTGCGTCCGCTTTCCTTACGACGTTTCAGATGGGTAGTGCCTTCAATGAACTTCCCCCGGATATCTTCGGGCGAAAATTCCTTTTCCGGCAACATGCCTAACTCGCGTTTGGCATCTTCCTCCATTTTGGCCAGTTTCTCTTTCCGTTCATCTACATAAATGTATGAATGATGAAATCCCCTCGGCTTACGCATTGCAAACATTCCCATAGCATTATTTTTTAGTTCGTTTTATATGCATATCTCTTGGCGAAGTTAAAGGTTTCCGGTCACTTTTCTGCAATGTTTCACCCGCTTTTTTACCCCGCCACTCAAAGATGTCATCCTTGTTCAAGGGACGAATATAATCAAACCACACAAATGAAGGAAGTTTCATCTTGTCGGCCGGTATTTGGTCCATAGGATACAATATGCCGTTGGACTTGCCTATCAAGGCAGCTTCTTCCATTTTACGGTCTTTGAGATAAATACGCAGGAAACTGCCTTCGGCATAGTTCATGCCAATCATTGTACTGTCTTTCTCTTCCGGATAGAACACAATCAGGACATTACCGTTCACATCTACCCGGCGCATATCTCCGTCCTGGAAAAAAGCTTTCATCTCCTTGCCTGTCACTTGGTTATAATGGATAGAATCTTTCTGTTCCACAGCCAGCGCCTGATTAATGATGTGCGCCCAGTCGATGGTGCTGTCGTTCATGTAGACCTTTACCTCCTCACCAAGCAACTGCTGCGCACCGTGCCACAAAACAGGGTCGGTATACATCGTCAAACAGGAATCCTTGGAATTATAAACCAAAGAATCGCACACTGCCTGCACATCTGTCCGGTAAGCACGCACCTTGTGATAAACACGCATTTCACGATAGGCAGAGTCTGTATTCATGTGGTAAGTTACCAAACGCAGTGTATCACCATGCATAAAAAGACTGTCACCCTGAGAATAGTCTATAGCAACGGCACGTTGGGTAGCAATGGCATTACCGGTTAGCTCATTATAAAAACAGTAATTGCCGGTAAGCATATTCTTGTTCACCGTATCATTCATCTGTACGTTATCGAAAGCTTCACCATAACCCAGCTTGCGGTCATAGAAAAGACTGTCTCCGGTAAGTTTCTTGCCTTCATTAGTCAAAATGGAACGGTCCAACAGCTCTGCTTGCTCGGATACGGTATTGTATTCTCCACGCTCCGAATAGATATGGTTCTTATCACTGACTATGTCAGAAGGCCCCAAAATCGTAGCGATTTTGGACTCCGTACTGTACTTTAACGTATCGGAAGTCAGGACAAACTTCGGATTTACCAATTTCACTTCATGGTTGAACACTGCCAGTTTGGTTGCCGGGCTGTATTCTCCCCATTCGGAAGTCAGGACATTTTCTTCATCGGTCAGCGTACCGCCGTCAAAGTAATATCCTAAATTATACAGACGGTCATAGTTCAAGCTATCCGTAGTAAGTTCCGTATTGCGGTTAATCATACGGACATTCTCACGCAGCATGGCAAGCTGGGACATACCGTCATAATACAAGTAATCACCGTATATGAACAAAGTGTCTCCCTGCTCCATACGAACATTACCGAATGCTTCCACAGAGTTAATTTTCTCGTAAATCAGAGCACTGTCACAAAACATGTACATACTATCGTGCTTCATCCTGACCGAGCCAATCAGCACCTGCACATCAGGGCGCAACTGCTGATCCGCCTGCGCCTCATCGGCATAAAGCAAATCCACACGTTTCTTTTTCTTGTCAGGCTCACTTTTCCTGTCCTGCGCGCTCAACAAACAAACGCCGAACAAACATACCAAACCAAATATCAGTCTTTTATCCATCCCGGATACTTGAATGTACAGTTTCTCCAATTTTCGTTGATGCGAACGTAAGTGTGTTTCTGCTTTTCACGAATCCACTTGTCCAGCATCTCATCCCGACGTTTCTCCAGAACAATCTCTTTCAGGTTCTGGTAGTCATCGGCAACGGTAGCCTTATGTCCATTGGTACGGCTCTTCAACTTCACGATGACACATTCTTCTTTTCCGGTTTTCTGCGGAATCATGGTAAATGCCTCAGAAATCTCGCCTACTTTCATCTTGTCTACCACTTTTGCAATTTCAGGCGGCAGCTCCTGCATCTCGAATTTGGAGGTATTGGTATTGGGGTTAGGCAGCAAACCGTGATTATTGCGTGTATCCTTGTCTTGTGAAAGCACCGATGCCGCTTCCTCAAAAGAGAACTTCCCGTTACGAATATCATCGGCTATAGAGTCCAGACGAGCCATACCTGCTGTCAAAGATTCTTCCGGGATATGCGGTTTCAGCAATATATGACGGGTTTTAATACGGTCTCCACGCTTCTCTATCAGCTGAATGATATGAAAACCATATTCGGACTCCACTATTTTAGAGACCTTATTGGGGTCTTGCAAGTTGAAAGCAACATTGGCATATGCCGGATCCAGCATACCACGTCCGGAGAACTCGATTTCGCCACCGCGAATGGCAGAACCACGGTCTTCCGAATACATACGAGCCAACGTAGAGAAACTGGTCTCACCCTTTGTTATACGGTCGGTAAAATCGCGCAAGCGTTTCTTTACGTTTTCTATTTCTTCCAAAGGTACTTTCGGCTGCTGGGTAATTATCTGCACCTCCACCTGCGTCGGTATATAGGGAATACTATCTTGCGGCAGATCTTTGAAATAACGACGCACCTCGGCCGGCGTAACTTTGATTTCACCAACCAGTTTCTGCTGCATCTTCTGTACTTTCAACCCTTCACGGGCATTTTCCCGCAATGTTTCACGAATCTGACTGGAAGTTTTATTGAAGTATTCTTCCATCTTTTCACGTGAACCGATATTGCTGATATACATATTTGTCATATAATCCACACGCTGGATGACTTCGGATTCGGAAACTTCAATACTGTCAAGTGCCGCCTGATGCAAGAACAGCTTTTGTACGGCTATCTCTTCCGGTATCACACAATAGGGGTCCCGGTCGAACTTACGTCCTTCGTACAAAGCGCTCATGCGAGCTTCTTCCACTTCGGACTTTAATATAGCCTCGTCGCCCACTACCCACACGACCTCGTCAATCACATTGTCTTGTCCATAAACGGTAGAACCGGCTAACAGCGTCAAGGCAAATAAAACTACAAACTTAAAGTTCATACACATCTTCATTCTTGGTATCTTATACTAATAATACTTAATTTTATCTTTTTTCTCCGCACGCTGATACAAATCTTCTTTCACCTGCTTCATAAAATTCACCTGCTTCATGTTCAGCATCATATCCTTCACCTGACTACGGGCAAACTCATACGGTTCCTGTTCTCCCACAGCACGATAATCGCTCACATTCAGAAAATAATGAAAAGCCGTATCTTTCAGTTCCACGTGGCGGTTCTTATTCAGATATTCTCCGGCATCGGACACTTTCAGCGGCATCAAGTCCATCACTTCGGTTATCGGAACCCACTTGTCATAAAAATACTCGTACTTCACGGCATTCTGCAGACTGTATTTTTCCAGATGCTCTACGGCCTCGCGGTTTTCGGTCCTGTACCAACGGCGAACACTGCCCAGTTGAGGGGCTGTGAGGGGAACTTTGATAAACAATCCCTTTATCAAAGGACTCTCCACCTTAAAAAGCTCTTGATGCTTCTCATAATAATCAGCCAGTTCCGTTTCCGAAATTTCTTCAGAAAGAGTTTGGTTTATCAGCGCCTGCTGGTATGCATGCATAATCAACGCCTTCCGGTAATTCTCCACCAGTTTGTCAATCTCTCCGCTGTTGGGAATATTACTCTGCGCCTTCTCATACAACAGCACATCTTCTGCCCAGTTACGGATGTAATGCTCCGCAAACAACAGGCTGTCATCTTTCGACAATCCTGCGGGAAGCACCGCCTGCAGGTCTTCATGGTAAAGGAAGTTACCATCCAATTCCACTAACGGTGTTCGCCCTCCATGATCGTGCTGTTCCTTGCACGAGCTACAGAAAAGAAGGATTAAAAGTCCCAAACAGGTTGTTCGCATTACCAGCTGATATTTACTACATTTTAAGGTACGAAGATACGGCTTTAATCGGTTGCATCAGTGATTATTAACGGTTTTTAAAACCTCTTGGTTAATTTCAACCTTAGCCGAGGTGCGCAAACGGGTTATCCACTGCTTCTCCAGACAATTCCGATAATCAGTAACCACCCTGTCTTTTACTTCCCGATAGTCATCCGGCGCTTTCACCTTCTTACCCAGCACGGCAGTAAAAGGGAATGACACCATAGGCGCTGCGTCCTTGCCCTTAAACACCAAATCATCGACATATACATTGTCACCGGAAGCGAATGTTCCCTGCTCCGCCTGTATCTGAGGCTGTGCACCGGCATTGAAAGTCAACCGAATCGCATCTTTCCATTCTTCTTCCGGCAGACTCTTCAAAAATTTACGGGCTTGTTTGACAATACGTTTGCTTACTCCGTGCAGAACAATACCTTTATACCGCTGTTCCCTCCACTGATAGTCGGAACGATGTTTTTCAAAATAAGTTTGCAGACCGACCTCATCTGACCCGATTCGTTTCTGGATTTCCTGTCCGGTGATTTTATCCAGCAACAAGCGGTTCCTATACTCCTCCACCTGATAACGTAATTTCGGATATTTCCGCTCCAAACATACATTTTCATAATCAAGTACAGTTTTCATTACAAAAGCATCCAGTTGCCTGCGTACACCAGCCGGATATGCTACTGCAAAACGGATAAAGTCATTTCCCGTATAACTCTTTCCTGCCAATGTAAACAGCGTACGTTTTGTTTGTCCTGTACGTATCAGTTCGTCCATACCCGTTTTGTCGGGAGCATACCCATATTCTTTCTTCAACTTCTCCACCTGTGCTTCAACTCCCCAATCAGTCTCGTGGCGATGAGCCCGACAAACCTCCATTCCATTCTTCACATCGTCAAAAGAAGGCATTTCCATTCGCTCAATAACTTTCACAATATGAATGCCTTGCGGCGTAAAAAAGGGTTGGGACACTTCGCCTGCCGATAACTCAAAAGCTACATTCTCAAACTCTACCGGCATTTGCAGCCAACTCACCCAAAATGGCTGTTTCTCATCTGAAAAACGTTTTACGCAGGCATCAAAAGCCTCAGGTGTCTGATTCCTTCGGAGATATTCGTAAATGGAGTCCATGCCGGCAATAGCTTTACGCAATGCATGACCGGATACATTTTGAGGAAGATACTTAAAAATATGACTCACACGGACGCGTCCCGCATGATGACCGGCTTTCATTTTATCATACAACCGGCGAGCTTCATTTTCAATGACAGCCGTATCTGTCAGATACGATTTTATCAACCGGTTGCGGTAATTTTCAACCTTCTCACGAAACGAAAGAGCCGTATCCAAACCGGCTGTCTCGGCAGCAGATACTTTCAGTTTGAAGTCTGCAAACCGCTCCGCATACTTTTCCGGTGCAACATACCCGGAAGCAAACGATGCCGCATCCTTGTTATAATAATACTCAAACTCAGAACGCAGCACATCCTTTCCATTGACACGCATCAGCACCGGGTCCTGCTGGGAAAAAGCAAACCAGCTCACTCCGGAAAAAATCATCACCAAACAAGTCCTTATCATAACCATCTGTCTAAAATAGGCAAAACCAATAAACAAGCAAGTTCACAAAGATACAATATCATAAACAAATAATGCCCGAAAAGTATAATTTACTCTCCGGGCATATATCTTTATGGATGAATATCCTTATTCGGGACGGCTATAATTCGGAGCCTCGCTGGTTATCGCAACATCATGCGGATGGCTTTCCAACACACCGGCATTGGTGATGCGGGTGAATTTGGCATCATGCAGCTTCTCTATATTGGCAGCGCCGGAATATCCCATACCTGCACGCAAACCGCCGGTCAGCTGATAAATCACTTCATACAAAGTTCCCTTATAAGGAACACGGGCTGCAATGCCTTCCGGCACGAGCTTCTTCACATCGCTCGTTCCGCTCTGGAAGTAACGGTCTTTAGAACCATGCTCCATGGCTTCCAAAGAACCCATGCCGCGATAAGACTTGAATTTACGTCCGTTGAAAATAATCGTTTCACCCGGAGATTCTTCTGTTCCGGCAACCAATGAACCAATCATAACAGAGTAACCGCCGGCAGCCAAA
>ERZ773147.3339-NODE-3339-length-12305-cov-2.618449_pt1 | contig 12305 bp, 12 predicted proteins | sample MGYA00580851_ERZ773147 | MGnify/ENA primary metagenome ERZ773147 (study PRJEB29015, sample SAMEA2737818) | human gut metagenome | biome: human gut; feature: human-associated habitat; material: faeces | place: China | collected 2012 ... | reverse complement strand
ACTCTTCGCAGATTTCCTCTATGTTATCTATGCCCGTGCGGTTCTCTATTTTGGCTGTTCCATTTAAATTAGCAAAAATAGTATATATGTTTTTTGCAGAAGCAATTAAGTTTGTATTAATAATTGCTTTGTTAATTTGTATTATTATGTTTATTGTTGCTGTTGTTATATCAGCTATTACTAATATGTTTAATGCTAATAGTTTAAATGATGATTTAAAAAAAGATGTTACGACTAGAATACAACAATGCTATGAGACTGATTTAAAATATATTAGCAGTATGTCATCAAAATATCCTGAAGGAATAACAATTAAATATGAAGATGTAAAAAATCAAAAAAAATATGATGAATTAGATAAGAAAGAACCTTTTTATCAAACTACTAACTGTGCTGAAATTATGTCTATGGCTATGACCAGATATGATTTTGATATGGACAATGTTGATAAAGAAGAAGTTCTAACATATGTTGAACAGTTATATCATGGTACTCATGAAATCATTGTTAAAGAAACAACTTCAACAGACAAGGATGGTAATACAGTGACTTCTAGTGCTACTATTATATACAGAACATATTATTTTGATTATATGTTTGATCGTTCATTATCTGATTCAACAATAACAAATAATTATAATAGTAATGATATAAGTTATATTTCAGAAGATACAATAAAAGATGATATGTATGTTGCAATTAGAGAGCATGGTTATACACATGAAGCTGCATGTGCAATTTTAGCAAATGTACAAGCCGAATCTAATTTCAATCCAAAATCAGAAAATAGTTCAGGCTATTATGGATTGTTCCAGTGGGGTGGAGGAAGAAAAACAAATTTAATGAAATATTGTCAGGAAAAAGGTTATACCTATTTTTCAGCAGAAGGACAAATAGCTTTCTTCTTTTATGAAATAGAAAATAATTATAAATCCTTATCTGATTATTTAAAAACTACGAATGATGTTAGTATGGCTACACAAGAATTTTGTGTAGGATATGAAGGATGCGTCGGCAGTACAAAAACTGATGGAGACGGAATATACTCCGGTTCTTTGTATCCTAGTGCTGTTGGTAAAACATATCAATTACTGAGTACAAGAATTAATAATGGCAATAGTCATAATGCTATATATATTGCTTATAGAGACGATTTTAGTCAATTAAAAGGTAGTTTAGGACAACAAATAGCAAAATTAGGCTTGGCATATGTTGGTAAACTTCATTATGCATGGGGTGGAAGAAATCTTAATACAGGGGCAGATTGCTCAGGTTTTGTATATGCACTATATCAAAAATTTGATATTACTATTCCTATAGGTTCAGCAAGTATAATATCTGATGATAAACATAAGATTTTAAGTAAACTTGAAATTGATAAAATGCAACCAGGTGATGTAGTTGTTGAAAAATCAGGAGCATCTGGTTCAGGCAGACACGTTACAATATATGTTGGAAATGGACAGTTTATTGGAAGTAATGGAAATAATAGTGGTTGTCCACAGGCAGGAGCAAGTCCTGGTGGAACAGCCCTAGAAAACCAAATTTGTCCTAATGATTGTGGATATACAACACCACAACAGGTGATAGGCGTATATAGATATGTTAAATAATTATAAAAAGGCAGATTTTTTATAAAATCTGTCTTTTTTTTAAAAAAAATCTCATATTAACATCAGATATAGGTGAAAGGAGTTTTGAGTATGAATACAAAAAATTTTAGAACAAGACAGGAATTTCGGTCAAAAGCAAATCCAAAAGGTAAAGATTACATAATTGGATTAGATGTGGGATACTCTGCAACAAAGGTTTTTTATGAGAATGGATTTTTTGTTTTTCCGAGTTATGCAAAAAAAATAAACAATATCATGGAACTGGCAAATGCAAAAGATATTTTATATAAAGATGAATCCGGAGAAATATATATGGTTGGATATGTAGCTCAAAATATGCTTGAATCCACAAATACAAATGACACAACGGCTGAACTGTTTGGTAGAAAAAGATACAGTAATAAAATATTTAAAATATTTTGTGACGTTGCAATTGCAATTGCAACAGCAAAAAAAACAGATAATAGAAAAGTTATCATTCAAACAGGGTTACCTTCTTCTTATGTTGATGGAGATCAAAAGGAATTGATAAGAGCAATAAGTAAACCATCAACTTTTTCTCTAAAAATAGGTGATGGTAAATGGATTAAATATACTTCATCTGTTGATGCTAAAGATGTATATGTAATGCCACAACCTGCAGGTTCGTTATACTCTATATTAATTCAGAGTGATGGCCAATATGTTCCTAATGCTAAGGAAATTTTAAATAGCAATGTTCTTGTTATGGATATAGGCTTTGGTACATTTGATTTCTTTGGATTAAAAAATAGAGCAAATGTTTGTAATGAATCAATTGATGAAATCGGAATGAGAGAAGTTTTGGCCCACACATCTAAAAAAATTCTTTCTGAATACAATGAAGACATTAGAGTAGCCGCATTACAAAAAAATCTGGAAACAGGAAAAGTTATTTGCATTAATGAAGAAGAAATGTGTGATGAAGAAAAAGATTTAGCTCCTCTTCTTGAAAGTTCAAACAATGAAGTATTTAAAGAAGCAATGCAAAGGGCTAAAGGAGTTACAGATGCATTTAGAGGGTATAAATATATTATTGTTGCAGGTGGAACAGGTGAAGCATGGTATACCAATATAAAGGAATGGCTTAGTAATAGAAGAACATTATCAGTTATTCCATCTAATTATAATGATAAATTACCTTTTATTTATTCAAATGTAAGAGGGTATTATCTTTATAGATACACCCTAAATAAGAGAATTTAGTAAGGAGGAAATATGGGCAAAATAAGATATACAATAAGATTATATAAGGCTCATGATTTAGATTTAATTACTTTTGCAGAAACACATGAGTTTAATATTGTAAAAGCAATATATAGTGCTTTAGTTTCTTTTAGTAAAAAAGAGGCTTTTGTAATTGACATACCTCCAAGAAAACATAAAAATTTCCTTAATGATAAAAGGGTATATGTAAAAACATTGACTCTTGATGATAAAGATGATGCGAAAGCAATAGAAATATTGGATAAAATTAAGCAAGGCTATAGAAATAATTTTTTAAAAAATTTATTGCGCCAGTATTTGTGTAATCCTATATCAGAAGAATTTTTAAATGATAAAAGTGAAATGGATTATTTTTATACAATGTTTTCTATATTCAAAGAAGGAAAAAGAATTGCAAAAGCAGGAAAAGTGAAGAAAAAAAGACAAAAAAAGGAATTAAATTCCTTTTTTGATAGCAAAATTGAAAAAAAGAATGAAATTTTAAATGAAAAACAAGAAATACAAACTCAAACAGATGATTATGAAGAATCAAATAAGTATGAAGAAGAATCTAAAGAATCAGATAAGTATGAAGAAAATGTAGAAGTTATAGAAAATAACAATGATGATAAAGAAATAACTGATTTATTTTCTCAAATATTAAATTAAATGAAAGGGGATTTTTAATATGAGTATGAAACCAATAATAACTAAAATTGATACACCAGATGATGTAATTGAAAAGATTAATGAAAAGTTAGATGAAATACTTGAATTATCTCAAATATATAAATTGCCAATGTATGCGAGTGTTGCCATAAAAAATAGTGAAGAAGGAACAGAATATACATCTGTGGTTTATAATCCATCTTCTCATCAAATAGGATTGAAAGATGACAGAATAAGAAAACATATGCTAATAGCAAATGGATTTGAAGTAGTTCCTCCACGTGAAAAAGTGTCTATAGATATGAATGATTTTATGAAATAGGGGGTAACTGTATATGAATAATGTTAAACGATTATTTATTGCTGAATATGAAGATGCTAATACCTGGACCGACAATAAAAGGACTATATTAACAAAAATTTTAGATGGAGACTTATATCTAATATTTAAAACTGGGAAAAATGAAAAATTATCTTCAACTATGGTTCAATTAATGAATGATATGTCTAAAAATGGACAAATTGTTGATGTTACTTCAATGAATAATGAAGAATATGGCTCTAAAATAATAGAATTAATAAAAGAAAATGCAAATAAAAATACAGAAATATATTTTCTTCATATGGATACAATGTATCATCAATTAAAAAATCAATTAAATGAATACAAAATTCAAATGAGACGAAACTATAAGGTTGGCAGAAATACAAATCAAAATAAATCAAAAATGGTAGATCCTACAGGAAAAGATATTTTTAAAGCCATGGCTAATGCTTTAAATGATGCTGAACCTATAAATAAAAATGAAGAAAAAGAAGATTTTGAGCCTAAAATTAATAAAGAAAATAAGCAAAAGACACAAGATAAGCCAATTAATAATACACCTAAAAAACAAAAAGTTGATACACCGGAAGTAAATATAGAAGATGAAATATCTATTAAAGATTTAGAGAGAATAATTTTTGGAAATAAAGTAATATCTAAAGAATTTAAAGTGACATATACGGAATTAGATAATGCTAAAGCAAAATTAATTTCACTGTTATTTGATAGAATGGTTGAAAGTATTAAAAGCTTAATTAAAAACATAAAAGAATGTGATTTCACTACTCATCAATATTTAAATTTGGTTACTACTTTAATAAAGTCTAATAGTTATACAGATTTTATTTTAAGTTATGAAGTTGTAGAACCTGGATTTAAATTAGATTTAAAATTAGATGTATATAATTATTTATACGAGGAAGCCTGCTATTATTCCAAAGTATGTAAAGTTTTATATGATGAAGACTTATGGGCTTAAATAAGTAAAGTAAACATTATCGTGTGTGTAATCTAACCTTGATTTTTTCAAGAGATTTCAAATCTCATATTATTAATGAGTAAAATCAAGGAAGGAGTTTTTGCGTATGAAGAACTTAATAAAATCCATAAGAAGAGAAGATATGATTAAATTTCTATCTTTTGCTTTAGTTTTTGGCTTTTGTGCATTAACTATTGTATGCCCTGTATTTGCCAGTGAGACTGGTGCAGATGCAACAGTTAGAGATATTATCGGAGATTTCGTTGGAATCATCTGTATGATATTCCAGGCTGTTGGTGTAATTTTAGGTGTATATTCAGTTGGCCAATTAGTTATGGCTTTTAAAAATGAAGATGCCGATAGTAAAACAAGAGCAGGTACAATGCTTGTTGTTGCTATTGTTTTAATTGCACTTCCAACTATAGTTCAGGGATTAAAATTGATTGACAAAATAAAGATTCAGAAATTTTAATTAATAAGAAGCAGGCGGTTATTCTGCCTGCTTTTTTTAGAAAGGGGGCTTTGTATGGAAAGCATGATTTTAGAGATGGCTCGTATGATGTTTCAGTCATCTTTAATTGATGATGTATCAGGATTTATGACAGGTGTTTATAATGCTGTTTCAACAATATTATCTAATGATGTAATGATAACGATAGTAAATTCATTTGCTGGTATTGCTGTATCCTTAATGACATTATATTTCTTTTGGGATTTGACTGGACAAGCCTCGAAAGATTTACTAACATTAGAAAAACTTGTGATAGCATTTATTAAATTGATGCTTGCTTGTACAATTTTATTAGTATTGCCAGATATTATAAGTGGCTTGGTAAATATAGGAAAGGCAATGTATGAGTGGGTAGCAAGTGCTGATTTTAAAAATAGTATCTTTACGGATGAAAATATGACATATAAATATAAATTAGCAAAAGATACTGTAATAGATAAATTTCCAACTTTAGCAGAAGTTAAAGATGCTAAGTTATGGCAATTTAAATTACCAGAAATTTTGAATTTCTTTGGAATATTCTTTATATCACTTATAGTTAATCTGGTTAATTTCATTACAAAAGTTGCTATATATTTTGTTGCGATTTCAAATGCTGTAATGATAATTGCAAGAGCAGTATTTTCTCCAATTGCAGTTGTTCAATTATTTGAAGATGGTTCTAAAAGTCAGGGAATGAAATATTTAAAATGCTTTGCGGCTGATTGTCTTCAAATGGCAGCTATTGTAATTATTTTATATGCATCATCAAAATTAACAGGAGCATTAACAAGTGAATTATATAGTGGAGCAGGTAGCTTAGTTTCCGTAAAAGGAAATGTAACAACTGTTGATTTAACAGCATTTCAAAATAGTTTAACTTTTGGCAAATTACATATTTTTGTATTACCTCAATTAGCAGCTACAGGTGCTGTAATGGGCGCAAGTAAATTAGTTCATGATGTAATAGGATAAAAGCAGGAGGTAAAGTATATGATAGAAACAAAAGTACCTAAAGATATTAGAGAATATAAAACAAAAGCTGTTGGACATTTTACAATTAGACAAATTGTTTGTATATCAATATGTATTGTTGCTGATTTGCTTTTATATATTTGTGTTTTTAAACCTTTTAATTTAAATATTAGATGGATTATATATGCTATAATCGGAGTTGATATTCCTATAATGGCTTTTACTTTTGAGCCACGTGGAATGAAAATGGAAAAATATATAAAAAATATTCTTATAAGAATGTTATTTTCTCCGACTTATAGGAAACCCAAAAATATAATTATAGAAGAAACAACAATGGAACCAACACCTAAAAGTAAGTTGAAAAAGAAACAAAAAGAAAATCCAACTTTAAAACCATATAAATAAAGAATAACCCCAGATTATATGTCTGGGGCTATTCTTTTTATAAAGCAAATAAAAATCCCATATTAATAGTAAGTAAGGAGGTCTTTGAATTGAAAACAATAATTAATGAATATTCAATGAGTCTATTGGCTTTAATAATTGGAATAATTGTTATTGGTTTAGTTGGCTTTTCTGGAAACAGTATTGGAAAAGAAGTTACAGCAACTGTAAAGGAACAAGACAAATATGATAAATCATTTACAAAACAAATAACTCCATCTGAAGATGATTTGTCTGATATGGATATATATTATACTGTAAAAAATTGGCAAATAATTAGTGGTACTAACATTAATTATGCAAAGTATTTAGGAAATAATGATGTTGCTTTTTTATTAAAAGATTCAAACATAATAATTAAAACAAGTTCAGATATTGTATCAGCAAAACTTGATAATTCAGCAACTTTAGAAATCAAAAATAATTCAATTGACTTGGACAAGGCAATACTTAATGATAATGTTTATCACAAGTTAAATTTAATCAATAAACAAAATGAAAGTACTATTTATTATCTAATACTAAATAAGTAAAAATTAATAAAGGAGGCTCAGATTTTTATGAAAAACTTTATAAGATTAATTGGTGTATTTTTAATTATGATAATACTAACAATTGCAAGTATAAATGTATATACAAAAGATGCTAAAGCAAAAGAAACAAGACAGGCAGTATCTGAATCTATGGAAAAGGCTGTTACAAATTTAACTTTAGATGATTTAAAAGTAGCAAATGAAAGTGAAATGGCTGATTATTTTGTCACAGAACTTGCAACAGATGTAACATCTATTAATAAAGCTATGGATGTTAATATATATGAAATTAATTATCAGGAAGGATTTATAGATGCAGAAGTAAAAGCATATTTTAATTATGTTTTTGGTGGCAGCTCTGTAAAAGTAAGAAGAACACTTTATGTAGATGAAGTTGGCATAAATAATAATATTCAAAATAATGATACAACAAAAAATATTGATTCTAATGATAATCTAACACTAAATAAAAAAGGAGAAGCATCTTCTTTTTCAGGGGAAAATAAATTTGAAAATTTAGTAGATGGAGATATAAATTCATATTGGGAATCAAATAATAGAACAAAATTAAATAATAAAGAGATAATGAATGAGCAGAGTATAAGTATTGATTTAGAAAAAATATATTCTGTTAATCGTTTAAAAATTCAATGGTTAGAAGCTTACTCAATTAAGTATGATGTAGAAATGTCTACAGATAAAAAAACATGGGCAAAAATAAAAAATGTAGATAAAGGTGATGGCAATGATGATAATATTCAATTTGATACTACATTATGTAGGTATATTAAAATTAATTTACATACAACTAATGTAGAAAATAAAGGATATAAAATATCAGAGATTTTCCTTTATACTTCATATAATACAGATATTGAGTTTACTAAAGATAAATTATAAAAAATGGAGGTAGCTATTATGGGTAGTAACAGATTGTTTGGATTTAATTTGAAAACTGAGAGAAAAAAGCAAAAAATATCTCAAGAGGAATTATCAAAGAGAATCGGTGTGTGTAGATCAACCTTATCTTCCTATGAAAGGGGCCATATAATTAACATACCATTTGCAACAGTTGATTCGATTTGCAAGGAACTGAATATTTCATATGATGTTCTTTTTAGAAAATGTTGCTAAATAAGATAAAAGGAAGAAGTTTAAACACTTCTTCTTTTTTTGTGTTCGATTATAAAAAAATACCATTTTATAAGTAGAATATGAAAGGAGTTTATGAGTATGAAAAAGAAAGAAAAGAAAGTTTCTGAAAAGCAGGAAACTGAAAAGGTAAAAAATGAAAAAACAAAAAAGAATAAAACGGCTAATATTCCATCTACTGTAGCAGAATCAATTCCCTATTTAAATGTATATGATAATGGAATTATTGAAGTTAAAGAATGTACCTTTTCAAAAACATATAGAATTCCTGATGTCAATTTTGTAACAACGAGTAGTAAAGCACAAGAAGATTTAGCTACTCAATATTCTGAATTTCTATGTTCTTTAGGCTCAGATGTTGATATACAAATTACACTTTATAACAAAACAATTGATAAGGATAAATTTAGAGAGAGTATATTATTGCCTTTAAAAAATGATGATTTAGATAAATACAGGCTGGAATACAATGATGTAGTTACAGAAAAAATGAATTCATCTAAAAACAATCTTGTAACAGATAAGTTCATTACTATTACCTTAAAAAGCCACGATGTGTTTGAAGCATCAAAAAAGTTTGTTGAAATAGATAAAAATATAAATAATTCAATGCTTGAAATGACTAAAATGGAATCTAAACCATTATCTATAGTAGAAAGATTAGATATATTAAATAATATATATAATCAGGATAAAGCACTTTCATTAACTGAAAAAATAGTAAAAGATGATAAAGAAATCCATAGTTTTTCATTAGAAAATTGTGCTAGACAGGGGATAACAACAAAAGATGTTATAGCTCCATCTTCATTTACTTTCAAGAATAATATTGCAATGGTTGGTGATTTATATGTAAAAACTTATAGTGTATCAGCATATCCAACATGGATTAAGGGAACTTTACTGACAAGTTTTTCAGAAATATCAACAAATGTTTTAGTTAATGCTTATTTCAGAGCAATTGAGCAACAGGAAGCTATTAAGTTAGTTAAAAGACAAAGAGTAAATATCTCCTCTAAAATTGTAGAAACACAAAAAAAGAGTGCTCGTAGTGGGATTGATTCTACCTTAATTTCTCCTACAGATCAGGATGCTAAAGATGAAGCAACTGAGTTGATAGATAGAATGACTAAAGATAATGTCAAGTTGTTTGTTGTTAATTTTATTGTTACTTTATTTGCTGATTCAGAAGAAAAAATGAGCATGTATGAAGATCAATTAAAAACTATTGCAGACAGAAATTTATTAACAATGAGACCAATGGATATGGAACAGGAAAATGCTCTTAATTCAGCATTACCAATTGGGAATAAACAGTTATATTATGACAGATTAATGACTAGTCTTAGTATTGCTTCTATTATTCCATTTGACACTAAAGAAATTAATCAAAAAAATGGAATATATTATGGAACAAATGTTTCAAGTAAGAATTTAATTATTTACAATCGAAAATCAGATGTAAACCCAAATTCTTGTGTACTTGGAATGCCTGGTGCAGGGAAATCATTCTTTGTTAAACAGGAAATGACAGATATTTTGTTAAACACAGATGATGAAGTATATGTAATTGATCCAGAAAGAGAGTATAAACCTTTAGCTGATGCTTATAATGGAGTATCAATAAAAATATCTCCAACTGAAGATAATTTCATAAATCCTTTTGACTTGAATTTGGATAATGTTGAAGATGAGGGGGATGACCCAGTTAAAAACAAATGTGGATTTATTCAGGCAATTTGTGAAATCATGGTTAATAATAGAATGGGATTAACTTCTGCAGAGCGTTCAATCATAGATAGAGTAACTATGATGGTTTATGATGATTATCTTGAATATTTACAAAAAACTGGAAAGAAATATGATTATAGTTATTCTCCTACATTATTAGATTTTTATAACAGACTTTTAGACCAGCCACAACCAGAAGCTGTTCAACTTGCTCTTTCTTTAGAAAGATTTGTTAAAGGTTCTGTTGATATTTTTTCAAAACGAACAAATGTAGATATTACAAATAGATTTACTGTATTTGATATTAAGGATTCAAAAGAATTAAAAGAAGTAGCATTACAAGTGTGCTTTGATCATATATGGAATAAAATGATTGAAAATTTCGAAAAAGGTAAGAGTACTTGGATATATATTGATGAATTTTATTTGATGATGAAAAAAACCGCATCAGCAGAATATATATCTCAAATATGGAAAAGAGCAAGAAAATGGAATGGTCTCCCATGTGCTATTACACAGAATGTTGAAGATATGCTTAATAGTCCGGAGGCTAGAACAGTAATTAACAACTGTTCATTTATTACAATGTTAAGACAGTCTGATATCAATCGTTCACAATTATCAGTAATGTTAGGCATATCTCAGGAAGAACAGAAATATATATCTTCACCTAAAGCAGGTGTTGGTTTGCTGCAAATAGGTGGGGATTTTATTCCAATAGATTCTTATTTTCCTACAGATACTCAGTTATACAAGATTATGACAACAAAGGCTGATGAAAGAATCTATTCATAATAGTAGAAAGGAGTACTTATGGGTGAAAAATTTAAGATAACATTTAATGATATTGTAAAAGTGGCTAATGGCAGGGATGAAACAGATGCTCCCTGCTCATCAGCTACATTATCAATAGATGAAATAGAAGAGAATGAGACAAAAAACATTCAAGAAGTATTTTTTAAAGAAGCAGAAATAAATTTATTTTATTCAGGGGGATGTATGGTATGTCAGGCTGATTTTCCTATTACGTCTTCATTTGAATATCATCAGGCTTTAAATATGTGTAAAGATTGGATGATTCATATGCCTGAAAATATGGATAATAATAAACTTTTATCATTAACATTGGTTCCTCATTTATTAATGGGTGAAATAATACTATTTTTTAATGAATTAGTATATTACAGTGGGCATCAGGTAGATAAATATTTCAGACTTATCTTATGTTTTAATAATGAGTCAACTCAGGTATTTGAAACAGAAGATATAGATTATGAAGAAATCATTAAAAATGTAAATTTAGAATTAAATGAGGAAGAAAATCAAATATTAGAAGAAATAGAAGAAATAGAAAAAGAAACCAAAGATATAGAAAATGAAAATAATATATATAATCAATTTATTCAAAAAAATTATGGAAACATAACTATTGAATCTGATGAAATGAATCAAACCGATTCTATGATAAGACATACATCTGAAGGGGGAAATGATTATGAAGATAAAAAATAAATTTATAATTCTATTATTTTCCTTAATTTTAATATTTACATATTCTTTTAATACATTTGCTGATGAAAATGTAAATACTAATGGAAAAGCAAATATTAATGTATATTACTCAGATGATATTACTCCAACAGCCGGTGATACTTTTTCTTTAACAATAAAAACTTTAGATAAAACAGTTCAATTAGAAATTGATGCATCTACATTAGTAGAAAATGGTGGAAATGTTGAATTACCTATAGGTGATTATGAAGTTGTATCAATAGAATATAAAGGTAATAATGAGACTATTAAAAATCAAAAATATGGAGTAACAAATTTATTTTCAATAAAAGATTATGCTGATTCAAATATATACATAGGAATCGGCAATGAAAAAAGTGATTGGCTCAATAGTACATATACATCTGTTTTATTAGCTAATCAACAAACTCAGGATGACAATCAGCCTTATGTTAGAGAAACTGAGAATACAGATATTTCAGATAATAATGAAAACGAAATAACAGAAACTAATAATGAAAATAATGATACGACTAATGAAAATCATATAAATGGAGATGAAACTCCATCAGTTATACATTATGAATACAACAAAGAAAACAAAGATAATAAAAATTCTCCATTTTTAATTAAATTAATACCTATGGCATTTATT
>ERZ773147.3336-NODE-3336-length-12317-cov-2.469336_pt1 | contig 12317 bp, 8 predicted proteins | sample MGYA00580851_ERZ773147 | MGnify/ENA primary metagenome ERZ773147 (study PRJEB29015, sample SAMEA2737818) | human gut metagenome | biome: human gut; feature: human-associated habitat; material: faeces | place: China | collected 2012 ... | reverse complement strand
CCACACAGAAGAAGATATCCGGCAGCTTCTTACCCGCATCCACATCGTCACGGATGATCTGGTACAGATCCATCGGTTCCGGGAACTTATGGCCTACTTTTTCTTCCAGATCTTTCGCCCATACCGTTGCCGGTGAAAAAGCACCGACCGCACGATACTGCTCGGTATCTTTCATCGCATGGACAAGTGCTCCGTAGCCGCCCATGGACGCACCAGCAATATACGTGTGTTCCGGCCGGTCTGTGACCGGGAAATATGCCTTCACGAATTCCGGAACCTCTTTTCCGATAAATTCATAGTATTTTTCTCCGTAGATGGTATCCATGTACAGGGTATTTCCTACCGATACCGAGACTACTGCGATCCGGTACTCTTCCGCATAACGGCTGACGCAGGTAAAACGCTCCCAGGAAAGATAATCATTTCCATGGCCGTGTAAGAGGTATAACACCGGGAATTTTTCCGGCATCTGATGTGTTAATAAAGCCGGATCATCCATATCACAGGGACTTACCCCCGGCAGGGTGATCGTAAGATCTACTCCGTGTCCCAGGGAGTAGGAAAAAAAATTACAGTGCATCTGTGGCATATTTCATTCCTCCTTTTATTTTACAAGCAGCCAGGCCATGCTCTTTGCAGCGATCTCCAGCTGATGATCTTCTGTCTTTTTCGGTGCCCCTCCACGGCAGATCAGCTGTTCGGTCTGATCGATGCCGAAGTCTTCAACAAAAAGTGGCTGATCCTTCTTTTTCTCTTTTTAACACGATCGGAGAGCATCCTTTTTCCGCTTTGACAAATTCCGCATACCCGTCATTTCCAAAGCAGGGATACGCTTTTCTGAGTACGATCAGCCGCTGGATCCAGTGATATAAGCTGTCTTCCTGCGCCATCTGGCTTTCCGCGTCCGGACGGTCGGTGTCCGGATCCATCGCCATATATAACATCCGGGACGGTGCACTGGAAAAATCTCCGTTGACTCCCTTCGACCACTGCATCGGGGTTCTCGAACCGGTACGCTCGTAACCGCCTTCCACAGAGATCATATCCGGGATATAACGCATCCCGATCTCATCGCCATAATATAAGAACGGTGCTCCCGGAAAACCATAGATAAATCCATAGGCCAGACGCATCTGCTCTTCATCCAGCTGATAAGAGATCCGGGCCATATCGTGATTGCCGCTTGGCATACACATCATGCCTTTCCCCCGCAGATTCTCCTGATTTTTTGCAAAGATCCCTGCAAATACAGAGATATCACTCTCCGGATCTCCACCAAAATAAGGATGATCTCCCCGGAACAGATCCATATAACCGGTATCTCCAAAATGCAGATAAAAGTCCATATCAAATCCCGCTTCCAGTGCCACCTCCGGTTTTCCCCACTCGGATACCAGCGCCGCTTCCGGGAATTCTTTATTCAAAAATGCCCGCACATCCTGCCACAGGCGGATCGTCTCTTTTTTATCTTCATCGTTTTTCACCAGCGAACCGGCCATATCCACACGGAAACCGTCACAGCCAAGTGTCAGCCAGAAACGCATGATGTTTTTCAGTTCTTCTCTGGTAGCCATCGGTCCCGGCGCATCGGTCGGCTGCTGCCAGCCGGCATCGGTAATATTAGCAAATCCATAGTTCAGCGCCGGCTGCGTGGAAAAACAGTTGACGCCGCAGCTGGCCGGACGTGGGGAGATGCCACGCAGGACACTGACGATTCCTTTGACATCTTCCATTCGTTTATACAGACTGTCGGTCCATACATAGCGGTCGGTATATTCATTTTTCTCCGCTTTCATCGATTCCTGAAACCACGGATGTGTCACAGCGGTATGTCCCGGCACCAGATCCAGAAGTACGTGCATCCCTCTTTGGTGTGCCGCTTCAAATAATTTTTTCAGATCTTCATTGGTTCCATACCGCGGAGCCACGCTATAATAATCTTCCACATCATATCCCGCATCGTAAAACGGTGAGGTAAAACAGGGATTGATCCACAGGGCGTTACAGCCCAGTTCCTGAATATACTCTAATTTTTCTGTAATTCCCGGGATATCCCCGATTCCGTCTCCGTTGCTGTCGCGGAAACTCTGTGGATATACCTCATAAAACACTGCATCTTCCAGCCACTTTATCATCTCAAGTCCTCCATTATTTTTCTTCTGTCACAAGCGTTTTCGTTGTCGGTCCCTCCTGAAAGCTCACCGGAATCTTTGTATTTCCTTCTGTTTTTCCATTCGCGATCAGTTCGTTCAGGCACCTTACAGCCTCTTTTGCAATCTCATGCACCGGCTGCGCAATGCTCGATACGATTGGTTTCCCCTGATTTAAAAACTGCAGACCATCGTATCCGATAATCTGGATATCTTCCGGAACCCGTTTTCCCATCTCTTCGAGTTCTTCCCGTACAATCGTTGCGAGGTGATCCGAACTGGTAAAGATTCCATCGATGGAATGTTCGCCCAGGGACGGGGGAAGCCCGCAGCATATTGTGGATCAGTTTTCTGGATCCGTAGGATTCATAGACCGAAACAATCTGTTTTTCTGACATTTCCACACTGTTACAGGAAAGATCATGTTCCATACAATATTCCGTAAAACCGACTCTTCTTTTTCGTACTTCACTGTCTACGGATGACATTGTCATAAAGCACAACAGGTTGGTGGATCCTCTTTTATGCAGATTCTCTGCTGCAAGCCAGCCGCCCTGCCAGTTATCTCCTGCCACACATGGGATGTGTGATTTGTAATGACGGTCGATGGAAACAAAAGCCATGTTTTCGATCCGTTCCTCTTCTACCTTACTGTAAGTCACACCAATGATTCCGTCAACTTTATTTTGTTTTGCCATATCCATAAATGCCACTTCCCGTTCGGCATCATCACCGGACAGGCATAGTAGTACCTGTTTTCCGACTGCTGACAATTCGCTTTCCAGGGCATCCAGCAACAGTGCAAAATACGGATTGATCAGATTCGGCAGAATGACAACCACATAATCGGTCTTCTGCATCCGCATTCCCTTTGCCAGAGTATTCACCTGATACCCCAGTTTTTCTATGGATGCTTCTACCAGCTTTCTCCTCGCTTCACTGACACGTCCTCCATTCAGTACGTTCGACACGGTTCCCACCGATACACCGGCGTCCCGTGCAACGTCTTTGATTGTTACCATTTGATTTTCCTCCTCCACACCTTCCTATCAGATACTCAAGTTCGACACAGCAAGTTTCTGACAAGACGCGTCCTTCATCGGGACCTGAAAAGGCTATATTTATTTTTATTATAGAATTATTTTCTCATATTGTCTATGTATTGTTGTGTACTTTATTTTCTATGATACCAGGGTCGTGAGAGTACGAAGTACGGAACAATCCGGTATCAAAGAGGGCAAAATACCTTTTGACCCCAACAGCTTTCCGTTTATATAAGAAAAGGTGAGTGTATCTTTTCTTTATCAGATTCAGATACACTCACCTTTCAGTACCGCTTTATTATGATTTTACTGCACCGGCAACTACACCAGCGATAATATATTTCTGTAATGCGACATACAGGATGATTACCGGGATGATTGCCATAACCAGTGCCGCCATCAGAAGATCCATATCATTGCTGTATGTTCCCTGGAACAGCTTGGTTGCGATCGGGATCGTGTACAGAGATTTATCTGTCAGGATCAGGCTCGGCAGCAGGTAATCGTTCCACAGAGACAGGGCATACAGGATAACCAGTGTTGCTGTAGTCGGTTTTAACAGAGGGAACACAATCTGAAAGAATGTTCTCAATCTTCCTGCTCCGTCAATCTGTGCTGCCTCTTCCAGTGAGATCGGTACCCCACCTTTGATAAATCCATGGAACATGAATACCGCCATAGATACCGAGAAGCCCAGATGCATGAATATCAATGTTGCTCTGTGGTTCAGGATTCCAAATGTTCCACCGTAGATAGAGATCAGCGGGATCATAACTACCTGGAACGGGATTACCATGGAAAACAGCATTACCATGAAGATGATCTGATTGATCTTCCATGCTTTTCTTACGAAAATGTAAGCTGCCATGGAGGAGAACAAAATGATCAGGAACACACTCACACAGGTAATGATCAGGGAGTTCTTCAGGATGTTCATGAAGTTCATCTGTTGGAAAGCATCTACAAAGTTATCTGTTGTAAAACCTTTTTTACCACCCCAGCTCAGTGGCATTTTGATAATATCACGTTTGTGTTTGAAGGCATTCAGCACGATCATGTAGAACGGGAACATATAGATGATAAACAGCACTACAGTTACCAGTGTTTTCAGGAACGTTTTGATGCCTCTTACTGTCTTTTCCTGTCCTTCCATTATGCTTCAACCTCCTTCCGTTTGTTGATGATTGTCTGAGATACTGCAATAACCGCTGTAAAGATAAACAGGATGATTGCTTCTGTCTGTCCGACACCATACTGTTTTGCAGAAAAGGCTTTCTGATATACATACATGGCAGCCATAACAGTAGATCCGTAAGGACCACCTTCTGTCAGGGACAGGTTCACATCGTAGATCATGAAACATCTGGTGATGGTCAGGAACATACAGATCGTGAAAGATGCTCTCATCAGCGGAAGTACGATATATCTTGTTGTCTGAGATTCGTTACAGCCATCGATCTTGGCTGCTTCTTTCAGGTCTTCGGATACACCGGTCAGACCTGCGATATAAATTAACATCATGTAACCGGAGAACTGCCATATTGTTACCAGTACCAGTGCTGCGAATGCAGAGGCACTTCCTGACAGCATGGATTTCTGCAGAACGGTAACGTTCAGTGCATCACCAAAGTAAACAATAACTTTGTTAAATACGAACTGCCAGATATAACCAAGGATGATATCACCGATCAGGTTCGGGGTAAAGAATCCGGCACGGAAGAAATTCTTTCCTTTGATTTTTCCGGTTACCAGCAGTGCCAGTAAAAATCCGATCACGTTTACCAGTATTACGGAAACTACCACATACAGCAGTGTCAGTCCCAGGGACTGCCAGAAGCTGCTGTCTGCAACTACTGCCGCATAGTTTTTCAGTCCTACAAAAGGTTTGTTGCTGGATACGCCGTCCCAGCTTGTAAATGTCAGATATACACCATATAAGAATGGTACGATTACCACGGCCAGGAATGCGAAGGTTGCAGGACCTGCAAATACCAGGAACGTGGAAACTTTGCTCCATAAGCTTTCTTTTTTACTATTCATCTCGTTGCCTTTCTTTCCCTCTTTTAGTGAAAGTTGCCGGGTCAGTATGCATTACTCTGCCCGGCAACTTCTTAACTAGCAACCAATTATGTATCTGCCTTTTTGATTATTCGGAAAGATTTGTCCAGTAATCCTGAACTTCTTTTGCGAATTCGGCACGGTCAATCTGTTTGTCCAGATATTTCTGCATGAACGCACCAACTTCTGACCAGTGATCTCCAGGATAATTAGAAGGCTGATCAAACAGTTTTCCTTCTACTGTGTATCTCTGGATACTCTGTCCCAGCATATTTGTAGCTTCTTCTGTGATGTTGGAGAATGCAGGTACTAAAGAGCAATCATCAACCAGTACTTTGTTTCCTTCAGCTGTGTTTGCCAGCCAGTCAAGGAAATCTTTTGCTGCTGCCTGCTGTTTTTCATCGTTACATTCTTTATCGATCATAACCTGTTTGGTAGCACCACCACAGATGTAATCATTTACGTTAGCATTTTCTTCTGTTCCGTTCTGCGGTACCGGCATGATTCCGATTTCAGTATCGTCTTCAATGTAATCAGAAATCTCTGCCCATGCCCAGTTTCCGTTGAACCAGAATGCCACATCACCTTCTGCCAGGTCTGCAGCGTTTTCATCGTAATCAGCAGCCAGCGGATCTGCTTTATTGATGTTATATTTCATCAGCAGATCGTAGGTATCCATCAGAGAAGTAAATCTTTCGTTGGACATCAGATCTACGCTTCCGTTTCTCAGATCTTCCATAATCTTTTCTGTACCGGTCAGTGTTCCGTCCTGCTCTTCATATACCTGTGTGAAGTAATGTCCTGCATTGCTCCAGTCTTCCTGGTTCAGAGCCACCGGGCTTTCCATACCGTTGTCTACCAGTTTTTTCAGCAGTGCTTCGAAGTCATCCATGTTTGTTACAGAAGCCGGATCCCAGTCTTCTCCCAGAGTATCTTCGATTGCTGTTTTGTTGTAGACCATACCTCTGCCTTCGATACAGAATGGGAAGCTGTACAGTTTTCCGTCATTACCTGTGATACCATACTGTGTACCACCATTTGCTGCCCAGGATTCATCACTCAGATCTACGCCTTTTTCTTCACAGATAGAAGCAACGTCCTGTGGGTCACACATGATCAGTGTTGGTGCATTCTTTGCTGCGTATCTTGCAGATACTTCCTGAGAAGGTGTACCACTACCGATGGTGTAAACTTCCAGTTTTGCTCCTGTCAGTTCACCCCACTGTTCAGCGGCAGCTTCCATCTGAGATTCGATCTCACTCTTTGTGTTCAGCATGGTGATGGATACGCCGCTGAAATCTCCACGTGCGCTGTCTGCGGAATTGCTGTCATCGGAAGATGCGCTTTCATCTGTTGTTGTAGTTTCACTCTTGGAAGAAGAGTCATCGGAAGAAGAGCTTCCGCATCCTGCCAGCAGGCTTCCTGCCATTGCCATTGTTAATACTGCTGCAACTACTTTTCTTTTCATATCAGATATCCTCCTAAAATAGTTTATGCACTTTGCTACTTTGAAACGGTTCATTTTCGTTTCTTCGTAGTTCCTTTCGTTGTATTTACTATACTACAACATCTTGCACAAAGCAATTGTGATTTTTCATCAAAGTTACCGGTTACTTTTTGTGCATTTTTACCTTTTCTTCCATTTTCCTATTTAGTTTTTATCTTCTTTATCTTTGAACCGTTTCATTTTATATGAATCAATCAATAAAATCTATGGGTTTCAATTTGATTTTTTCGCATATCTCCAGGTATCAATATGTGTTCAAATTTTCATTCCTCTGCTGGCTAAATTATTTCACTATTCAATTGCCCCTTGTTTATACAGCTTTTTTCCAATTCTCAATTTCTATCTTTGTGTATTTTTACTACTGGTACTTTTTGCCGATTTATCCTATGATTAATTTATATATTGAATCATTTCATTTTATAAAATAACGTAACGGAGATAACAAGGAGGTTATCCAATGGCAACTTTAACAACTGTATCAAGTAATTATGGAACTATTAACGGTATTCAGAAAGATGGATATTCTGTTTTTCGGGGCATTCCATTTGCAAAGGTTCACACAGGTGCTCTTCGTTTTGCACCACCTCAAAAACCGGAAAGCTTCAAAGAAGCTTATGATGCGTTTACTTTTCGTTCCATCCCCATGCAGCATTTCACCGACCCGGACGGTTTATATCAGAAAGAATTCTATGATAACCCGGACTTTCATTTTCCGATTTCTGAAGACTGTCTGTATCTGAACATCTGGACGCCGGCACATACTGCTTCTGAAAAACTTCCAGTAGCAGTATGGATTCACGGGGGTGGCTTTGAACATGGGTTTTCCACAGAACTGGAGTTTGATGGGGAAGCTTATGCAAAAAAAGGTGTGATCCTGGCGACTATTTCTTACCGTGTCAACGTGTTTGGTTTCCTTTATGATAAGAAACAGGAAGAAGAACTTGGTTGCAGCGGCAACCAGGGACTGCTCGACCAGATTGCCGCACTGGCGTGGATCTATGAAAATATCGCTGCCTTCGGTGGAAATCCGGATAACATCACAATCATGGGCCAGTCCGCCGGAGCCATGAGTTCACATGTACTCACATTTTCTCCGCTAGCCACACCGATGATCCATCAGGCTATCCTTCAGAGCGGAAGCATTGCCGGTTTTCCGTCTCCAATGGTATTTACCAAAGCACAGGCGCAGGCGGTAACGGATAAGCTCTATGAACTGTGCGGTGTTTCTTCTATTGAAGAGTTACGCGGGCTCCCCGCAGAAGATCTGCTGGACAGATCCGATGAGCTGATGACTCTGTACCCATCCCTTCCGTTTCGTCCGGTCGTCGACGGTCATGTACTTCCGGATACTCCGGATGTTCTGACAAAAGAAGGAGGCATGGCCCGTATCCCTTATCTGATGGGTGTTACCAAAGACGATCTGTTTATTCCGGAAGGTGCTTCCCACAGAGAGGGTGGTTTCTTCACTGCTGCCGTTTCTTTTGCAAATGCCTGCCGGAAACAGGATCTTCCGGTATATCTCTACGAATTCTGCCACGATCTGCCGGGTAGTGATGACGGTGCTTTCCACTCTTCGGAATTGTGGTACACCTTCGGAACTCTGAACCGTTGCTGGCGCCCGATGACCGATGAGGATCATGCATTGGCTGAGGAAATGGTGACCTGCTGGACGAGCTTTATGAAGCAGGGAGATCCGAATGAAGATGTGAAGGACGAATGGAAGGCATGGACAGAGGATGGAGGCTTTATTAAAACCTTTGCTTAATCGTTGAACGCTTCGCGAATTTGACTCGTTGGCGCGGCAGTCGTCAAGGTCTCATGCAATGCAAAAAAATGGAACCAGGCATTCATTTTTTGAATTGTCAGGTTCCATTTCTATTTTTCAATATATATATTTTTCTTTTATACGAAATATTAGAATCAAAAACATGAGTAAGTAGCCATTCTCCAAAGTAAAACGTGCATATTACGAATGTTTTTGAGCGTTACAGGTATATAGAACAGCCATACGTAACTATTCAGTAGCCACTGTCCCGCGAGGTGTTTTGACATGAATATGTCAAAATCCCGAGACATACAATATTTGACTGTTTTCGGTTACCTCAGATTTTTCCATCCAGCCGTTCCAGCATATCCCAACATCCCCACAGATACATGATTCCCAGTGCCCGGTCATACAGTCCGTAGCCCGGTCGGCAATGGGCTTCTTCTCCCCAGAGATGTCTTCCGTGATCCGGGCGTACATAGCCGGTATAACCACAGTCGTGATAGGCTCGCATAATTTCCAGAATCCCGGTATCACCGTCACAGTCTCTGTGGGAAACTTCTGAAAAATCTCCGTTCGGGTAGTGTCGGAGGTTTCGGATATGGGCAAAAGCGATCCGGTCACAGTAGGTTCGAATGATATCTGCCACATTATTTTCCATATTCGCACCCAGCGATCCGGAACACAGACACAGACAGTTGTATTCATCATCTACCATATGAAGAAACCTTCCTATAGATTCTTTATCACAAAGCAGTCTCGGAATCCCGAAAATATCCCATGGGGGATCATCCTGATGGATCGCCATCTTGATCCCGGTCTCATGGCAGGTCGGCATGATGGCTTCCAGAAAATACTGCAGGTTTTCCCAGAGTTTTTCCTTCGTCACCGGGCGGTACGCCTCAAAAAGTTCATCCAGCTTCGCCATCCGCTCCGGCTCCCAGCCCGGAAATGTTTTCCCGTGCAGATTTTTCAGGATATACTCCGCCATCTCCTTATAATCATCCTGTATCTTGCTTTTTTCATAATATAACGCATTGGATCCATCTTCCAGCGGATGAAAAAGATCCGTCCGTGTCCAGTCAAAGATCGGCATAAAATTGTAAGTCACTACTTTGACACCGAATTTTGCAAGGTTTTTCAATGTTGTCTTATAATTTTCAATATATTGATCCCGTGTGGGCAGACCGATCTTAATATCATCATGGACGTTGACACTCTCCACCACATCCATGTGAAAACCCGCACCCTCGATGCGCGTGCGCACTTTCTCTATCTCCTCCACCGTCCAGATCTCTCCCGGCTGTTTGTTATGGAGTGCCCAGACAAGCCCGCTCACCCCGGGAATCTGCCGGATCATCTCCGGTGTAATATCATCGTTCCCATCGCCATACCAGCGAAATGTCATCTGCATCCCGACACCTCCATCTGCTATGCAAACACTACCCGCAGTTCCACTGCTTCGTGTCCCGTCAGCGCCGTACTTCTGGCATCCGGCTGAGCGGTCGCTACATACAGAGAGAATTTGTTGCTATCGACATAACGTTTTCCCTCTTCGTCCACAATGGTAAATGCCCGCGGATCGATGGTAAGCTCAGTCTCGATACTCTCTCCCGCCTTCACCCTCACGCGCCGGAATCCGCACAGGCTGTGATTTCGGACTGCATATTTTGACTTCCAGTCTTTGATGTAAACCTGAACGACCTCTTCTGTATCCCATTTCCCCGTATTTGTCACCGTACAGCGAATCTTTATCGGTTTTTCTTTTTCCGGCTGTTCGGCAAATTCTGCTGCTGACACCTTCACATTCCCATAAGTCAGACCAAAGCCAAACGGATACAACGCTTCCTGTTCCATATAACGGTAAGTTCTGTTTTTCATGGAATAATCGGTAAATTCCGGCAGGTCGGAGGTATCCTTATAGAAGGTCACCGGCAGTTTTCCGCTCGGCGATACCCTGCCAAAAAGGACATCCGCCACAGCAGTTCCACCCTCCGCTCCCGGATACCATGCCTGTAAGATGGCATTCGTATGGGCATCCGCATACCGAAGATCCATGGCGCTTCCGGAGAGAACAACAGTGATCACCGGTTTTCCGACAGCCACAACCGCCTCGAGGAGTCTCTGCTGGCAGCCCGGGAATTCCAGAGAGGCTTTGTCTCCTGCCTGTCCTCGGTTGCTCTGATCCGGTTCCTCTCCTTCCATCAGTTCATCCAGACCCAGTACCACGATCGTCACATCACACTGTTTCGCCGTGATCACCGCTTCCGAGATCCTGTCATCCTTCCAGGCCAGATTCTCCATCGTATCTTTATACATATGCGATCCTTCTGCATAATATACCCGGCAGTCGTCTTCCACTTCTTTCTGGATACCTTCCAACACCGTTACGTAACGGGAAGAAGTTCCATGATAATTCCCCTGCAGTGCGATCCGGTTGTTGGCGTTCGGTCCCACAACGCCAATCGTACGGATTTTCCGTTTATCTAACGGCAGGATACCGTCATTTTTCAAAAGTACCATTCCTTTATGCGCCGCTTCCACAGCCAGGTTTCGATGTTCCTTACACTCCACAACCTCATATGGAATATCATCGTATTCACTTCCGTCGAACATTCCCAGAAGGAAACGGGTGGTAAACACACGGATACAGGCTTCGGTGATCTGTTCTTCCGTCACCAGTCCGTCCTGCAGTGCAGCCATGATATATGCATAGGTGCATCCACAGTTCAGGTCACATCCCGCTTCCAGTGCCATCTGCGCGGACTCTTTCGGTCCGTTTGTAACCTTATGGAACTGGTGGAAATCCTGGATTGCCCAGCAGTCCGATACCACATGTCCCTCAAATCCCCAGTCTTCCCGAAGAATTTTTTTCAGTAACGTCTTGCTTCCGCAGCTTGGTTCTCCATTGGTCCGGTTATATCCTCCCATCACTGCTTCCACACCGCCTTCTTTAACTGCCGCCTCAAAAGCCGGAAGATAGGTCTCATACAGGTCTTTTTGTGAAACTACCGCATCAAACTCATGTCGGATCGCCTCCGGACCGGAATGTACCGCAAAATGCTTCGCACATGCTGCCACTTTCATCGTCTCACCATCACCCTGTAAGCCCTTGATAAACGCCACACCGAGTCTCGCGGTTAGAAACGGATCTTCTCCATACGTCTCATGCCCGCGTCCCCACCTCGGATCACGGAAAATATTGATGTTCGGTGACCAGAAAGTCAGTCCTTTGTAAATATCTCTGTCTTCTTCTTTGGAAAATGCATTATACTTGGCTCTGCCCTCTTCTGCAATCACATCAGCGATCTTCTGCATCTCCTCTTCATCAAACATAGCCGCACAACCGATTGCCTGTGGAAATACCGTTGCAGTACCTGCACGTGCCACTCCGTGAAGTGCCTCATTCCACCAGTTATAAGTCGGAATTCCCAGCCGTTCAATCGCCGGGGCATCGTATTTGAGCTGTCCAGCCCGCTCCTCGATGGTCATTTTTGCTACCAGGGCTTCTGCTTTTTTTCTTGCCTGCGCTCTGTCCATATTTTTTCTTCTCCTCCTTGGTATGTTGCTGTTAAAAATCCCCTTCCGTGCCAAATATCATTTTCTTTTTTTGCACAGAATTCCTTACTGCAAATTTTACCATATTTTTCTGTATCTGTGTTTAATTTCAGTATTTTTACACAAAAAATCCTGTACGAAAAAAACGCTTTTCATTCTCTCCGTACAGGATGTTATCTTTTTTATTTGCTCAGTTTTTCTCCCTTGTTCTGCAGACACGCTCTACAGTATGTCAC
>ERZ773147.3333-NODE-3333-length-12323-cov-8.610858_pt1 | contig 12323 bp, 14 predicted proteins | sample MGYA00580851_ERZ773147 | MGnify/ENA primary metagenome ERZ773147 (study PRJEB29015, sample SAMEA2737818) | human gut metagenome | biome: human gut; feature: human-associated habitat; material: faeces | place: China | collected 2012 ... | reverse complement strand
CAAGGGTAATTAAAATGCTCGGTGGAAGTGAATCCCACCTCCGCCAAGATTTTGCTGCGCAAAATGCTTGCACGGCGCAAATGCGCCGGTTTTGGTATCCGTGGGACATTTAACAGCGCACAAACAAATGAATTGCTTGTGCACCAAGGTTTTCGCACAGCGAAAACGCTTGTGACGCGCCACTTGGCGCGCTTTTTTGTTTTTCCGCAGACGGCTTAAAGGTTCACTTGGGCCGCTTTTTTTGTTTACAGTCCCAGGCTCTCGACCCATTTCTGCACGCTTGCCATGCTCTCGCGGCTGCTCAGGCGCTTGCCGGGGAGCCACTTTGTCCCCTTCGAGCAAGCGGATCTCAAAACGTCCTCGCCGCCCATGCCGCTGCCGCCGGAGGTGGCAAAGGGGATAACTGTCTTGCCCGAAAAGTCGTAGCTTTCGAGGAACGTCTCGATGATGCGCGGGGCCTGATACCACCAGATGGGAAAGCCCACGAACACCGTGTCGTACTGCGCCATATCCGCGACCTTGCCCGCGATGGCGGGGCGGCTCTTGGGGTCCTTCATCTCGATGGTGCTGCGGCTCTTTTTATCCATCCAGTCCAAATCGGCAGCGGTGTAGGCCGTCTCGGGCGCGATCTCGAAGAGGTCGCCGCCGGTCACACCGGCAAGGATCTTGGCAAGCTTCGCGGTCTGGCCGCTGGCGGAAAAATAGGCAACTAAGGTTTTCATTCTACTGCACTCCTATCTATTGAAATTTCTCACTGTTTCGCTTCCGGAAGGACCTCGTTGATGCAGGAAAGCGCGTTGAGCGTGCGCGGGAAGCCGATATACGGCAGGCACACCGTGAGCGCCGCGAGCAGGACCTCCTTCCCGTTGCCGACGGTGGCGTTCCCGCCGACGTGGGCCTTGACCTGCCCCTCGCAGCCGCCCTGAGAAGCGAGGATCGAGAACGTCAGCAGCTCGCGCTCGTGGATGGGCAAAAACTTTCTCGTATAAAAATCGCCGAAGCAGTAGGCGGAGAGATAGTCCTGAATGTTCTTCTGGTTCTCCGGCGCGGCGGCGCGCATCGCGTCGATCTGGTCGCCGAAGATCGACTTCTGCGCCGCGATGCCATCTAAAAGGCGGCTCTCCTCCGTCACGGTCTGGCCGCTCGTGAGCGGCAGGACGATGCCCTTTTCGGCGAACACGGCGTTCACCGCGTTCACGGCGTTTTCCGCCTTGCCGAGGCCGATGTACGGCGCGCAGTGGTAGACGGCCTCCTTGATCTCCTCAGGCTTCACGCCGCACGCGAGCGCCGCGGCGGTGTGGCGCTTGACCTCGTTCATCGTCTGATTCGTCGTCGCCACGACCAAAATGACCAGCTCGCGCAGTCTGGCGCTGAGCTTTTCCTCCGCGTAAACCTCGCCGTAGATGAGCCGCTCCTTGATGGCGGCAAACTCGGGGTCGGTGACGCCGAGTGCGGACGCTCCGCCGTACAGCGCCTTTGTGGTCTTTTCCGCCTGTTCTGCTCTGTTCATTGCAATGCCTCCTAATGCGTATCCTTTGCAGTCGCGGCACGAATGCTCGCACCGGCTGCTTTTCTGTTTTTTCTGCCTACATTATATAATGTTTTGCCCGTTATGTCGAATCCCCATTTTGAGAAATGCAAATTTTGCGCACACCGCGGGGGAACCGCGCAAAAAAGGAGCATTCTTTCGAATGCCCCTTTTTTTACATAAGGTTGGCAAAAATCGACGCGCCGACGACCGTAAGAAGGCCCGCCACGACGATGGACAGGCTGCTCATCGCGCCCTCGACCTCGCCGATCTCGAGCGCCTTGGCCGTGCCCAGTGCGTGCGCGGCCGAGCCAATGCTCACGCCCTTGGCGATGGGGTCGGTGATGCGGAAAAGCCTGCACACTGAAACTGCGATCACGTTGCCGAAAATGCCGGTGATGATGATCATGGCGACCGTCAGCGTCACGTAGCCGCCGAGCTCTTCGGAAATGCCCATGCCGATGGCCGTCGTGATGGACTTAGGCAGAAGCGTCACGTATTCCTCGTGTGTAAGATGAAAGAGCTTGCTCATCACAAACACGCTGCAAAGCGTCGTGATGACGCCGGAGAGAATACCGGCGAAGATGGCCTTCCAGTTGCTCTTCAGAAGCGATAGCTTTTCATAAAGCGGCACGGCGAGGCACACGGTCGCGGGCGTGAGCAGGTAGCTCAAATACTGCGCGCCCTCGTAGAACGTGTCGTAGCTGATGTGCGCCGTCAAAAGCACCGCAATGGTCAGCACCACCGAGATGAGCAGCGGGTTGAAGAGTGCGAACTTGAACTTTTTTTGCAGCAGCACGCCGATGCCGTAGGCAGCAAGACTGACAGAGACGCCGAAAAAGACGGACTGTTCAAAAAATGTCATTTCTTCTCCGCCCCCTTCTTGCCCTTTTTGAGTACCGCCTGCGTCACAAGGCCGGACACGGCCATAACGACGATCGTTGTCACCGTGGCAATGACGAGATAGGCGACAAGATTCGCCTGAATGACGTCCCACGAAGCCATCAGCCCCACGGCGGGCGGAATGAACATGATGGGCATGATCTCAATGAGAAAGCAGGCCGTGTCGTGCACATCACTGAGCTTGATGATGCCGAGCATCAGGCAGAGAAACATCAGCACAAGGCCGTAGATGCTCGCCGGAACGGGCAGAGGCAGAAAATAATTCAGCAGCTCCCCAACAAGCGAGACGATGAGGATGATGCCGAACTCCTTGACATATTTCATGATTTTTCCTCTCTTTGTGTGCTAATTTTCATTGTACGGCGCGCACTTTCCCCTGTCAATCGACGAACGGGCGGGATTCCGCCCCGCTGCGCGGCTTTTTCTTAACAAGGTGTATAAAGGCGGCGCAAACGCCGCGCTTTCGCCGCCCGTGTGCAAAATCCCATCTTCTGCAAAAAATCGTCGTCCGCTTTGCACAGAACAGCCCGCGCGGATTTAGCCAAAGCGCCGAACTTGCAGTTTTTTCTCCAAAAGGCGAAAAATGCGCGCTTTTTTACGTCTAATGAGATAAAAGCCGATGCTTCGCCGCCGCTCTCTGCCGGGGCGGCGAAGCGCCGAGTGGAAAATTCATACAGGGAGGATAACACCATGCAGATATCCACACAGTCGCGCAAAAGGCTTTTGTTCGCCGCGCTCTTCCTCGCAATTCTCGTTCCTCTTTTCTTCACCCTCGAAATCCGCTCGCAGCTGCCGCTTCTCGGGTTCGAGGACGGCTCACCCCTGATCGACTGGGTACATCAGAATACGACTGGCAGCGGTTTCTTGCGGAAAGTGACCGGGGACACCACCTTTTACAGCCTTGTGCTCCTTGCGAAGGACTCGCGCCTCGGGGCGCTGCTGTTTTTCCAGAGCATCGCCTGCGCCTCGATCACGCTCGTTCTGCTCTGGCTGATGCTGTATTGCAAAAAGAGCTATCTTGCGCCGTTTACGGTCGCCTACACAATTTTGTCCGCGCTCATTTTCTTAGCCACCATGGGCGACTACGCCATCAATTCGCAGGCGGAGGAATACTGCGTCCTGATACTCTGGGGCGCTTATCTGCGGGAGGGGCGCGGCCTCGGCTCGGTACTCGTCTATCTGACTGTCGTAGGCTACTATTTTGTCAGCCTCGCGCGCAGCCGCAAGGCGGCGTGAGACGTTCCCCGACTTTTCCACAGCAAAGAAAAACGGCGCGGTCTCCCGCGCCGTTTTTTGCTTTTCCGTTTTCACATCAGCGTCATATAGCTGACGCCGTCGAGCGCTTCAAGCGCCTGGATCTCCTCGTCCAGCGTCGTTTTGCCGTTCACCCAGAGGGTGAACGTGCCGCACACGGGGCCGCCGCTCTTCTCCTGCGTCTCGCTGAAGAGGTTCAGGTCCCAAATGTAGTGTCCGCGGCCCTTTACCTGGCGGATGATCTGGCCGACCGTGCTCTTTTTCTCCATCTCGAAATACACAGTGGAGACGCGCTGCGTCTTGCGGATGCGAAGGTCCACGCGCCGCAGCACTTGCATCGCAAGGAAGATGAACGCATAGCAGATGATGCCGCCCGCGTAAAAACCCGCGCCGAACGCCGTGCCGATGATGGCGACCGCCCACAGGCCCGCCGCGGTCGTCAGGCCGCGCACCTCCTGATTGCGCGTCACTAAGATCGTGCCCGCGCCGAGAAAGCCCAGCCCCGTGATGACCGAGGCCGACATGCGCACAAGGTCCGTCTCGCCGATGCCGGCAACAAAGATATTCGTCATCATCACGAGCGCCGAAGCATCGCTCACGATGATATACGTCCGAAAGCCCGCCGCCTGATTGTGCCGCTCGCGCTCAAAGCCGAGCGTGCCCGCGCAGAACGTGGAGAGCAGGATGCGCACCACGATCGAGAGCACCGTGATATCTGCGAGCTGCTGAGAGATCGCTGCCATAGGATCTATTCCTCACTTTTTGCAAAAAACTGGAAATACCCGCACAGCAAACTATGCCTGCCGCGCAGGAAAGATACCTTTCCGCCGTAGCCTCAGTCGCTCGCCTTTTTGAGCTCGACGTTTTTCTCGTAGGCCACGGTCACGGCGTCTAACACCGCCGCGCGCATGCCGCGCTCTTCGAGCGTGCGCACGCCCTGGATCGTCGAGCCCGCGGGCGAGCAGACGCTGTCCTTGAGCACGCCGGGGTGCCGGCCCGTCTCGAGCACCATCTTGGCCGTGCCGAGCATCATCTGCGCGGCATACTGGATCGCCGACGCGCGCGGCAGGCCGCATGCGACGCCGCCGTCGGCCATCGACTCTAAGAAGATCGCGGCAAAGGCCGGGCCGCAGCCCGCGACCGCCGAGCCCGCGGCATGCAGCTCCTCCGCCAGCGGGAAGAGCTTGCCCGCGGGCGCCATGTAGCGCAAAAACGCCTCCTGCTGCGCCTTGCCGCAGTTGCCGCTGCACGCATAGAAGATCACGCCCTCGCCCACGGCGGCGGGCATGTTCGGCATGATGCGGATGACGGGATAGTCCCCGCCCGCAAGCTCCTGAATGCGCGCGATGTCCGGTCCCGTGACCATGCTGATGAGCACCGGCGCGCTCTTGCGCTCCTTGAGCGCCGGGGCGATACCCTTGAGCACGTCCACGATCATCTGCGGCTTCACGCCGAGGAAGATGTGGTCCGCCTCGCGCGCGATGATCTCGTTACTGCTCACAACGGCCCCGATGCGCTCTGCGAGCGTCTCCGCCTTTGCCTTCGTGCGGTTGGCGAGCAGCACCTCCACCTCGCCGCTTCTGGCCGCCGCGCTCGCCAGCGCGCCGCCCATATTTCCTGTGCCGATAAAGCCGATCTTCATCATCTGCCGTGTCCTTTCTACACCCATCAGGAGCCCAAGCGCAGCCCTGTACCGCGCCCCGCCCCTGTTTTTATTATCAGTAAAGGATATATCAACCCTCGCCGCCTTGTCAAGCACCGCGCCCGTCAATCACCCGTTCCGCGAAAATTTTATGTAATATCCATTGCACTGAGTACCGTTCTTTGGTATATCAAATAATCCGTGCGTATCCATTTGCAGGCACCTAAAGCATCCAGTTTTTAGGTTTTGAAGCGCAGCTGCGGCGAATGGTGGACTTCAAGTTCACCCATCATCCGTCCCTCAATTTGCCGGAGCAGCGGCTGACAGCCATTGAAAAGCAGCTTGGAGAGCGTACAAGAGAGCTGCTCTCCATTCCGGTTCAGAGAAGTACAAAGCGCAAAAATGAGCCGGAAGGATGATCCGTCTGCGGTATTGGAGCAATCCCATACCGCAGATACATACTGCGAACTTGACGGTAGAAAAAGTCACAATATCGTAGTATAATATGCTTAAATCAGAATGACAAATCGGAATTTATTGTGCTTCCCCTTGAAAAACCTTGTAATATCAGGCGTTTCCGCCTATCAAATCCTCAAGCCGTATGTACTTTCCCTTGTTTTTTCCCTTACGGGCTGAAACAAGGGAAAGATTTTTACTCCCCGTTGACCACCTTATCCAGCAGTCGGGCGGAGTTGCGTTTCGCTTCCCTCGTAGAGTGGGCGTAGATGTTCATCGTGGTACTGACGTCCGAGTGCCCCAGCAGTTCCTGCACGTCCTTGGGAGCCGCCCCATTGGACAGGAGGTTGCTCGTGAAGGTGTGACGAAGCATATGGAAATGGAAGTCCGCCAAACCCTCTACCTTCTCCTTTGCCTTGCGGCACATGATGCTCACCGTACTCGGTGTCTCTATCGCTCCATCAGGCCGGAGACAGACGAAGGAAATCTCCTTGTACCCCTCCGGCGCTTCCTCCGTCCTCGGCAGGGTATAGACCTCATAATAGATGCGGTCTTTCTCCCTGACCTCGGCGTAGTAGTTGAGGCGGTAGAACTCACCATAGCGCAGACGGTTCTTACTTTGTTCCCTCTTGGCCGCTTTGAGGATCGCCGCCAGGGTGTCGCAGAAATCCACAGTGCGGACTTTCTTCCGCTTGGTGGCCCCGATCTCCGTCTTGTGCCTTGCCCCGTTGTAGCGGATGCTCCGCCGCACCGTCAGATACTGCTCGTCCAGGTTGATATCCTTCCAGGTGAGGGCACAGACCTCACCGATACGGAGCCCGGTATAATAAGCGATTTGGATGGGCAGCAAGGCCGGGTTGTCCTTCTCTTTCAGAAAGTCCTCCAACGCTCGGAACTGCTCACAGCTGATGGTGGGAACCGCAGCGGCGTCCCCCATATCCTCGGAGAAGATGTCCGCCTCCTGCTTCCGTCCCCGCAGCTTCACATACTGCATAGGGTTGAACGTGATAAGCCGTTTAGGGAACACGGCGAAGCGGAACGAGTTTTGCAGTACCGCTGAGAATTGGAGCATATAGCCCCGGCTCATGGGCGGGGAGGTCATTCCATCGGGATTGGCGCCGCCGTAGCTCATGAAGTCGATGAAGGCTTGCAGATGGTCGGCGGTGACGGTTTTCAGCTTCCGCTTGCCCAGGGGGTGCCGCTTGATACGGCCCACCGTCCCCTGATAAGCCATCACTGTGCCATTGCTCAATGTACCGGGCTTCAGTTCTTCCTCCACCCACATATCCAGCATATCGCCCACGGTGATGTTTTCCGCTTTCGCCACAAACCGCTTTTCCTCGTAGTCCTCCATCGCCCTGCGGAGCAGGGCTTCCGTTTCGGACTTGCTCTCGGTGCCGGGGTACTCCTTTTGCACCCGGTTCCCGCTCTCGTCCTCGATATAGAAGCGATAGTACCACTTTTTGCCCTTTTTGCGTACAGAACCTTTTGCCATAGATAAATTTTACTCCTTTCTATCCGTGGCAATCGGGACTGTGACGTATGATGTGCGTTCAATCATGTCACGCCAGCCAGTCGTACTGACTGGCATTTTTCGTTGTCAAGGTGCCACGGATCAATTCTGCCCGTTCAGCCGCTCACGGGCCTCGCTGCTCATGTCAAGCAGGTCGCCTATCTTCATTTTGGTGCGTCCCTCGTCATAGATGTGCAGAAGCCCGTCCATGAACCGCTTCATGTCCTCCACCGGCGTTTCCATCTCCCGGCGGTAGACCTTTTCAATCACAGCCCCAGACTCGATGGCGTAGCGCATCAGGGACTTCTTCAAGCCCTCGTCCTCGGCGATGTGGTCTGCCTCGGCCATCGCCCTGGCAAAGTGGACGCAGAACACGGAATAGAGGTCTACGATCTGACCGAGGAAGGTGGTCAAAAGCTGTTGGTGAGGTTCACCCTGGACGGTGGTTGTCAGTTCGTCCAGATAGGCCGCTATGTGCTTCTCAATATCCATCTGGCACAGGGTTTTGGAGTTATACTCCTTTTCATCGGATAACCCTGTCAGCCATTCGGGGGTGGTGAGAAGCGCGTCCGCCAGTCCGTTGATAATCATGGTGCGCTTGGGGTCTACCCCGTCTGTCTCGTATCGCTGGATGGTGGACTTGTTTACCCCTACCCGCCTGCCCAGTTCCGGCATGGAGATGTTGATTTCGTTCCGGCGCTCCTTAATGCGCTGCCCGACCTGCTTTGGGGTAAAGGCTATGTCTTTATCCATTGGCTCGGCCTCCTTTCGAGTGTTAGTATAACATAGGTGAATTTGATTTGCAACCCTATTTTCAAATTGTTTTATAGAACGGACTTAAAATAGGTTGACAGGCGATGGCAGACTGATTATAATAAATCAGCGAGGGTTGCAAAATAAGTACATTGAAAGGAGCGTGACACCAATGGCAACTGTCAAAATGGGCATGACGATTGAGGAAGCCGCTGAGTGCAGCGGCATCGGGAGGAACACCATGCGGAAGCTGGTGGAGTGGAGAAAGCTGCCCGTCCTCAAGGTCGGGCGCAAGACCATCATCCGCAGCGACACGCTGGAGCGGTTCATGACCGCCAACCAGGGACGGAATCTGCTGGTCAGGGACGATGTGCGGGGCGTGGAGTGATGAGGGCCAGTCAAAAAGGCGTGAGCGGAGCGAACGCCACCACAAAGGCCTCGCCGTTTGAGAGCGAAATATACCCATCGCACAAACCTTCGGTTTGTACTCTGTGTATTTCGCCCTGCCGGGGGCTGCCGCCGCTGGCGCGGCGGTGCGGTTTAGGGCAGTCCGCACAGCGGCGGACTGCCCTAAACCGCCCTTGCGCTCCGCTGTCGCTCCACGCACCGGCTGACACAGCCGGAGGAAGGACGGAGGCATGACGCGACACAGCTTCATCCAGATGTCGAAGCTGTCCAATGTCAAGGGGCGTATTTCCTATATCACCAGCCCCGCCAGACAGGAGAACCTGTACGCCACCTATCATACCGCCGATGCCGCCTTCTGGACTTCCCTCGCAAGGGAAAACCAGCAGGAGTTCAAGCGGAGCGGCACCGAGGGGACGTGCATCGAGGCGCGGGAGTTCATCATCGCCCTGCCGGAGAAGTTCACACGCTATGACCCGCAGCGGGTTCTGACAAAGTTCACAGAGGAATTTCAAAAGCGGTATAACGTGGAGTGTGTGTCCGGCCTACACCACAACAAGGCCAAGACCAACTACCACATCCACCTGATTTTCAGCGAACGAAAGCTGCTCCCGGAGCCTGATGTAAAGGTAGCCACCCGAAGTGTTTTCTTTAATGAAGCAGGGCAAAGGGTACGCACCAAGAAAGAAATCACAGGGGAGGACGGACAGATACGAAATGGCTGTACGGTCATCAAAAAGGGCGAGATTTACGAAAGCCATCTCTTTACCACCAAAGACGAGCGTTTCAAAAGTGAAGCCTTTCTTGAAGAAGTCAAGCAGTTTTACACCGCCCATATCAACCGCCATATCGCAGACCCCGAACAGCAGCTAAAGGTCTTTGACAAAAACGGCGTGTATCTGCCCACCAAGAAAATCGGCAAGAACAATCCGAAAGAGGAAGAAATCAAAGCCGACAATGCCGCAAGGCAGGAATGGAATCGAACAGCGGATATGGCACTGATCACAGGCATTTCGGAAGAAACGATATTGGAGGTCAAACAGACACAGATCCACGAAAAAGTCAGCCAGTCTATCCGTGACAGCGGTTGGCTTCCCAACCTGTTCCGCAGTATTGTGAGCAAGGCAAAGGATTTTCTGCAAAACCTTATCCGGGAAAAGGATATGCCGCCCAAGCCCACACTGGATATTGACATATCCGAGTTCCGTCATATGCGAAGCCTGATGATTAAGGTGCAGGACAGGGCAAAGGAAATCAAGCACTTGCAGAACAATGTACTCCCCAAACTGCAACAGCAGCTTGCCGATACGAAAGGCATTTTCAAGGGCAAGGAGCGTAAGGAGTTGGAAAGCAAGATACAGCAGATGGAGCAGAAAATTTCCAAAATGCTTGACGAGCTGCCCGATGTTTTGAAAGCAGACGGTTATCCCGATGTGCAGGCATTTATGGCTACCTTCCGCAAAATGGAGGGTATTGTGGAGCAGTACAACCGTGACCTTGCCAAATGGGAACGACAGGTCAAGGAAAAGGAGGAGCCAACAAGACCGCCCGAAAAGGAAAGTGTCCGTGATACCCTCCGACGGTTACAGGCAGAGGGCAAACAGCAAAGAACACGAAAGAAATCCCAGGACAGAGAAAGATAGCTTTGACCACCGCACTGTCGGTTTTCCGGCGGTGTTTACATAGAACGGCAGCCAGGTGTGTGGTACCTGGCTGCCTCATCTTATCGCTACAATTCTATTTTTTGCTGGATCAACATATCCAATTTTGAAATTACTTCATCCTTGCTCTGCTCAATAGCCAAATACTTAGCAGCGATCTCTTTCTGTGCATCAAGATTGATATTATCTTGACTATCAACAGGAACCGGAACCATAATATCAGCCACCATAAAAGGAGGCAATGTGGTATATTCATTCTCTCCGTTGTCACCTTCACGACCCTTTTTGGATGCACGGAAAAGCGGTTCCAAAATATACTTCATATACTTCAGGTCAATTTTTTCAACCATATCTTTTCGTGGGAGCAAGACAGCTCGATGATTTGTTGCTGAAAAAGATTCGTCGTGAATCATCATAAAGCCTGCCAGTCCATCAATAGCCCATGATAGGCAGGGACTGTCAAAATCAAACGAATCAATCGTAGCAAATAAACCAGAAGTATTTCCTGAATATAATGGATACTCCCCCTTATGCTTTTGAACATAACTTTTAGTATATTTTCCGTTCCCCCTTACGAGGTCAAATATTTCCTCTATGGGTATATAGCGGAACAGGAAATTTTCATCGTCAATAAAGATTTTTACCCGTTTTATTTCTGCCTTCTTTTCGGATAGACTCTTGCGTATTTGACGCATACCCAACATGGAATCGGCAATGCCGGATTGGGCACTCTCATCAAATTCACCAGAGTCATCAACCGGAATACTAACTTTTACTGATTTCATGTTTGATAACGATGCTCTCAACCCGCGGTCAAATCCGTATTTGTGCTTGTTCTCTTCCAGCGTGTATGCAAGATAATAGGGATTGATTTTAGGGTTCTTGATTTTAATTACACCACAGTGATCAGTATAAGCAAATTTCTCGCCTATTGGCATAACATTGAATTCAAAAGTACCATCAATTCCCCAAAGCACATATGGAATGCTAAAATCTTCCACATTACTGTAGGAGGTATAGACAAACGGAGAGAAAACATTTGAACTATATGCCGGAATCCTGCCGCTTGCTTCAATATAATCCTTTCGCAGAAGTCTTTTGCCGATTGATAAATCGAACAGAGTTTTATCGTTCAGCGATACTTCAACAGAACTCACTATTGCGGATTTTTTTTTACCAGCTCTCGCAATGGCTCGTCAAATTCCATAAGAGTAGAGGCAGTATCAGCGACCATGCCAATATAATCTTCCAAAGATACAGTTTCAATATTGTCTTCTATACCGAGAGCAATTTTTTCCTCTCTGGTCCACCAACGATCAACAGACCAATGGGTACCATTATAAAAGCCCTCAATGTCGACGATTTTACAACGCTTATCATCTGTTTTGAACTTAGCTTTGGCTCCCTTGAACATATTGAACAGGTCGGAGGCAACCTCCAAATCGTTTTGATCAATATCAAAGCGATAAACATCTCGGGTCTCACCAATCTCAGAGCAAAGGTAGGTAAAAACTGGAGTCGTCTGTTTTGGCAAAGTGGCAACCCCGCCAACATTCACGGCAGCTTTCTTCGTCAGGGCAAGAATATATGTTTTCTTATTGGTGGTGAAAAAAGTATTCAATAGCAGAGAAATAACCGCATCAATATTACACTGTTCGAGGATAAAATCTCGTAGCTTTTTATCGTTGCTTCGATTCATAATGCCATCAGGGACAACGATAAAAGCCTTTTTCCCAGGTTTCAGAGCACGAACAACCCACTCCATAAATAAACCTTCAATGCCCATGGCACTTATGGAGAAATATTTTTTTAGGGTATCGTCCTTAGAAATTTCTTCCTTCAGATTACTGCTACCACTCATAACATATGGTGGATTTGTAAGGATTAAATCATATTCCTCTGTAATTGGTTTTGCTAATGTACCAAGGATAGAGTTAGTCTGTAGCGTAAAGGTGTTGTTGAACAGCTCTGCAAATTGCTTTGTCAGACTCGGATGTTCTTTAATCATGCCGGACATATAAATCAGCATATTTGCCTTGGCGAGAATAATTGTCTTCTGTTCATCCTTGTCAAAGCCTTTGTCGAATCCAGAAAGGGTGATTTGTGGCAGCAACTTTTCATCCCCTGTCTCGTCTACACTTACAGCATACAGTCGATCCAGACTATGCAAAATGGGTTCGAGCAGGAATTTGCCAACACCACACGCAG
>ERZ773147.3328-NODE-3328-length-12350-cov-2.904433_pt1 | contig 12350 bp, 8 predicted proteins | sample MGYA00580851_ERZ773147 | MGnify/ENA primary metagenome ERZ773147 (study PRJEB29015, sample SAMEA2737818) | human gut metagenome | biome: human gut; feature: human-associated habitat; material: faeces | place: China | collected 2012 ... | reverse complement strand
CCCGGCCGCGTTCGACGCGGACGGGCGTCTGCGGCGCAAGGCGCTCGGGCAGCTCGTCTTCGGCGACCAGGCGCGCATGGCGCAGCTCAACGAGATCGTCTTTTTCCACATCGGCAGGGCCGTGCGCGCCCGGCTGGTGCAGGCGAAGCGGGACGGGCAGCAGCTGCTTGCCATCGACGCGATCAACCTGTTCGAATCCGGCCTGGCAGGGCTCTGCGATACGACCGTCGGCGTGCTCTGTGACCGTGAGACGCGCATCCGGCGCATCATGGCGCGCGACAGCCTGACGCGGGACTATGCCGCTTTGCGCGTGGACGCGCAGAAGCCCGACAGCTTTTATGCAGATCACTGCGATACCATTCTCCAGAACGCCGGGACGCGCGAAAGCTTCGCGCGCGCGGCTGACCAATATCTAACCAACACAGTGAAAGGAGCTTTCCCCATGACAAAACAGGAACGAGAGGCGCTGCTCTACCAGCCGAAACACGGACGCGACCGCCTCACCCCGGCCGATGAGGCCGCGATGCAGACCTACTGCGAGGCCTACAAGGCCTTCCTTGACCGCTCGAAGACCGAGCGCGAGTGCGTCGTCTCCGCGGTGGAGCTGGCCGAGCAGGCGGGCTTCCGCGCGCTGCAGGACGGCATGGCCCTGCAGCCCGGCGACAAGGTCTACTCCGTCAACCGCGGCAAGTCTATCCTGCTCGCCGTGATCGGCAGCAAGTCCCTGGCCGAGGGCGCGAACATCGGCGCGGCCCATACTGACGCGCCGCGGCTGGACTTCAAGCCCAACCCCCTCTATGAAGACGCCGAGCTGGCCTATTTCAAGACCCACCACTACGGCGGCATCCGCAAGTACCAGTGGGTCACGGTCCCGCTGGAGCTGCACGGCAAGGTCGTCCGCGCCGACGGCAGCGAGATCTTCGTCAAGATCGGCGCAAACGACATTCTCCATCCTCTGCTTCCCGATCTGAAGGAATGGTTCAACGGCAGCAACACCCGCCCGAACGGCTTCACACCGACGGCGGAGCAGATCATCGGCGGTCTGCAGGATCTGATCAATAAGGTCAACGCCTACAACGCAGCGAACGGGACAAATATCCAGCTCTACTTCACGGATATCAACCCGCTTCTGAACTACACGCGCAATGATTCCCTGATATGGACTGCTGAGATGGCGACGGCAGCCAACAACATCCGTCTGACTGTCAATCAGTGGCTTGCAGACAATCAGAGCCAGTATGCGGGCTATGCGCCCTTCTCGAACGCGGTCGGTACAGATGTCGTGATCGACGGTGTCACCTTCCAAAAGGGCAAGATCGCAGAAGCCTATACAACCGACTACGCGCATCCCTCGCCGGTAGGTATGCAGTTGGAAGCCGACCTCATTCCACTCAGCTGGTTCAAGGCTGCGGACGCAACGCCTGCCGCAAACGAGGCCCGCGTAACGGGCCTCTGGGTCGCGACCAACAAAGCGCCGACGAATGGCCTTTGGATGATCGCCAGCAATTCCGGCAGCAAGGTCAAGGATACCGCCGGTCAGCAGACAGAAGTGCATCTGCTTGCGACGGATACCAGCTTTAACGACGAAATTGATACCAGCGATTATCCCGGGTCGCGAACGGGCGGTTATTACGGAAACGCTTACAACGAGCTTGGCGACGTCGCTTCGACCATCCAGCGCGGCACTGCCGCCGCACCGTATGTCGCAGCAAAGAACGTTGACCAGAGCATTGCCGTCTGGCGGCGTTACGGTTACGGTACGCGCATCTACTGGCAGGACAGCTACTACAGCCGTTTTCTTTCGTTCTATTACCCGCTTCCGCCGCTTCGTGGGACCGTGTCGGAGTTTGACGCTGGACTGCGTGACGGACTTCCCTCGCACAGCTTTGCGGACAGCGGTTCGCGTGCGTGGTATACCGAAGGCAATACCTCTTCCGACCGTTGGAGCAGTGACCCGTGGGAGCTGTCCATGCACCTCGGTGCAGCTGGCTCCGTAGCCGGCGACAAGTATCTCGCATGGGGCAATATGCTCAGCAGCGCGAACAGCAGATACGCAACGCCCGGCTACCACTTCCGCGTCTATAACACCGACGGCAGCGTCGGCTATAAGGGCGGCGAGAACGGCAACGGCACGATCACCTATCTCAGCAGTGTGGACAGCGTACATACGACCCTGACCGCAGCTGAGACGGAAAAGCGCTTTAGCAACGGCGCGGCCGGTACCGTCGTTCCCTTTGATTTCATCCTGACGGACGATCTTCTGAATGTGGAAACGACCACATCCAACGCGGTCGTAAAGAATACGACCAGCTTCACGGTGGACGGTACTACGGACGTACAGCGCCTTCTCTACACCGGCTATACCTACGGCCAGAACCAGACGCTCACCTGTACCTCTGACAAAGAGGATGTGGCATACTTTGAAAACGGCGTGGTCAAGCTCGGCGGCGGCTTCGGCACGGCCAACCTCACCTGGACGTTCACCTGGGAGGAGCTTGACGGCCAGTCGTACAGCATGACGCTCACGACCATCGTGGTCAACGAGGGTGGACAGTTCACGCTTGTATACAGCAACGGCGATCGCGAGACGCTGGACGTTACAACGAACTTCGACCTGACCAAGAAGGTCAAGGAAGGCTTCCTCTACGGCGGCGCGTTCCTTGACGCTGCCTACACGCAGCCTGTCTCTTACAACGAACGTGAAAATGCACTGTGCTTCACGCCGGAGGCAAACGCGACGTATTACATCCGCGAGGTCTCTGACGCCTATCTCCAGCCGAAGAGCCTCAGCCTCAGCAAGCACAAGGACACGACGACGGTCGATGTCATCGGCTTCTATCTGATGAGCGTCGTGGACGGCCTGAACTACCGGGAAGCCGGTTTTGAAGCGACTGCGAACGGTCATCCGATCAAGCTGAGATCGGTCGGGGAACCGGATGTAACGCTCGGCGGAAGCGCCTATGCAAATCTCTATGTCCGATTCACGAACGGCACGGAATGGAATCTCACCGCCAACTCCGAAACCTTCGGCAATCTGAGCGGCTATCTGACCTGCCTCGAGGTCCCGAAGGAGTACTGGACGGAAGCAGGTACTGAGATCACCTTCACCCCCTACTGGATCACGATGGACGGCGTAAAGGTCACCGGCACGGCGACGCGCACCTGTAGATATGAGGGCATTGGCCCCGACACCGACCCGAAGTACTCGAAAATCGGCAAGATCGCGGACGATGCGCAGCATATTTCCAGAGCAGAGGCCGTGGAAGCAGCGCAGGCGGCCATGCTGACGCTCCTTGACACCTGCTCGATCATCGCAGAGCCGGATACGCCGGTCGAGCCGGAGACCGTTACGGTCACGGTCGTGGACAATGGTGAGATCCGTGAGCTGGCCTTCGAGCGCGGCAACCTGACGGGCAAGCTTGAATACACCGGCGCGGATGGAATGCGCTTCGCAGGCTGGTTCGCGGACGAGGCCTGCACCGAGCCTGCACAGCTCAGCGACGTTCAGGCAGACATGACGGTCTACGCAAAGTATGTCAGTGACGCCTACCTGCAAATGAAGTACGTCGAGCAGCGCTGGCTGAGCAGCCGCGAGCTTCAGCTCATGTCCGCGCTGGACAGCGAGGACTACGCGCAGACGGGCTTTGTGATCAATGGCGTGGAAATCCCCGCCGCAAGCGTCAGCTCCCGCTATGGGATCTATACGGCACGCTTTCTGTTCAGCAGCGTGAGCCGGAACGCAAAGCTTGCCGTTCTGAAATACGACGTGAGCGGCCTGCGCAGAGGCGCGTCGCTGGAGATCACGCCGTACTGGGTCACTCTGGACGGCACGACGGTCTACGGCACGACGCGGACGCTGACCTGCGGCATGTTCGGCTGGTATTGATCGGAATAGACCTTGGCGGAGAAGTGCAGCGCACTTCTCCGCCATTTCATTTATCCAAGCGCCCGGTGGCGCAAATGTCCAACTCAGCAGGGCCGACGTGTATCGGAACACTGAAAATGTGACCGGCGGCAATGGCTTCTCGTTCCGCACAAGGTGTTTCCCGCAGGAATGCTCTGCGTCCGCTGACTGGGAAAATGGTGCTCCACCGCGCGAAAAGGCCGCCGTTTGGGCGTCTTGGCCGCTTTCAGCTGCACCGATAAGAAAAATGTCCCGCTATGACGAGACCGTCATAGCGGGACGCAGCGTACTTGATATGTGTATGACGCAGAAATCTGGACACGGGGCGGAGTCCCCGCCGAAAGTCCGGCGGCTGCGCTCTATCGCGCCCTCAGCTGCGGCAGAGAAGAATCAAATCACGGAAACCTTCTTCAGAGAAATGACTGCAACAAACATCGCGGCAACGACCACGCAAACCACGACCATAAGGCTGCCGCCAATGCCAGTCTGGGGAGACTGTTCCGGCGTATCGGTATGAGGCGGTTCGACTTGGCCTTCCGGACTGGGCGTGTCAGCGGCGAGAACGCCAACGCACAGCATACTGACCACGAGCACACAGATCAAGAACAATGCAAGAAACTTTTTCATAGAAATACCCCTTTCGCATTTTCTCTTATCCTGTTTAATTTTACCACATAATTCGCTGTTGTCAAGAGTATTTTGGGAAATAATCCTTGCAGAACGGGGATTTTACCGCAGTTCACGCTTCGATGAATTTCACGATCTTCTCAAGATCGTATTCGCCGTCGTCCATGTGGACGACCAGCGTCCGATCCGGCGGGAGCGTCTTGGCCCACTCGTCGTAGAGTGCCTTCAGCTCATAGACATACATGAGGTCCAGCTCGTCCTCATAGTCGCGTCCACGGCCTCGGATGTGCTCGAGAATGGTGTTGATTGAGCAGTCGAGATAGATATACTTGTCGATGCGCGGCATCAGCGCCGAAACGCCGTTTGCCAACTGGCAGAGCGTCTGGTACTCGTCCTCGGTCAGGTCGCCCTGATCGCGGCGGTACTGCGCAATGACCAGATTTTCAAGGAAGCAGCGGTCGAAGAAAAACAGCTCCGCCGTCTCCTCGCGCCATTTCGGCCGGTCAAAATAAAGCGACAGGAACGAGACCTGCGCGTGGAAGGTCCAGCGCTTCGTGTCCGCGTAGTAGTCGGTGATGAAGGGATTGTCCTGCGGCCGCTCCTCATGCCATGCCGCGCGGTCTCCCAGCCGCTGCGTCAGACGACGCAGAAGGGTCGTCTTGCCGGAGCCGACCGTTCCGCAGATCGCAATGTATTTCATGCTCCCGACTCCCCTTCCAGAATTTTGTGTCATACGCAGAGAGATGCCCGCTTCGCGCATCGGAAGCGAGCATCCTTACTATACACGATATCGCGCCGGTTCGCAAGCCTTCGCGCGGAAATTTGTTGATTTTCGCCGCAGGCTCAGCCCAGCTCCTCGAAGCGGCGGACGCCGTTCGTCCGGAGCCAGTGAACGAGCAGCCGGTCCAGACCGAAAAACACGACCGCACAGCCGCCCAGCACCAGCCGCACATCCGAGCCGGAGAGCAGGAAGATGTACAGGAGCGTCGGCACCAGAAGCATACCCATCAGGATGAGCATCGTGAGGATCACCGCCGCGCCCTGCTTGACGGGCTGCATTTCGTTGATCCACGTCAGGTTCGGGTGCCGCAGATTCTCGACCAGTCCGATATCCGCCGTCACCAGCGCGAACGCCGCGGCAAACAGCGCCGTGAACACCGCGTTCACGCCGATCACACTCGCCGAGGCCGCCGCCGGAAGCAGCGCCGCCGGAACGGCGATCAGCAGATGCAGCCGCCGCTTCGCCATCAGGATCTCCGCCGACGAAACCGGCGCGGAGCGCACGATCCAGATATTCTTTCCCTCAAGAGAGACCGACGAGGCCGAGAAAACCATCGTAGACAGGAAATACCCGATCACGAGCGCCGCAATGGCCGTCAGCGTGTCCGTGCTCAGCCCCATGGCCTCCACGATCCCGAGCACCCTTCCGCGTCCGAAGATCAGGAACGCAGCTGCAACTGCGCAGAACACGACGCCGAGGCCCGCGTTCATCATATACGCCGCGCTCGAGGTAAGGCGCGCCGCCTCCCGGCGTACCAGCGCCGCCCCTGCGCTGGCCGTTTTCAGCTCGCGTTCCTGATATTTTTTCTTTGCCGCGCCGCGCTTCATGGTCACGATGCCGATGAAGCTGCGCGACAGGAGCGCATAGACCAGCACGAACGGAACGAGCAGGAGCGCAAGCGACCCCAGCAGCGCGGGGACATTGCCGCCGACCATCGCCTCGCCCAGCCAGACCAGCGGCGAAACGCCGCCCAGCGCATCTGCGATCTTTGCGCCGCTGGCCGCCAGCTCCGCCACATACTCGTTCGCACGTCCGATCACGACGAAATACGCGCCGAAAAACAGCAGCGAGAACAGCATCGTCACCAGATTCTTATTGCGTATCCGGCTCGTCAGCAGCGACAGCAGCCATGAAAACAGGCACGTCACCGCCAGCGTGAACAGATTCAGCACCGGAAGCAGCAGCAAAAATGCGATCACGCCCGCCGCCGTCGCGTATCCGCTGACGCACCACGCTGCCAGCGCCGGGATGGCCACGATGAGCTGGAACACGGCGTTATAGATCGCCAGCGCGACCATCCGGGAGCCGAGGATGTACCGCGGCGGCACCGGCATGGCCAGCAGAAGCTCGTTGTCCTGCGCCTCAAAAAGCTGCGATTTGGCCATAAAGACGCTGCCGATGAACATGAGCGCAAAGGACATCAGCGCGTAAAGCGTGAAATACAGCCACGCGAAGTCCGTTCCGCCGAAGGCCCCGGCCAGCGTGGAGAACAGCGCGAAGAACATACCGACGAATACGACGAAGCAGTAGACCATCAGCAGCCCATACAGTACCTTCGAGCCGGTACCGCTCTTTTTCTTCTTTCCGCCGCGCCTTCTGGCGGCTCCGGAATAATACGCGCCGAAGGCGGCCAGACGCGTTTTCAGCAGCGACTTAAACATTGCCTTCGCCCTCCAGCTCCAGGAACACGTCCTCCAGCGACTGGTCGCCCTTGACCTCCTCCATCGTGCCGGAGGCGATGAGGCGTCCGCCCTTGATGATGGCGACCTTGTCGCAGAGCTTTTCCGCGACCTCCAGCACATGCGTCGAGAAGAAGATCGCACCGCCGCGGTCGCAGTGCTCCCGCATAATGGTCTTGAGCTGATGTGCCGCCGTGGGATCGAGTCCGACAAACGGTTCGTCCATCAAAATCAGCTTCGGTTCGTGCAGCAGCGCCGAAATGATGGCGAGCTTCTGCTTCATGCCGTGGGAATACTCGCTGATGGGCTGCGCCAGATCGGCGGTCAGACCGAACACGTCCGCATAGCGCCGGATGCGCTCCTCACGCTCCCTTTTCCCGACGCCGTAGATGTCCGCGATGAAATTCAGATACTTGATGCCGGACAGGAACTCATACAGATCGGGATTGTCCGGGATGTAGGCCATCATCTGCTTGCAGGCGATGGGATCGGTGCGGATAGACTTGCCGCCGATCCGGATCTCGCCCTCGTCAAATCGCAGGATGCCGCAGCAGGATTTGAGCGTCGTGGTCTTGCCCGCGCCGTTGTGGCCGATGAAGCCGTAAATTTCGCCCGGCGCAATGTGCAGCGACAGATCGTCCACTGCCTTCTTTTCGCCGTAGCGCTTGGTCAGATGTTCAATTTTCAGCATGTTTCTCGTTCTCCTTTTCTTTCTTTTCTTCCGCCTTTTCCTTCTTCGGCTTTTTGACGCTCATGCCGAGAAGCATTCCGATGCTCAGGCCCATGCACATGCCGAGCGCAAGATTGTGGAATACCGCCTGCCCGAAGATCAGCCCCAGCGCCAGACCGAAGCACATGCCCTCCGCCATGTAATTGCCGCCGCTTTCTTCCTCCGGCGCAGCGTTTTCCTTCTTTTCCGGTTCCTCCGGTTTCTCTTTCTTCATAAAATGCCTCTTTTCTCAGGGCGGCTCCGCCGCCTGCGGTGTATTATCTTAGACGCGCAGGCCGGGAAAAAGTTCCATGTTGCGTCCGCGTTTTTTCTCTGGTAAAATGACGCTGTTGAGGTGAGACGATGCTTCGTATCTATGAGACCGACTGCGCCGCGCTTGCGCCGTACTGGGACGAGGCGCTGGCGCTCCTGCCGCCGGAGCGGCGGCAGCGCGTACAGCTCTGCCGTGACCGAGCCGCCGCGCTGGGGATAGCCGCCGGAGGACTGCTCCTGCGCGCCGTCCTCGGCGTCCGCACGGATGGCCGGCTCTTAAAAGGCCCCTGCGGCAAGCCGCATATTCCCGGCGGGCCGGAATTCAATCTGAGCCACGGCGGGACGCTTGCCGTGCTGGCCGTGTCCGACCGCGCCGTCGGCGTGGACTGCGAGGAAGCGCGCCGCGGCGCGTCTGAGGCGCTTCTGCGCCGCGTTCTGACGCCGGAGGAATGGGAGGACTCCCCCGCCGCGATCCCCTTCTCCCGTCTCTGGACGCGGAAGGAGGCTGTCATGAAGGCATGCGGTCTCGGCCTCGGGCTGTCGCCCGCGTCCTACTGCGTGCTGGACGATCTCGTGCAGGCCAAAGGGCAGACGTGGCGCCTGCACACACTGGAGCTGCGCGGCCATTTCGTCTCCTGCGCGGCGGAGGCGGCGGAGGCGCCGGAGCTGCTCCATCTGCCGCCGGAGGCGCTGCTCGCGCCATGACGCAATATACGCTTTGAGAAACACAGCACCGCAAATGCAGGGCATTTGCGGTGCGTTTTGTCTGTAGATGCTTCGAGATCGCCTATATTCCGCCGCCGACGTAGTGCTTTTCCTTCTCCTCCTCGATCTTTTCCTCGATCTTGCGTCCGGCGGCTCCGGCGGCCTTCGTGACCAGCCCCTTGACCGTCCGCACGACCCAGATCACGGCAAACACGACCGGGCAGATCGCAAACAGGATCAAAAGCGCAAGCAGCAGCGCCGCGTAGTCCTCCGTCAGCCGGGCCGCATTCTCCCAATAGGGATAAATGATGCCCTGCGTGTTCATCGAGCGCTTGCCGTAGCTGCGGAAAATGCTCCAGAGGTTCCCGAAGCTGTAGCGCCCGGTGTTCTCCACCACCGTGCCGTCGCCGACCGGGAATTTATCCTTCACGACGCTTTCGGCATAGCCAGAGATCATATCCGGCATGACGATCTCATAGCAGCCGAGCTTGGTTTCGCTGATGGCGTTGAGCGCCTCATAGCTCATGAACATGCCCGGCCCGTCCTGATAGGCCTCCTTGCTGGCAAAATCGTCCTCACGGTGTACGACACCCGCCACGGGGTAGGTGCGCTCACCGATCTGGATGCTCATGCCCGCCACGTCATAGCTGCCGAACAGCGCCCACGCCAGCTCCTCGTCCAGCAGGACGCGGTCGGGCATGTAGTCGCTTCCGGTCAGATAGCTGCCGGAACGCAGCGTCAGCGGGTGGAACAGGAAGAAATCGCCGCCCACGCCGATGGTCTTGACCGACAGCGAGGTCTTGCCGCTCACGACGGAGACCGTCGCCGTGCCGGAATAGGCGTCCGTGTAGAGGCTTCCGCCCTCCGGAGCCTCCAGCGAGGCGTCCACCAGCGCCTGATCGAGCGTGCGGCGGAAGCTCTCGATGGAATTCACATCCGTTTTTTCATCCTCCGGCAGGAACACGGAAACCTGCGCGAAGCGCATTTCGCTGCTGCCGCGCCACGCCTTTGCCGCCGACTGCGTCAGCAGCGCGCTCTTCACGGCGTTCAGCCCCCACGCGCACGCCAGCGCCAGCAGGGCCAGCACGACGTTCAACAGCAGCAGAAACAGCTGCTTTTTCGTCAGGGAGGGCGCTTTCCTGACATATTTTCCGCCGCGCCCGCTCATCCGTTGTCCACCAGACGCACCTGCGTACCGGCCTCAATGGGCTTGGTCGAGGTGGTAATGACGAAATCGCCGGAGGAAAGGCCGGTGACGGCGGTATTGGTGTCGTCCTTCGCCAGCTCCTGCACATCCACGCGCGTGGCCGTGTAGCGGTTGCCGAGCGGACTGCTCTTGACCGTGATGGCCAGCACGAAGGTGCCGTTGCTGTCGGTGCGGACAGCAGAGTTCGGGACGATGCAGTCATAGTTCGCGCTCTTCTGGCCGATGGAGAGCGTCAGGTTCGTGTCCGGCTCCACGTCGCCGGTCAGCCGGAATACCAGCAGGCGGCCCTTGCCGGGGTTCTGCGGGTCGTTGGTGATGTTTTCAAGCGTCGCCTGAATGTCGCCGCCGTACCAGTAGTTGACCAGCTCCGCATTGTCGCCCACGCGCACCTTCTTGGCCTGATCGTTTGTGACGGAGATCTTGACGGTGTAGCCGCGGTCGGTCAGGTTGAGGGTAATGAGCGGCGTCTCCGCGTTGGCGTTCGAGCCGGCGGTGATGGCGATGTTGGAGACGGTGCCCGCGACCTTGGCCTTGACCTCGGTCTCGTCGGCGTTCTGCGTCAGCTTTTCAATGTCGGCCTTCTTCTCGTCGATGGCCTTCTTGGCCGCCTCGAGATCGAGCGACGAGCCGTCGGAAAGGCTCTGCTCAAAGATCTTATCCTCAAGCGCTTCCTTGGCGGATTTGACCTGACTTGCCAGTGTATTGGCGTTCGTAAGCTTGTCTACAACGTCCTGCTGCGCGTCAACCTGATCTTGGATCTTTTCGACGCCGGTTTCTGCCTTCTTGATGTCCGCCTCGAAGTTTTTGACAGTTCTCTCGGCCAAGCCGAGCTTGCCATCCGCCTGCTGAAGGTCACTCTGCGCCTTCATCAGCTCAGCTTTGACCTTCTCTTTGTTCGTATAGGAGTCCTGCTGTGTTTTAAGGTCTGCCAGCTGCTGTTGTAACGAAGCAAGTCCTGCCTGAAGGCCATCCAGTTCGTTCTGCGCAACCGCTACCGCATTATAGGCTGCAATCATTGCCGTTGCTTCTGTCGCCGCTTCTTCCGAGGTCATTCCCAATATTTCAATGAGTTTTCTTTCAAGAACCGGGCGATCTGTGACATAAATAACCATATAGTTATTTTCATCATCCGATAACGTGAAGAGCGCAGCATAATCCTTGTTCTTTTTCAGTTCTGCAACTTCATTGGACTTTGCGGCAACCAATGCACTTTGTTCCTTGACCTGCCGCTCCATCGACTGAATCTGCTCCGCCACGCTCTGGCCGTTTTCCAGCGCCTTATACTTTTCCTCAAGCTCCTTGACGTTTGCTTCCAGCTGTTCAACTTCCGCTTCGTATTTGGTCATATCCGCCTGTGCCTGCGTATATTCCTTGTCCGTCTGGAGAGAGGAAAGCTCCTTCTGCGCCTTTGCAAGGTCCTTTTGCAGCTCCTTGAGCGAAGCCTCCGCCTTTGTCTTTTCCAGCTCGACCTTCTTTGCGTCCATCGTGCTGTACTGGTGATACTGCGCGAGCAGGTCGTTATAGGTCTCCTGGAGCTTCTGCACCTCGCGGTTTTCGCGCGCAGCCTCGGTGGAGGCGGCGATGAGGCTCTTTTCGTAGTTCAGCTCCATCGATTCCAGATCGGTCTGCGCCTGCTTGAGCTCGTCCGAGTCCTCCGCTTCGAGCACGAACATCGTGTCGCCCACGTTGATCTCCTGGCCAGTCTTGACCAGGACGCTGGCGACCTTGCGGGTCTGCTTGATGGTGACGTTATAGACTTCGCTGGCCTCGACGGTGCCGCTGCCGCGGATGCGGGCGTTGATGGCGCCGGAGGCGGCCTGCTGCGCCGCGACCTCGGGCAGGGAGGCGTTCATGATCGTCTTGGAGAAGAAGGTCAGCACCAGCAGGACCGCCAGAAAAATGATGGCCGCGGTCTTGACCCATTCGCGTTTTCTTACACTGTTTTCCATGTCTCTTTCCTTATCCTTTCACAGAGCCAGAATGTGCGATGCCTTCCACCAGATACGCCTCGCCGTGCAGAAACAGCAGAAGACCCGGGATCATATAGATGACGGCGGCGGCAAAGGCGATGCCGATCTCGCCGGCGTTGATGCTGGACAGGAACATCGAAAGCGGCTGCTTCTCCACGTCGTTGAGCAGGATCAGCGGCTGTTCGACCATGTTCCAGTTGTCGATGAACACCAGGATCGCAATGGAATAGAGGGCGCTCCGGCACTGCGGCAGGCAGATGTTCCAGAAAATGTGCCACTCGTTCGCGCCGTCGATCTTGGCCGATTCGATGACGGCCATGGGGATGCGGCGCATGAATTTGGTGAGCAGAAAGACCGAGAACGGCGCAAACGCGCCGGGCAGGAAGATCGCCCACCGGGTATTGAGGATCTTCAGCCAGTCGCTCACCAGATAGTTGGGGACCAGCGTGACCTGATACGGCATGAGCATCAGGATCACATAGAAGAAAAACAGAC
>ERZ773147.3327-NODE-3327-length-12350-cov-3.834323_pt1 | contig 12350 bp, 20 predicted proteins | sample MGYA00580851_ERZ773147 | MGnify/ENA primary metagenome ERZ773147 (study PRJEB29015, sample SAMEA2737818) | human gut metagenome | biome: human gut; feature: human-associated habitat; material: faeces | place: China | collected 2012 ... | reverse complement strand
TAGGAATCTCTCATCCACGGTGTCAGGAAGACCGGACCACTCAAACATGTTGATGCAGATTTCCTGCAACCGTGTCATGTAGTCGATGAATGTGTCATTGTTGAGCTTCTTAGCTTCCCAGCTTCTACGGGGTCTCTGTAGCGGATTGAACCGCTGAGGTGGTAAAACTGTTCCGGGCATTTTCTCACTTCCTTATTTAGCTGGATTTTGAATGGAGTAATCACCGACAGCATCTACATGCCACAGGCGAATCCCCCGGGAGAAAGCGGCACGAATTACCGCCATACCTTCGACAGGCACAGAACCGTAAATGCAAGGTCGGTTGAGCTTCACATAGTTCCACGCCACACGGGTATCCAAATTAGGAACCTTGACCTTATTTACCTGATAGCCAAACATATCAAAGAAGGTATCAAACCGTTCAAGTGTTTCCTTGTCGGGGCACATACGCCGGAAATCAAACCCATGGAGCCCCATAGCAAAGGTGAGAATGTCAGTAGGAGGAGAACCACGGGAACTCTGTCCCTTTGTGTCGAAAATCTCGCTCAGGTCTCCTAGCTGAGTTCCAGCCTGAATTGCTCTTGCACCGGCTTGCATAGCTCCACTCATTGTGGGGCCAATAGCGGCAGGAGCGGCAGGTCCTACAGCGGTGCTCAAAGCGGCAGGGGCAACAGCGGCTCCGGCCGTTACTACGGTAGCGGCGATAACACCAGCAACCTTTAGTGCGCCTTTAATGGCAGACGCAAGATATCCCATACTGTTCCATGTGCAGTGAACAACTTGGTTAAAGGGGAGGCCATAATCGATGCCACGTTTACCGACATCTGTACTTCCCATATACCTAGGTACGAACATCATAGCGAACTCCGGGTTGTAGGCAACATGAACCTCACCCTCGAAGGTGGTGCCGTTAACGTACTCAGGTAACCACTTCATTTCCTCGCCGGAATGAGAATTGCCATGGATATAGGTGAACTGAGAGTTCAGGAGTTTCTTGTTTCTGATGGTGTAAGCCCCGGTTGGAGTAGTGAAGACTTCTCCCGTGACATCAATTGTGGTGGTTACGCTTTTCTTTTCCGTGCCAGAGCTAGCCTTAGGTGCCCCCGGGGACATGAACACATCAACTATGCTATCTTGTGCATCAACAGCGGCAAGAGCAACAATGAATGCGTTAGCATCTGTGGCACTTGTAAATGTTTTATAATATGCCCCAGAATAGATGCCACTATAGAACTCTCCGTCAGGTGTGAAAATTGCGGTAGTAAGTTTGCTAGGAACTAGTGCCATAACTATGGTCGGAGCAGTTTGCAATCCCATACTCGTCATGTCAACGACAGAGAAAGTGGTTTGGTCGTATGTCCAGTTGGGGACCTGTAAAGGCTCTGGTGTAAGGTTGGCGAATGGCTTGTCTTCATCGGCGCTAGCGTGTTCACGTTCAACAAAACTAGCCTTAATACTCAACTCAAACATGAAGGATTGCAGATAATCAATTTCATACACAATTTCTGTGTTATTGGGGTTGATATAGTTTACCTGCTTGATGAATGCGTAGAACCACTTGCTACCGTAATTTGTGTTCCGAAACATCATGTAATTACAGTCATAGAGGTTATCTGCAATCATAGGCACCCGACAGGTGAGAGCCACACGAGGCTGAGCGATACCGTTATTGACACGCTGATAAGTCAGGTCAGTAAATGTATACTTAGCTTTACCGTTAAAGAAACCCGTCTGGTCACCAGCACTAGAAAACCAGCGCGTGTCCGTATAGGTATCGTCAAGCGGCACATTCTGCAAAATCTTGACTACAGTATTAGGTACATAATCTGCCATGATTACTCCTTTCTATAAGGGGAGGAAAATCCTCCCCTTATATTAGGCGGTGACCGTCACAGTCTGAGAGGCAGACTTGGCGGGATTGAAGGTGGAGATTGCACGGACAGTCACAGCATTGCTGGTTTCATCAGCGCCAATCGTGAGCTTACCGTTACCGTCAATCACGGTGTTGGCAGAAGAACCACCATTGACAGACCAGGTAACACCACTCTGACCAATCTGGGCACCCTCAACGTTAGCTACGAACTGGCCGGAAGCGCCCTTCTTGATAGAGGACGGGCCAGTGAGAGTAACTTTGAAATCAGGATTCATAATCTGAACCGTGAGGGTGTCAGTCTTGGAGGGGTCATACAGCGAGGTAGCAGTGATGATAAGAGTGCTGTTCGACTCATCGGGCGGAATCATAATCTTACCAGTCCAGTCAATCTGAGCACGGACGGGCTGAGAGCCAGATACAGACCATGCGACACCCTGGGGAGCAAGAGCCGTGCCGGTGACAACGGCGGTATACTGAGCAACATCACCCAGACTGAGAGTAGCAGGGCCAGTGATTTCCACACTGTTGATAGACTGAGCGGTGGTGGTAAAGATGAGAGCGTTAGCGAAGGGAGAGGTAGAGAAGGTCTTCCACACATGGTAGAAGTAATTCCAATACAGACCCTCGCCGTTGTAGTTCTCCGTGAAGGACATGAGGTTGTCGAACACCATGAACCAATCACGGTCAACCAGGGCGGCCACACATCCGGTCAGTTCACCGAAGTTGTCGATAAGGACACGCTGACCCATAAATTCAGCCTTGCTCATGTTGAAAGCAGAGGCCAGAACTTCCACGTCGATGACAGCATCGAAAGCAGCATCAAGGATGAGAATCTGGTCAGCCTTCTTGGAGAAGTTCATAACGCCCATAGCGTTGTACTTGCTGGACATGAACTCAAGCTGATTGCTGACGGCCTTAATCTTGGTGACAATCTCCTTGGCGGTAGCCGCAGAGGGAGCGGGAATCACGATGGGGTACATACGCCCAGTGCTGGCCTCCTGTTCAACCAGGTGCTTCATGCACAGGAACTCGTCGAACTCAGACCCAGTATACATGCTGTCCACAATACGGGCAATCAGGTCGGTGATACCCTCCATAGAGAGGAACGCCTGACGAAGCTGGTCCTGAGAGATGGTGGCCTTGTAGAAGTTCTGATAGTTCATCTTGTGGAACACAGCGGCCACGTCAGGAATCTCCCTCTTGAAGACAGTCTTCTCAGCAAGGATGGGGTCAAAGGGATGAGCCTTTGCAATGTTCACAAAGATTTCCTCGATGGTCTCACCATATTCCATCATGCCCTTCTTGAAAACCCGAAGGGGGTTTTCATAGGACTTGGAGGTGATGATAACACGGGCAATGCGATTGACCAGGGCATTCAGGAACTCGTTCTGAGTGGCCTGGTACTGCATCATGGCGTTACCGATTTCCCGGATATTATCCTGTGTAGCGACAGGAATCCGCTGGCGGTAGGTGTCACTCGCACTGTTGCGAATGGCATTGAGGATGTCCACGCCGTTGTGTTTGAGCGTGGCGGAATTAGGCTTAACGGGCATTTACTTTTCCTCCTTTTCAAATAAATCGTCAAAAGAAATAGTCTCCGCCTGGTCAGTTTTTGGTTCCGGCGCGGAGGGTTCAATAGGTTCAGGGTTGCCACCAAAGAATCTCTCACGATATTTGGTCTGTATATCTCTGTATTTCTGTTCCCACCTAACACCGTCCTTATCCATGACGTCGGCGTCAGTATGCGTGTTACCACTGCCACGCTCAGTGTCGTCCTTTTGAAGGTCAGCAAGGGAGTTCATGATGTCCTCATTATCCCCGGACAACTCGCTGATTTTAATGTAGATTGCTTTTCTCTCATCTGCTGTTAATGACATTGTTTCTTTTCCTCCTTTATTTACTGTATTTTGGTCTAATAGCACAAGTAATATACTTGCTATTCCTGGAACGAGGCATGACGCAACCGCCATTGGAATCGTCACGTTTGCTGGTGTTGCCCTCAATGGTATAAACTAAGCCCCCGTTGACGGCGGTAACAATACCGCAATGTTCGGTTTTCTTCTTTGCCCCAGACCAATCGAAGAATACGATGTCGCCGGGTTTGAAGTTCTCATATACCAATTGAGATGGAGAATTGGAACGATAGCGATTCACTAGCGTAGTGCAACTGGCGGTTTTGTAGAGGTTGAATCCTGCTTCCTTAAAGACCCACCAAATGAACATGAGGCACCAAGGCTGACCATTTAGTCCGTATGCTTCGCCATACTTCTGCTTGTTGCTATTGGCAGGATTCTCTGTCATTCCTATTTGCCAGATAGCCACCTGTAACAGGGTTTCCAGCGTCTTAGGTCTGAGTGTTTTCATTGGCAGTCTCCTTTGTCAGTTGTTTGACGAAATAGAAGGTGATGACCATTGTATAGATGTTCATAAAGTTCTCAGGTAGATTTCCCTTTACCGTGAGAACGCAGAACGTAATGGTCAGCGCAATGGTCACAAGAGATTTGACCGTCAGGAGATTTGCAAGGTATTCCCAAATGATTTTCATTGTTCATTCCTCCTTTCCCTTGATTTTAATTCCAGCCACCAGGGCCAATTCAAGGGTCCAGGCAGAGAACCAAGCTACGATGAGGGAATCAGGGACAACGTGGTCATAGTAGCTAAGGAGGAAAGCGGCAATCGTGAAGAGCCATATGCTGATGATTGCGGTTAATAAATAGCGGTCTCTCTTTCTCATAAGTTCACCCCACTTAGTAACCAGGCTATAAAGCCGCCAGCAAGTAAAGTGATAGTCCTATCAATTAGGGCATTCCAGCGTTTACCGGGCATACTAGTAAGACCCTTAATATCTTTCTTGATTTCCTTGACATCTTCTTTCATGTTAGATTGATTTGTCGCCAATGATTCTACGGAGAGTGCTAGTTCTGTGAGAGCCTTATTGCTCTCTTCCAGCTTGTCGATACGCTTGCCGTGGTTATTACATTGGTCTTCAATATGCTGAACCTTCATAGCCAACTCGTCCATGCGCTTGCCCTCCTAAAAGGATTTGTTCCTTTTTATTCATTGTAACATAAGTCTTGACTTTTGTCAAGAGCTATGTTATAATGAATCTGGGAAAGGAGTGAAATTCTCTATGCCTGAATATTATGATGGAACAAAATTGCTGTCAATGTTGGACATCAACGGAGAGCGTCCTGAGATTTATATGGTAACGACAAATAGAACAGGCGGTAAGACTACGTATTTTAACCGCCTGTTGGTTAACAAGTTTTTGAAGGGGCAGGGCAAATTTGCCCTTCTTTTTCGGTACAATTACGAACTTGACGATTGCGCTGAGAAGTTTTTCAAAGACATTGGCAGATTATTCTTCAAGGGTAGCGAAATGGAAAGCAAGCGAAGAGCAAATGGCATTTACCATGAACTGTTCCTTGACGATGAAAGCTGTGGGTATGCTATTAGCTTGAATAGCGCTGATACAATTAAGAAGTATAGCCACCTGTTTAGCGACGTAGAAAGAATGATGTTTGATGAGTTCCAGTCGGAGACAAACCATTATTGCGCTGATGAAATAAGGAAACTCTTGAGCATTCATACTAGTGTAGCACGTGGTCAGGGTAAAATGGTGCGATACGTCCCGCTGTACATGTGTTCCAACCCTGTGAGCATCATCAACCCCTATTATGTCGAAATGGGAATCAGTGAGCGCTTGCAATCTGAGACCCGATTTCTTAAGGGTGATGGGTTCGTGCTGGAACAGGGCTTTAATCAGAACGCCAGTGAGGCTCAGATGCAGAGTGGATTCAATCGGGCTTTCTCCCGCAATAGTTATGTGTCATATGCCGCTCAATGTGTTTATCTTAATGACAATCAAGCGTTCATTGAAAAACCGGAAGGGCGGTCCAAGTATCTCGCCACTCTGCGGTATAATGGCACGGAGTATGGCGTCAGAGAATTTGCTGAGGCTGGTATCATTTATTGCGATGATAGACCTGATGGAACATACCCGAGTAAAATCAGCGTCACCACTGAGGACCATAGTGTAAACTACGTAATGCTGAGAAGAAATGATATGTTCCTAACTAATCTGAGATTCTATTTTGAGCGTGGTTGCTTCCGCTTCAAGAATCTTAAGTGCAAGGAAGCTGTGTTAAAAGCTTTGTCTTACTAAGGTATCTGCCGAAGCGTGCTACACTGCATCCCACGGGAAGCACAGTTGAAAGATACTGCCGTGACGATGAGACGGATAGCTTACCGCTTTGTTAGCCACTTCGGTCGCAGATATAGAGAGACCAGAGGATTTCCTCTGGTCTCTTGCTTTATGATAAATAGGTTAAGTAGGTGATGAGGGATGCCATGGAACAAATTAGGGCTAATGTGTTGTATGTTCCCGGCTCATCTTTGGAGAACTTTTGGTCGATGATGAAGAATACTATTCCTAGGCAGGCGTAGGAGATGCACATGAAAGCATTTATAAGTCGCATTTCTGGCTCACCTTATCAGTATTTGTAATGGGGCACTTACCATCATGATACTTGTCTTTGCAACGTTTGCAGAAAGCGGCGTGGGAATCCTTGGGATAGTTGGTGGTGTTTACTTTGATTTCTTTAACCTTTTTCATTCTACAGGCTCCTCCCAATATGCCTTTCGGCAAAGATAACAGTCGCTGTAACAGCTACAACAAGCTTTATAATCGAATGATTCATCATAGTCGCAAGGCTTAACCTCAGGTATGCCTGGGCATATAGCAGAACGCTTACAGTCAGGATTGCGCTCAATGAACAGTTCTCCTTTGGTCTTACCCGGATGTTCTCTTTCCCAACGCTCAAGGAAAGACACGGTATCCACCATGAGCGCAACACTCATATGTTCAGGTGCACTATCAAAGAGGCAGGTTTCACCGCCAATTTCACATACACAACAACTTTCTACGTGTTTACAATATCTTTTTGCTGTTTTCAACATTTTTAATGCGTCCATAATTTACCTCATTTCATATGTTGTGTCTGTCAGTAGTACTCCACCACGAATTCTCTTTGGTCTAAGTTTACCTGGCACTCGTAAACCTATCGTGAAATCTTCTAACGTTCTTTTTACTGAGACAAACTGTCGTTCTTCTTCTGGGAGATTTACTAGTTGTTCCTCTGTTGGCCCTTCCATAGACATCAAAAATAGTTTCTTGCAGTGGTCCGGCATACCTGCACATTTGACATTATAGTAAGGGCGGTCAATTGGTTCACAGTCTTCGTGCGTTACGTGTTCTACATAAGTTTTTTGGCGAATAAAGTAGCCGTCATCCCAACAACTTTCCAGTTTCCAGCAACAGAAGTTCTTGGGATGAACATTGATACCCTTGATTTCGGTGGGCGGAAGGTCACAATGGATGGAATCAGTGTCGGCATAAATGAAGCCTGGTTGGTCTATTCCGTGATAGTTCATCTGTGCGGCACGAATTGTAAAGTTTCTGGCGTAACTGGTGATTGCGGAACCTACAGCAATATACCCAGGTTTTTTGTCATTTGCTACGATGGTATTAAAGCCTAGGCTTCGGTCTTCTTTAACATAAGCTATCTTGAAATTGCTGTTGGGGCTACTAGCCATTTTACCGTAGAGGTTATTAAGGAATAGTTTTGCGAGTTCTCGTTTGGCTCCTTTGCTGTTTAGCTTGATTTCTTTGTACTTGTTAATATAGTCATCGAATATTCCTATTTTTGAATCGAAGTAACACCCGTCTAGAATTTCAAAGTTTACTAGTTCATAGTGCTCCTTGAATAGCTTGAAGTCTACCATTGTCATTGTGAGTGTCAAAGTAGCTTTCCGAAGGTTGCCATGAAAATCATAATAGCTATCGTAGTAGTTGCCATCTTCTCGGTTCAGGACATCAGAGGTTTCAAGCATTTCAGTCATCTTATATAATAGACTATTCTTGACTTGGATGAAGGGCAATTTACCCGGGCGAATGTAGAACTGAGTGCGGAATCGCACAAAGTAAAACTTTCCCTGTTGTATAGCCTCCTCTGGTATCTGGTCTCCCTTCCAGAAGGTTGGGAAACCAATGGGATATGAATTCCCACTTTCACTCGACATCATGGATGGGTAAAGGGAGTTCACATCTGCTGTGGTCCCGTTGTGCTTTATCTGGTTCTCTTTGCCTTTTACTAGGTAGCACCACCCGCCGTGATAGCTGTTGCGAATGTATTCGCCAGCATTCTCGGCCCCATATTCCTCGCTGAGAGGAATTTGATAGAGGTCAGGGAACATTACCTCATACTTCTTGGTGCCTATTGATTTCTTGTATTCATGAAGGCAACAGGAGCCAATGGTGAGTTTCTTGTGACCCTCGCTGAACATGATTTCCAAGGCTTCCTTGATTACTAGAACATCATTTGCAATGTAACGCTGTTCCTCTTCGGTTATCTCACAACCCGCGTACCGAAATCCTTTATATTCCATGTCAAGCTTCTTGTGCTTTGTAGCAAAGGATTGACCAATACGTTTGACGGAAAACGGTAGTAGCTTGAGAGAATCACGAAATTCTATATAGTGCCCTCCTACTTTTACAGTGATTCTGTACCATTGCCCAAGACCAGCTATGCTGTAGGTCACGGTGTTGTTAGGCATTTTTGTGCGTTCTAGAAAACGCTGGGTGCCATCATCTGAGTAATCAAGCGCTTGCTGAAATCCAAGGTCAACCAGGAAATAGCTGAGCCAAAATGAACCGTCGAACTTTAGGTTGTGGTAATAGACAATTATATTGCTGTCTAGGGATTTAAAATATTCAAAGGTTTCTCCGATACTGTGGTGGATATGCACGTCATCACTAAATAGTTCTACACACGCACTCGCCCACACTTCGGTATCTTGCTGTCCTTCATAGACTGTAGTTTCAAAGTCTCCAACAAAATACCGGTTGTTTGATGCCCTCATGCTTCATATTGTTCTGCAAGGTCCAGGCTATCGAGGATTTCTTCGCTGTTGAGATTTTCGCCCTTTATAATGCGGGCCATTGCTTGAATGTCAATCTGGAAGTCCTCTTCTTTTGAATCCCCGTAAATAATTTGCTCTGCGAGGTCTACAACCTGGGCGGCGGCTTTCTCAAAGCGGTAGGCGATGGTTGCTCTACCATATAGCATGATTTGAGTGTTTAACATGCCCTCTAACATGTTCTTGTGCTTGCGATGAAGTTTTTCCTGCCAGTCTGTCCAGATGTTTCCGTCTGGAAACCGTGCAATTAGTTCTTCAACGGTGGCAAGAACAGAATCGACAATAGAGGGAGGTCCTTTCCGGGGGGCTTGCGGGGTAGTGGGCTTCTGTTGAGGGGGCATGGAGGCTTGTTTCCTTGCCGCCCTACTTCGTTCAAGCTTGCGCCCCTCTACACCAGAGATAATCCGAAAATCATCGGTTTGGTAGGAGGCTTTCTTGTAGAGTGTTTCTGGGGTGATTTTCTTTAGTTTTTGTACGCTTGCTTTGGTAATTTTCTTTGAGCGAGGTGGTAAGATTTTTAGGTTAAAAATAAAGCCTCTCTTTTCTGCGGCTTTGATGAATCTGTTTATTCGGCGTAACTCTTTGTTGTATGCTTGTTCTGCTGGGGTCAGTTTACGTTTTTTCGCCATGCTGTAGCCCTCCTTTTATATTGAAAGGAGGACCAGGATTCTCTCCTGGTCCTCCTTGTAGGGAGAGAACTTAGATAACAGTGCAGGTAATGAACTGCTTGCCCTGGAAGTTTTTGGAATCAACCTTGTAGCAGTCAAGGGCAAAGTCCTCTCCGGTCTCAGCCATCTCAGCAACGATGTCTTCCATGCTGGTCAGGAAGCTCTCGGAACCGGTGACATAGGCTTTGCCAGCCCGGTCCACGATGACAACCTTACGATAGTCTTTGTTCTGGTTCTTGGTCTTCTCGTTATGGACCTCCATGACCACGTGATAGTCGTAGTCAAGCATGAAATGCGTGTCGCCCTGGATAATGTCGTCAAGCTGGGCGGCGTTAGTGAAGTCCTTGATGCGGATTTTTTCCTTGGCAGTAAGTTCCTTGCTGGCAGTGATGATTTTGACAGAATAGCCTTCCATGTTAGTACTCCTTTTCGTTTTTTTAGTTTAGGTTAGTGTGACCAAAAAATATGTTAATAGCTCTCCCGTTGAGCTAGTAACCGCTGATGCTTACTCCTCGTCGTTGGACTTGGTGTAGTCCTTGCGGGGAGGAAGAACCTCTGCGGCGATGATGAACTCTTCCTCGGGCATACCATAGAGGGTTTCAACGACCTGGGAATGGACGATGTGGACGGCCTTGCGCTCATCGTTGTCGATGAGGGCGGAAACCTTCTTCATCATGGTCTTTTCGTCCTTGTAGGTGCGAGGGAGGGTCACATCCATGTTGAAGGGTTCGGACTTGATGAGGTCAAGGCAGAGGACGGAGACCTCAGTGGTCATGATAGTGCGTGTTACCATGTTCTTGCTCATTGTTGTTTTACCTACCTTTCGTTTGTTTGGTTGTTTTAGTGCGGGCGGCAGTCGGTTGGTCCGGCTGTCGCCCATCCAAGTAAGTTGGCCTGTGGCCCATCCCGGAGTTGAACCGGGCGAAGCAATCCCGCAGGGCCATACGGCTGACGGGGAGGCAAAACCCGCCAGCCATTTAGGAGGGGGTGCATACATGGCTTCTAATCTTGGCTACACTAAGATTGTATCAGAAAAACAGGGATTTGTCAAGCTTTAAGTGATAAGTTAAAAAATTAACTATCGGGGGTATTCGGGCATTTTGTGAAATTTTTAACTATCGGGGTATATCCGCAAATTCCACAAGGTTTTCAACAGCGGCGGTCCAGAGCGTTCGCTATGCGGTACAGGTTGTCGTTAATTTTGGTTAGGATTTTGATAAGTTCGTACATTAGCGCTTTTCTCCTTTCTGGACTAGTAAATCATTGATATGCTTGTTAAGCCTGTTTAGGTCTCGACAAGGTCGCTTATATGCGCATTCGGAACAATCCCAAGTGCAACCGGAGAAATGGGTTAAAGCAGTTTCCAGAGCGGCGGAAAGAGTTGCGAGGTCTTCTGTGGTGTATTTGGACGCATATAAGGCAATCATAGTTCGATACCTCGCTTGTTGAGTTCTTTTGTGATTTGGTCTCGTGCGTTTACTAGCTGGGTGCAGGTATAGTGACGAGAACAAAAACGACATTTACTGTCACATGCGTCTTCCTCGGCCCGGCATTGTCGGGCCGCTCTGGTGAGATAACGGTGAAGTAAGCGGAGTTCATATTCTGTGATTTCAGAGGGCGGGATAAATTTAAACATCGTTAGACCTCAGCTTTCGTCGTAATTGCGCCATTTCGGCAAGGATTTTAAAACATTGCGCCTGAGAGGGGCAATCCGGGCAGTGCGGATTGTTGCATTGCAGAGCAAACCAGGCGAGACCTAGCTCTTTTAGCCGGGTTTCTGGGTCCATTATATACGCCCCTCTCTGTGGAGAATTTCCCAGGCTTGATAGGCTTCGGCGATGGTTGGGCGCTTAATTGGCTTGCGGCACATGGTTACATAAGAAACGGACGGGGCTTTCAACATACGTTTACAGGTGTCAAAGGCAGAGTTGAAGTCGTAGAACGGGTACTCACGGGGCCCGAAGTGGGCCCAGTGAATTGTTACAATGTATTCGTAGTTGTTCATAATTATACCTCCGTAATGTTGAGCAATTCGGCATTTTCTAGAAAGTGCTGAATGGTGATTCCATAGAGTTTGTCGGTGGTTTTGAGAATGCGATGGAAGACGTATTTCTCTGTTGCGAAAGCGTAGTTTTCCTGGATGTAGTCACCAGGATATTTCATTTCGCTCATGTTCGGAATGTCAATGTCTACCTTGCGAACCTCTGCGGTCTCCGTGTCCATGAAAACTGCCTCAACGGTGGTGATGCGGATGGTTCTTGTAATAAGCTTTTCCTTTGCCATTTTGCTATTCCTCCTGTTTGATTTGTTGTTCGGTTTCCCGGACGCCCTTATGGGCGTTTCGTCTCAATTTTCAGAGACTCGTCAGCGGGATTTTGTGCCTATCAATATTCCACCACTTCGTGCATAGATAATGTTATACCATTTCTTTTGCCCCAATAGAGGTTTAAACGGGCTAATGACGTGTACCAAAAGGAAACCTGTTGCCAAAAGCGCATTCCGTCATCCGTCATTAGAGCCGCATAGCCCATATCTTTATGATACATAACCTTGTATTTTCTCATTCTGTTTTACCTCTTTTCTGTTAGTTGTTAGTGGCTTTATCATTTGCCTTTTTTGTTGTACTCGTGCTCACTTTATGTCTTTTAGGGGCTCTCCCCCTTTCCTTGATTATATGATACTACATTTAACAATAAATTGCAAGCACAATTTTGCAGTTTGTTGTGTTTCTATGTTTTGCACAAATTGTCTATGGCTACGTTGTGCATTTTGTTCCATATTAACCGGGCTAATGGGGTTAATAGAAAAGGCGAAATATCAAATACTCTATT
>ERZ773147.3315-NODE-3315-length-12386-cov-6.784527_pt1 | contig 12386 bp, 9 predicted proteins | sample MGYA00580851_ERZ773147 | MGnify/ENA primary metagenome ERZ773147 (study PRJEB29015, sample SAMEA2737818) | human gut metagenome | biome: human gut; feature: human-associated habitat; material: faeces | place: China | collected 2012 ... | reverse complement strand
TTACCAAATTGATTATGATGAAGAGCGATGTGCTCGATACTTTCGAAACAATCAAGGCTTGTGTTGCTTACAAAGTTAACGATGAGGAAATTGATTACTTCCCATACGACATCACTGAAGGGGTGGAACCTGTATATGCAGAACTTCCGGGCTGGCAGACGGACATGACGAAGATGCAGAGCGAAGATGAATTCCCCGAAGAATTCAACGCATATCTGACTTTCCTCGAAGAACAACTTGGCGTACAAATCAAGATTGTATCCGTAGGACCGGACAGAGCGCAGACTATCGAACGTTATACGGAAGAATAACATTTGTTCTATTATATTTTGGGAAGGCGGAGATTGGACAAACTCCGCCTTTCTTGTTCAAATCTTTGTTGCTTAGTATGGACACAAATAATAAATGCCTTATGAAAACACGTTTTATTTCTTTTCTTTTATTACTCGCCATGAGTTGTGGGGCTTTTGCCCAGTCTTCCTATCAGCCGACAGAAGAAAACTTGAAAGCACGGGAAGAGTTTCAGGATAATAAGTTTGGTATTTTCCTTCATTGGGGACTGTATGCAATGCTTGCTACCGGTGAATGGACTATGACAAACATAAATCTGAATTATAAAGAGTATGCCAAACTGGCAGGTGGATTTTATCCATCCAAGTTTGATGCGGATAAGTGGGTGCAGTCTATCAAGGCTTCGGGAGCCAGATATATCTGTTTCACGACTCGTCACCACGAGGGTTTCTCGATGTTTGATACCAAATATTCGGATTATAATGTGGTGAAAGCTACTCCTTTCAAAAGAGACATTGTGAAGGAGCTTGCTGCTGCCTGTGCCAAACATGGAATCAAACTTCATTTCTACTATTCGCATCTCGACTGGGTGCGTGAAGACTATCCCTGGGGACGAACAGGGCGTGGAACGGGGCGGCCGGATTCAAAAGGAAACTGGAAAAGCTATTATCAATTTATGAATAACCAGTTGACGGAATTGCTTACGAACTACGGTCCCGTAGGTGCTATCTGGTTCGACGGCTGGTGGGATCAGGATCAGAATAAAGACTTTGATTGGGAATTGCCCGAACAGTATGCTTTGATTCATAAGCTCCAACCGGGGTGTCTGGTCGGAAATAATCATCATCAGACGCCTTTTGCCGGTGAGGATATTCAGATCTTCGAACGTGATCTGCCGGGTGAGAATACGGCAGGGCTCTCCGGACAGGATGTAAGTCACCTGCCGCTGGAAACTTGTGAAACGATGAATGGGATGTGGGGGTATAAGATTACCGACCAAAACTATAAGTCTACCAAAACATTGATTCATTATCTGGTGAAGGCTGCCGGCAAGAATGCCAATCTTCTGATGAACATCGGTCCTCAACCTGACGGAGAACTTCCTGCAGTGGCAGTACAACGTTTGCAAGAGATGGGCGAGTGGATGAAACAATACGGAGAGACAATCTATGGAACACGTGGCGGTGTGGTTGCGCCTCACGATTGGGGAGTGACTACACAGAAAGGGAACAAACTCTATGTGCATATTCTGGATTTGAAAGATAAAGCATTATTCCTGCCTTTGACAGATAAGAAAGTGAAGAAGGCGGTTGTATTTAAAGATCAGTCTCCGGTTCGCCTTACCAAAACGAAAGCGGGCGTTCTGCTGGAATTTGCGGAAGTCCCGAAAGATATTGACTATGTGGTAGAACTTACGATTGACTAATTTTTAGCTAATTCTTCATAAAAGCACGGGGAAACTATTCTGACATTGATAGTTTCCCCGTATTTTTGGCAAACAATTTGTTTATAGATATAGAGTAATAATTAAAACGAAAAGTATATGATGTCTTATTGGGTATTATTTATTGGAATTGCCGTAGTAAGTTGGCTGGTGCAGATGAATTTGCAGAACAAATTCAAGAAGTACTCCAAGATCCCTACCGGCAATGGCATGACAGGACGCGACGTGGCTTTGAAGATGTTGCATGACAATGGAATTTATGATGTACAAGTAACACATACTCCGGGACGATTGACCGACCACTACAATCCTGCAAATAAAACAGTGAATTTGAGTGAAGGTGTGTATGAAAGTAACAGTATCATGGCGGCTGCCGTAGCTGCACACGAATGTGGGCACGCTGTTCAGCACGCACGTATGTATGCGCCGTTGAAAATGCGTAGCGCATTGGTTCCGGTAGTGAGCTTTGCGTCTTCTATCATGACATGGGTATTGTTGGGAGGTATTTTATTGCTGAATACATTCCCTCAGTTATTGTTGGCAGGTATTATATTGTTTGCCATGACTACATTGTTCAGCTTTATCACCTTGCCGGTGGAAATCAATGCAAGTAAGCGTGCACTCGTTTGGCTGAGTTCATCCGGGATCACCAACTCGTATAATCACAGACAAGCTGAAGATGCACTTCGTTCCGCTGCATACACTTATGTAGTAGCTGCGTTGGGTTCATTGGCTACGTTGATTTACTACATTATGATCTTCATGGGTAGAAGAGACTAAAAACTTCTCCATAAAATATAAAAGAGTGCCTTCTTAGTCCGCATTAGGATTCTGGAAGGCACTCTTTTGTTTGTCATACGTTATCATATATTCGGGTTTTGCACAACTTAGGGTAGAATGTTGACGATTTTTTCAGATATATGCAAGTGTTGCTCGGAAATTTGCAGTAAATTTGCGCAATTAAAATTATAAACAGTAATATTATGGCAGCAAAACCAAGTATTCCTAAAGGAACTCGTGACTTCTCGCCGGTAGAAATGGCGAAGCGTAATTATATATTCAATACGATTCGTGACGTATATCATCTTTATGGTTTCCAGCAGATAGAAACTCCATCTATGGAAATGCTTTCTACACTCATGGGAAAGTATGGAGATGAAGGCGACAAACTTCTTTTTAAGATTCAGAACTCGGGAGATTATTTTTCCGGTATTACTGACGAGGAATTGTTGAGCCGTAATGCAGCAAAGCTAGCAAGCAAATTCTGTGAGAAAGGATTGCGTTATGACTTGACTGTACCTTTTGCCCGTTATGTAGTGATGCACCGTGACGAAATCACGTTCCCTTTCAAACGCTATCAGATTCAGCCGGTATGGCGTGCCGACCGTCCGCAGAAAGGGCGTTATCGTGAGTTTTATCAATGTGATGCGGATGTGGTAGGTAGTGATTCGTTGCTGAACGAGGTAGAACTGATGCAGATTGTTGATACTGTATTCAGCCGTTTCGGTATTCGTGTATGCATCAAGATTAATAATCGTAAGATTCTTTCCGGTATTGCCGAGATTATCGGTGAAGCTGATAAGATTGTCGATATAACCGTAGCCATAGATAAGCTGGATAAGATCGGTCTGGACAACGTGAATGCCGAACTGAAAGAGAAAGGGATCAGTGATGAGGCTATTGCCAAATTGCAGCCTATTATTCTTCTTAACGGCACGAATGCGGAGAAACTGGGTACATTGAAAGAAGTGTTGTCAGCCAGTGAAGTAGGATTGAAGGGAGTGGAGGAAAGTGAGTTTATTCTGAATACATTGGAAACAATGGGGCTGAAGAATGAAATTGAACTTGACCTGACATTGGCCCGCGGATTGAACTACTATACAGGGGCTATTTTTGAAGTGAAGGCGTTGGACGTACAAATCGGCAGTATCACAGGCGGTGGACGCTATGACAATCTGACCGGAGTATTCGGTATGTCGGGGGTATCCGGTGTCGGTATCTCTTTCGGTGCAGACCGTATCTTCGATGTGTTGAACCAGCTCGAACTTTATCCGAAAGAAGCTGTGAACGGAACAGAAGTGTTATTCATCAATTTCGGTGAAAAGGAAGCGGCTTTCTCTATGGGTGTTTTGGCAAAAGTGCGTGCAGCAGGTATCCGTGCCGAAATCTTCCCGGATGCCTCCAAGATGAAAAAACAAATGAGCTATGCCAATGCGAAGAATATTCCGTTTGTCGCTATCGTAGGTGAAAACGAGATGAATGAGGGCAAAGTTATGCTGAAGAATATGGAGACAGGGGAACAGAATCTTGTTTCGGCAGAAGAATTGATTGCTGCTGTAAAGAGATAAAAGAACATTGATTATAAAAAGATAAGGTGCCGTTGACATTCGATCAGCGGCACCTTATTATTTGGGAATAGTACTCCTGTTTACCGGGAGTTACAAATGACGTTCGGGATACATCTCATTCCACCATTCCGGGCGATCCTGCAGCCAGCGGGCAAACCATGCCATAATAGAATTGTGCCATTTGATACGCTTGTCGTAATCTGAAATAAAATGATTCTCACCGTCTACTGTGATGAATTCAACAGTCTTTCCTAATATCTTCAAGGCATTGAAAAGCTGTATACTTTCACCTATGGGTACATTGGTATCTACGGTTCCGTGCAACAATAGCAATGGGGTGTTGATCTTGTCAGCATTGAATAAAGAGCCTTGTTTGGTAAACAGATCCGGGTTTTTCCAGGGGTAGCTGTCGGCGGCGGCAATCGCATTGTATGAATAGCCCCAGTAACCTTCTCCCCAATAGCTGGTCACATCGCTGATACCTGCATGAGACACGGCAGCGGCAAAGATGTCAGTTTGAGTTTGCAGATACTGCGTCATGAATCCTCCGTAGGAAGCACCGAGACATCCGATTCGTTTTTCGTCTACAAACGGGTGTTCCTTGCAGAACTGTTTTGTTCCTTCAATAATATCGTCAGCAGTACGTTTTCCCCACGCGTTGACGTGGCGTGCAGAAAATTCCTGTCCGAAACCGATAGTACCGCTAGGCTGAATCACATACACTACATAGTCGCGTGAAGCGAACAGTTGGGCACAATACGGATTACTGATGCCACGTGTCGTAGGAGTGGTTCCGCCATAGTAATAAACAAGCATCGGATACTTCTTATTCGGGTCGAAGTTGGGCGGCAGACACATCTTTCCGGTGATTATCGTTCCGTCCGAGGCCGTAAAGTTCCACGGTTCGGTTTTACCTAATTCTATCTGGTCGAGAATTGGCTTCAATGGGTCGGCCAGTAACCGGGAAGTTTTTTTCTTCATGTCATACAGATAGGCAACTCCGGCATTATGGTCGGATTGACCGATATAAGCGGCGATTCCTGGATTGTATTCCGATAAGGTGAAAGCACTGGTAACATCCGTTTCCAGGTTCAACTTCTCAAAACTGTTGTTTTTGGGCGAGTAGCGATAGATGTTCTTGCAGTCGCCATCGTCCGTATTGAAATAAATACATCCGTCCCCGCGATTCCATTGCAGAGGGCTGACAGTCGGGTTGAAGTCTTTAGTAATCGGCTGTATCTTGCGGGTAGCCAGATCCATGATAAATGCCTGTGTGTCGAAATCATTGGCAATAGGATGATTACCGCAATTCTTTCCGATTCCGCCGAAGGCCTCGGGACTTGCTGTAAGCAATAACTGCTTGCCGTCCGGTGAATAGCTGGCACCTCCCAGGAAGCGTTCGTCGTGGAAAAGAGTGTCAACCTTCAACGTTTCCAAATCTACCAGGTAGAGAGAAGACAGAGAGAACGGACGTTGAGTGATGTTTTCTTTCGATGTACTATATATCATAAATTTCCCATCGGGAGAAATATCCTGTAAGTAAGTGCTATGGTTACCATAAGTCAACCGTTCGGAAACACCGTTGGCTATGTTATATTTAGCCAGGAAGCTTCGTCCGCGAGTGTTGGGAATACGGTCTGCCGGGCTGACGATACGGCGGAGAGCACCTTGTTCTTTTTCTCCTTCTTCTCTGGGGTAATAGATCAGGAAGTCTTCGTTGGGCGACCATGTAAAGCTCTGTTCGGGAATCCCTTTCAAGAGAGTTTCTTCGTTCAGTGTAGCAGGGTCGAGCGTGATAACGTCATTTCCGCTAAGCGCTGTTACGGTATAATAGAGTTTGTCGCTTTTGGGCATCCAACGCATACCGTCTCTTGCATTATCCAAAAGAACCTTTCCGGTTTTCAGCTCCGTGAGCTGACAGTATGTACGCGAGCGTTTGGCAGCATGGTTGTTCCAATAACGGGTCAGCAGGTATTTTCCACTCGGAGAGATCGCAACGGAGATAACACGGTTGCCGTACACTGTATTATCCAGTGAAAAACGCTTCTTTGCATTCGGATCTAGTGTGCAGGCGATATCTTTGAATTTATTGTCCTTGATAAACTCGCATTTCAGGGTAGGAGCAGCTTTGTCTTCTGCGGTGGAAAGCAATTTGATTGTGATTTCATAATCTCTTTCCGGTTCCAGAGTAAGAGCTATATCCCGAGAGGAGGCAGAACTGATACTATCTTCGGCGGCGTCCTTTGTCTGCTTGGAAACTTCGTCGATAAAGACTTCCCAGCGGACGGGAGAAGTAACTTTCAATTTTCCTTTCAGGAAACGTTCCGCCCTGATCTGTGTTTTAAGTACATAAATCTTGCTGTTTTTGTCAGCCTTATCCAATGTTAGATACCCTGCCGTGTCAACGGTCAGTGATTGCAGGGGCGCATCAGGGAGGTCGAGTACTACCGGAGTTTTAAGCAACATCTTGGTTGAATGCTTTTCTCCTTTCGGGTTGATACTGTCGTTCATGATAGGTGTACGAACCTCAATAGCGTCGCGGACTTTGTATTGTGTCACTCTTTCCTGTGCCTGGAGAGTGAGTCCGGTCAACAGAAAAATGGCTAAAGCCACTTCTTTCTTTTTCATGTGTTGTGTATTAAATTAAATAATATGATTAATTAGGTAGCAAATGTAAACTTAATGTTCTTAGTATACAACCAAAACAGCTCTTTTTTTAGTATTCAATCCGATCTAGTATCCCATTGAGGAAAGCAATGGCTACTCCATAGTTTGTCATGGGAATATTTTGCTTTCGGGCTAACTCGATACGGCTGAGTACATATTTGCGGTTGAACATACATGCCCCACAGTGAATCACTAAAGAATAAGGTGTCAGGTCTTGTGGAAAGTCTGTTCCGCCCACGATGTCTATTTGCAGTTTCTCACCGATACGTTTTCTCAGTAAGCGGGGAAGTTTCACCCGCCCGATATCCTCGGAAAGAGGGGCATGGGTACAGGCTTCGGCTATTAGCACACGTGATGATTCGGTCAGCATCTCGATAGCGGCCGCACTTCTCACATAATAATGAATATCTCCCTTATATCCGGCGAAAAGCACAGAAAAGGACGTAAGTTTGCTCTCTTCCGGTTTTTGCTCGTAGACTGTTTTGAAAACCTGCGAATCCGTAATAATCAATTTGGGAGGATGAGCAAAGGCGTGTAATGTTTCCGGCAACTTGTCGGTGGTACAGGTGGCAATCAGACATTTCTTGTCCAGCAATTCACGAATCGTCTGTACTTGCGGCAGGATGAGCCGGCCTTTGGGAGCCTGTATGTCCTGTGGCATTACGAGAAGTACGAGGTCATTCTCTGCGACTAACGTTCCGGTGATACTTTGCTGGCCGAAATCCGGAGGGAGTTTTTCCAGTATAGTCCGGCGGATCTGTTCGATCCCTGTTTTCTCTTTTGCACTGATTAGGACAGGAGTATCTCCGAAACTTTCTCTGACTTTGATAGCCAACGCCTGTGAATCTTTCCGTATATCTGTTTTGTTTATCAGCAGAATCGTCGGAATCCCTTTAGCCTTTAACTGTTCCAGCCAGTAAAGTTCTTCTGTAAAATCGGGCTCCTTTGTCTCCTTTGAAAGCCCGGCAGACGTATCGCCTCCACAAAATAAGATAGCCATATCTGTTTTCTCTACCGCTTTCCATGTGCGTTCAATACGCATTCGCCCAAGTTCGCCTTCATCGTCGAATCCCGGTGTATCGATAAACAGGCACGGTCCGATCCCATGAATTTCCATGGCTTTCGCTACCGGGTCGGTGGTTGTTCCCGGAGTATCCGAGACGAGCGCAGTGTCCTGTCCTGTCAAAGCGTTGATAAGAGAAGACTTGCCACTGTTTCGTCTGCCGAAAAGAGCTATGTGAAGCCTGTTGGCGTTAGGGGTATCTGTTAAACTCATAATCGAAAATCTCTTTTGCCTTCGGCGATTGCTTTTAAGTTACGTATGGCGATTTCTCTGATTTTGGGATTCGGAATATGTTCCGTTTCCTTTTCAATCAGTTTCAGCCCTTTTTTCCGGGTGTCTTCGGAGGCATAATCTTCCAGATACTCTTTCAGTGTCATTAAGGCATTCGGGGCACAGCAGTTTGCTATCTGTCCGGATTTGACGAGCGACATGAAACGGTCGCCCGTTCTTCCTTCGCGGTAACAGGCAGTACAGAAGCTGGGGATATGCCCGAGATCGAGCAGCCAGTTGACAACCTCGTCCAGTGTCCGTGTGTCACTGACATCAAACTGTGCGGAATTGTTCTCCGGCAGTTCTCTTTCCGCATACCCTCCGACACTGGTACGCGAACCGCCGCTGATTTGTGAAATGCCCAGTTCGAGGACCTTCTTGCGTGACTCCTGTGATTCGCGGGTCGAAATAATCATTCCGGTATATGGAACGGCTATCCGGATAACGGCTACAATCTTGCTGAATATCTCGTCCGAGATAGCATTGGGGAAATCCCCTGCATCAATATCATCTGCCGAGCAGATGCGCGGAACGCTGATCGTATGCGGACCTACGCCGAATCTGGCTTCCAGATGTTCGGCGTGCATCAGCAGTCCGGTAAAGTCATAACGGTATGTATTCAGTCCGAAGAGAACGCCTACCCCTACATCGTCAATACCCCCTTCCATAGCACGGTCCATGGCTTCCGTGTGGTAGGCATAGTTGCTTTTCGGTCCGGTGGGGTGGAGGGCTTCGTAGTTTTCTTTATGATAAGTCTCCTGAAACAAGATATAAGTGCCGATACCTGCCTCTTTCAACCGGCGGTAGTTTTCTACCGTAGTGGCTGCAATATTTACGTTCACCCGGCGGATAGCCCCGTTTTTATGTTTGATACCGTAAATCGTCCGGATAGATTCCAGAATATATTCTATCGGATTCAGGGTGGGATGTTCTCCTGCTTCGAGTGCCAGGCGCTTGTGCCCCATATCCTGTAAGGCAATCACTTCCTGACGGATCTCTTCTTGTGTCAGTTTCTTGCGGGCAATCGTTTTGTTCTTGGCATGATACGGGCAGTAGGTACAGCCGTTGACGCAATAGTTCGAGAGGTACAGCGGTGCAAACATTACGATACGGTTGCCGTAAAACTTTTGTTTGATTTCTTTGGCGAGATGAAAGATGTGTTCTATCAGATCGGGCTGGTCACATTCCAATAGGACGGCTGCTTCCCGATGTGTCAGTCCTTTACATAGAGCAGCTTTTTCAATCAGTTGTTCAATCAGTGCACGATTGTCTTTGTTGGTCCGTGCATATTCCAGTGTTTCCAGAATTTCTTCATGGTGGATGAATTCTTCTGCTTCAGGTGAATCTACTTTGTATGTCATAATCTATTCTAAACTTCTAAGTTCCAACTAACTGACTTCTAACTGTCAACCGTTTTAAAATCTCCTCTGGAGAAAGAAATCTCGTAGCCGATGTTATGTAATTGTTGTTGCAATATCCTGATTCCTTCTGCCGATTCAGCTCCGAGGGAGGCTTTGTTATTATATAAGGTATACTTTTTCCGTTCCTTCTGTGGCGACAGATTGGGCATGACTACATTTGCTCCTGCCAATATCCCCCGTTCCCGTCCGTCGGGAGTCAGTGTAGCCAGAGCTGTTGTCGATGGAATCAGTGCCGATGGGTGCATCAGGCGGAAGATAGACAATAAGAGCAGTGTCTGTTCGAGCGTTCCGCTGGAATATCGGGCAAAAGGCGTATCCTGATGAGGCAGAAAAGGACCGATGCCGATCATTTCAGGACGGAGTTTTTCGATAAACAGAATGTCTTGAATCAGATGTTCTACAGTCTGTCCCGGACTACCGACCATAATTCCCGTTCCGGTTTGATACCCTGTTTCTTTTAAGTTTTGCAGGCATTGCAGGCGTTGCTTGCCGGACATTCCGGCAGGGTGCAGTTGGCTGTAATGCGTCGCGTCGTAAGTTTCGTGCCGTAACAGGTAGCGATTGGCTCCAGCGTGAAAGAAACGTTCATACGCTTCGCGTGACTTTTCGCCGAGTGATAGCGTAATGGCACAGTCCGGATAATGCCGCCGTATGGCGGCAACGATTGTCTCTATGCGGTCGTCCGTCAGTGCAGGATCTTCTCCCCCTTGCAGGACAAAAGTCCGGAATCCCAGTGCGTATCCTTGTTTGCAGCAATCCAGAATACTTTCCGGACTCAGCCGGTAACGTGCTACGTGCGGATTACCTTTCCGGATGCCGCAGTAATAGCAGTTGTTCCGGCAGCAATTACTTATTTCAATCAGTCCACGGATATAAATCCGGTTTCCGAAATGCCGGAGGCTGACCTCCCGTGCCTGTTCGTTAATGATTCGTAGGGAGTCCGCGTCACATCCGGTCAACAGTTGCCGGAATTCTTCGGGTCGAAGAGTTCTTTCCTGCCGTAGTTTATCTATCCATTGTTTCATAGCTCTCTTTTCGTTTGAGCAGCTCTTGTGCCAGTTGGCGACGTCCCGAAACAATGTCATTGTGCGTGCTCGGTCCGGTGATACAACCACCTTCGCAAGCCATGACTTCAATAAATTGTCCGGCTGCCTTTCCGGTCTTGGCACAGGCACGCAGCAGGGCTATGTTCTTCTTATTGATATCCGACACTTGGATCGCGTTTATCTTTTCCGCTTCTTCTTTCAGGTATGCTTTGACAGCTCCCATTACACCGCCGGCTTGTGCGAAACCGTGTGCTTCGCGGACGGAAGTATGCAATATGGAGAAAGCCTGTGTCTGCTCCAGTTGGATGTCCAACCCGTCAAGAATGGAACCCACCTCTTCGAATGTCAGGATATAATCTACGGCCTCGTCGCGGCGCACCTCTTTACGTTTGGCTACACATGGACCTACGAATACGATTTTTGCATCCGGGTGCTTCTCCTTGGCGATCCGTGCCGTGTAATACATCGGCGAACCGGTGGTGGAAACGTATGGTTTCATCCCCGGAATATGTTTTTCTACCAGTTCGATGTAAGAAGGGCAGCAGGAAGTAGTCATGAAACTTTGTCCTTTTTCCAACTTCTCCAGTAACTCGTGTGCTTCGTTGCTGGTAGTCGACATTGCTCCTTCGGCCACTTCAATCACATCGGTAAATCCTATTTCTTTAAAAGCTCCATATACTTGTTCGATCGAAGTCTTGAACTGCCCGAGGATAGACGGAGCAATAATAGCCACCATTTTCTCTCCTTTACGGATACGTTGCAGGATGTCAAAAGCCTGTGATACTTCGAAAATTGCACCGAACGGACATGCTTTTACACAAATACCGCATCCTTTGCAATGGTCATAATCAAATGCGCCTCTTTTCATATCCTTAACCGGGATACAACTGTCCGGACAGACAGGTACACATAACAGGCACTGTTTACATTTGTCTTCAATAAATTCCGGCTTTACGCTTGTCCACTCACCGGTATGGAAATCCTTTGAAGTTCCTGCTCCGGCAACGATCATTCCTTCTGTCAGATCCTGCCATTTTGTCTTAACTCCTAATTTGCTGATATCTGTAGCCATTATTTTACCTCCTTCAGTGCCATCTCAAGAGCCTTCATGTTACCATCAATAACCTCTGGCTTGCTGGCGAATTTATGTTTGAAAGAAGCCTGCATCTCTCTTAAAAATGTCTCTTCGTCCATGATATTTGCAACTTTTACGATTGCTGCAAGAAGCGGTGTATTCGGGAAATATCTTCCCATAGCTTCCATAGATACTTTATGTGCATCAATTGTATAAAGTTTTCCTTCGTATCCTTTCAGATGTGGAATAATCTCTTCTTTCGGGCGGGCTGTATTTACAAGGATCGCCCCCTCTTTTTTCAGTCCTGCTGTTACATCTACAGTCTCAAGAAGTGACTCGTCTACAACAACTACGAACTCTGGATCATAAATGTTAGAATGTACACGGATCACCTCATCGCTGATTCTATTGTACGCTGTGATCGGCGCACCCATACGCTCCGGACCATACTCCGGAAATCCCTGTACGTATTTTCCTGTCTTAAATGCAACATCAGCTAACAGTAATGCTGCTGTCTTGGCACCCTGACCGCCACGGCCATGCCATCTGATCTCTGTGTGATTACTCATGCATCTTCTCCTTTCTCTTGTTGTGTATAAGTATGATGCCTACAGATTACTCCACGCTTTAACTCTTCTACATCTATGCTTCTATTAGTGCAAAGCTTGTGTCACTGGCATCATATATACAAAAAGTCCGCCCCTGAAATAGGGACGGACATATTATCAGTTCCGCAACCACCCTGTTCTTCTAAAACAAGT
>ERZ773147.3310-NODE-3310-length-12394-cov-4.849583_pt1 | contig 12394 bp, 6 predicted proteins | sample MGYA00580851_ERZ773147 | MGnify/ENA primary metagenome ERZ773147 (study PRJEB29015, sample SAMEA2737818) | human gut metagenome | biome: human gut; feature: human-associated habitat; material: faeces | place: China | collected 2012 ... | reverse complement strand
GATTATAAATATGATGCCCCATATGGGTAAGAATAGGCATCATGGCAGCCAGCGCCGCCTGCTCAGTTTCCTTTTCTTTTCTTCCATGAAAGCTCCTTTTGCATCCGCCGCCGCTGTCCGTGCGGACGGCAATTGAAACATCGCCCCACCGGCCGGAGCCGGTGGGGCGAAAACGCTTGGAAATCAGCCCTTCAGATACCGGTGAATGATCGCGGCGACCTGTGCGCGCGTTGCGTTGGACTTGGGCGAAAGCTTGTTGTTCGCACCCTTCAGCAGTCCTTCGTCAACCGCCCAGTTCATTGCGTCAACCGCGTAGCTGGAAACGGAGGCAGCGTCCTTGAAGCCGTCCAGATTGCCGGAAGCGGCTGCCGTGCTCCAGCCCTTGTACTGCGTGTAGCGGTACAGGATCGCAGCCAGCTGCTCACGCGTGACAGGATCGTTCGGGCCGAACTTGCCGTTGCCATAGCCCTTGACGATCTCCTTCTCCGCAGCCCATGCAACTGCCTCGGTGTACCATCTGCCGCTCGCGACATCGCCGAAGTCGGAAGTGCGGTAACCGGCAGGCTCACCCTCGATGCGGTAGAGGATCTTGACGATCATCGCACGGGTGAGCGTCTCGTTGGGCGCGAATTCGCGCTTGCTGACGCCGTCCATGATGCCCTCGTTGTAGACATACTCCACATCCTTGTAGAACCAGTCGCCCTTGGACACATCGTCGAAGCGCATCGAATCGCCGATGGCGTCAATGATGCCGGGGATCGCACCGGCAGCCATCCAGTGCGCGTAGAAGATCTTGTCGCCGCTGTCGGCAGCGGAGATCTCCGTCACGCGGATGTTGTCCGCCGTGAACCAGCCAAGGAAGATGTAGTTCCTTCTGGTCACATCGGTGGGCAGGACCGCGCCGACGCCCTCAATGTAAGCCGTCACGTTGCCGGAGTTGATCGTGCCGCCGTCCGTGACGAGGGTCACGCTCCAGATCTTGCTGTCAGGCTTGCTGCAAACCACATCATCGCGGTCGCGGATACGGATACGCGGATAGACGGGCGTGCCGTCCGAGAGGACGAAGGTGTTGTCATAGGAAGCCAGACCGACCGCCTCGACCAGATTGCCGACAACTGCGTTCTCAACTTCCGTGTCCTTCGTGATGTAGCCGTCGATGAAGACGCGTGCTTCGTTGCCGGCTGCATCCCTGACCATGATGGTCTGGATCTTGCCTTCGGCCTCTTCCACTCTGGTGATCGTGCCCTTGATCTTGACGAGGCTGCCGAGGACGGAGCCGTCGTTGATCTGCGCGGCAGTGACTTCCACGGGAGCCGGAGCCTCCGCGTCCGCAATCTTTTCGATCTTCGTCACAGCCAGCTGACGCTCGCCCTGATAGGAGGACGTCGTACCGGTGACACGAACCTTATCGCCGATCTTAAAGTTGCCTGCGACCGGGAAGGCGTTGATACCGGCGGTGTTGTCCTGCACATAGATGCAGTCGAAGAACGCGGTATCCTTGTCATAGCCGGAGGCGTTGGAGGTCACGATGCCCTCCACGGTAAACTTGACGCCCTCCTCTGCCTCTGCCTGCACATCCGCGATCTTGGCGATCTCGGTCTGGTTGAGCATGGAGACGAGATTCTGGCAGATCTTGTAGTTGGAGTAGTTCTTCTCCGCGCCGCTGTCGGAGGCCTGGTACTGCACCTCGAAGTTCGACATGAAGGCTGCGCCGGAGACGATGATGAGGCCCTTGCCCTCGATCTGCTCGGACGCCATGACCATCAGGCGGTCATCGTTTTCTGCGAAGGTGTACTTCGGGGTAGCTGCGCCGCCGAGGCCGTCGCTGTCAACGTCCACAGAGTAGGTCGTTGCATGGCCGTAGACTGCCGGGCTGACCGTTGCGGGCAGCGTAGAGGTCGGGCTGCCGTCTGCGTCTACTGCGTAGATGGACGCGCCGCCGTAGTGGCTGAAGCGTTCGGTGTAGAGTTTGTCATACGGATGCTCTGCATCGAATTCCACGCCGTCCAGAAGCGGGTTATCCATGTTGTAGGACGAGAAGTAGAGTCTCCACTTGTCAACACCGTCGGCTGCAGAGCGAACATCGTCATACGTTGCGTCGTCAGAGATACGGAGGCTGGAGCCGAGTTTGGCAAGAACCTCGTTCTGCGTCGCGGCCATATGCTTGATGTCCGGGTTGTTCTGGATGATGGGGTAATTCTCGTAGTTGTCAGACCAACCGGCGAGGATCACCATACCGCCGTTGTCGTTGAACGTCTTGAGGGCGTTCAGCTCGTCCTCGGAATAGGTCTTCGGATCCTTCTGGGCCGCTTCCAGACGGCGGGACGGAGCCGTCAGGATGATGGCCTTGTACTTGGAATTGCCGCAGGCCGCGATGAGTTCCTCGCTGGTCTTCAGCGTGACTGTACGCACGGAATAGGCCGCAGCCAGTTCGCCGAAGTTGCCCATGGAGTCCTTATAGTTGCCTGCAACATATTCGTTGTAGTGCGAGGCGTCAATGCCGATGTAGACAAGCTTGCTTGCGTCAAGCACATCGAGCGTGACGTCCTTGGTGAACGTGTACTCCTTGCCGTCCTGCTCGATCACAGCCGTGATCTTAACAGTCATGATGCGGGCCTTTGTCGGGGTATACTTGAATTCCACATCCTGCGTGCTGCTTGCAGCCAGCGCGATGGGATCCGCCACGGTGCCGATGGTTTCGCCGCCGATGGCATAGGTGATGGACTTGATGGTAGCGGGCTTTGCCTCACTGTTGAAGAACGTGGTGGTGATGGTCAGTTCTTCGTCGGTGACAGGGGTAGACGTGCCGCATTCAGCCTTGGAAATGCCAAGCTTGAGCGATTCGCCGACCCAGACGGGAGCGGTCACGGCCAGATCGCCGTCGCCCTCGGTGACGCGGACGAAGTAATAGGTGTACTCAGGCGCCAGTTCCACGCTGACGGAGCCCTTGGTGAGATCTGCGGCACTGTCCCAGGTATAGGCGACCTTGCCGGAGTTGACGACCAGTTCGACCTTGGCGATGGAATCGGTGCGGTCGGGATCGTTGAAGGAGATCTCGAAGTTCAGCTTCTCAGGAACGTCGATGATGGAGCCCATCATGTTGCCGTTGACCGTGTAGTCCAGATCGAGGTTCTTGTCCTCGGTGGCGTACATACGGCGTGCTCTGAGCGCTGCGTAGATGCCGGATTCGGAGAAGTCGTCGGTCAGGATGACGTCGCGGGCGTCGTTGGCGTTGCCCCAGCGGCCCTTGTGGTTATCCTGGTTGTTGGTCGGGGCGACGTGCCAGCCCTTGTCGAGCGCCATGATGTACTGCTCGTAGCTGGGATAATAGCCGCCTGCGCCGATCTGGCCTTCGCCGTTGCCGACTTCGACCATGTACATACGGGTGTCAACGACCGCATCCCAATAACCGAAGTCAATGAAGTTGCCGAACGTCGTGCCCGGATGGTTGAACTGGCTGATGGAGTTGGCGCCCTCTTTCTGGGACAGGAGCTTGTAGTAGGCCTGCAGGCCTGCATCCTTGGTCTTGTTGTTGAGCGTCGTGTTGTTGCGGGAGACGATGCCGGGGGTGTTGAAGGTGTTGATATGGCCGGGACCGCCGGACCACGTCATTTCAAAGCCCGCAATGGCGACCATGCTGCCTGCATTTTCCGTATTGAACGCAGCGACCGCGTCCTTATAGGCTTTCCAGGTTTCCTGGCTGTATTCCGTTGCTTTGGTCATGTCGTAGAGCGCGCCCTCGGGGTTGGCTGCGCCGGACTTGTCAAAGTAGTTGGAATGGTCGGTGAACGCGACGAAGTCAACGTTCGCGCTGTCAGGCAGCGCCTTGATATACGCCAGTGCGCTTTCCAGCGAGCCAGCGCCGTCGGAATACTGCGTGTGGGAGTGCAGCTGGCCGAAGTAGCGCTGGAAGGTCGCCTCGCCGATGGTGAAGGACCAGGTCTTGCTGGTTTCCTTTTCATCCGCACGCTTGACCGTCACAGTTACCGTGACCTTGCCGTCCGCCATATCGGCAGCCGGGGTGTAGGTGACCTTGCCGTCTGCGTAGGTCGTCTTGACCTCCGTGCCGTTGACAGTCATCGTTACGCTGGCGTTCTCGCCAGCGTTCGAGATCTCCGCGGAGATCTCCGGCCGCTTTTCAGCTCCGGTCTGTGCGCCCTGCGCGGGCGTTACGTTGGAGATCACGGGCTCGTCGAGCACGGGGATCTCGGCAGACTGCGCAAACGCCACGCCCTTATTGTCCTCGCCAGAAACGGTCACGACGAGCTTCTCGCCCGTCACATCCGCTGTGGGGATGGTAACGGTATAGCCGGTTTCCGTCTTCGTGTGGTTCAGCGTTTTCTCACCCAGCTTGACGGACAGGGTCTTAACGCCGAATACCGCGTCAACTGTAAAATCAAGCGTATAGGGTTGTCCGACATATGCCGCAAGGATCGTGCCGAAGTCGACCGCAGGTGCATTGACGATGCCGTCGGTCACGTTCACGCCCTCCGCCACGGGATAGAAGAAGAAGGAGAAGATGGTGTAATCCGTGACGTTGTACATGCTGTAGACCTTGAAGGCGTCTGCATAATACTCCAGCCACTGGCTGTGGCTGCTGTACTTCGCCGTGCGGCTCTCCAGCTCATAGCCGCCCACGCCGCCGGAGCAGGTGCGGACGAGCCAGTCGGCGTCGTCAGTCGTAACGCCCTCTTCGGAGAAGTCCTTGCTGTAGAACGCGTTGTTGCCGGTGCCGTTGGCACAGAGATAGCCATACGCATCGCTCTTGAAGCGGAGGTATTCGCCGTTCTGCTCGACGGTGAACACAACAGCGCCGTTCGCCGGGGTGGCCTTGCCGTCCGCAACGGTGGCTGCCGCCTTTTCAATGGACTTGGAATCGTTCTCCGCCGCCAGAACCGCCTGTGCGTTCTGGTTGTAGATCACGAACTTGTCGCCGGGCTTGGGCAGATCGCCGGAGGGCTGGTCAGCAGATGCAGGGTCGACCCGGTAGAGCGTGAACTCGCACGGATACTGCTGACTTGCAACCGTGTTGTTCTTATAGGCTTTAAACTTGTTAAACCCACCGTATGTAGAATCCGTGCTGGTATTGCTGGCCAGCGTAACAGTATCATCACCGGCACCCATAAATTTGAAGGTCTGATTTTCTGCGCTGAACGACCACGCCCAGCTATAATTACCAGACTGAATGCCATTGCTGTTTCCACCGGAAGGTGCAATGGCCATGCCGTTTTTATCAGTCAACGTAACAGACTGTCCGCTTACCTTCAGCGTCCAAACCGCGCCTTCCGTCTTCGTCACCTTGTCCTCCGCTACAGTCGGCTGTACAACCGTCAGCCACTTCCCGCTGAGTTCCAGCGGTGCGTAGCCGGTGGAAACAATCATGACATAAGAGCCGTCGGTCAGCTGGTCAGCAGAAGTAAGCTTTCCAAGCTTGATCTCTCCGGATTCTTTCTTGACCGTATATGCAAACGTCGCTTCTTCGCTGCCCTTCATGCCGTCCTTCGTGGCCTTGACGGTGAAGGTGGTGTCTGCATTCACCTCGACGGGGTCGGTATACTCGGTATACTCACCCGTGGTCTTGTAGGAAATCTTCGCACCCTCAGTCTTGCACTTGAACTCGACCTTCGTTCCCTTTGCTACTTCGCCCGCAGCCGGGGTAGCAGTCGGGGTTGCGACCTGCTGCTTGGCTGCGGTTTCAATCTTGTACAGCGAGATCGGCTGCTGATTCTGCGACTTGTAGTAACGGAATCTGGTGCCGTTCTTTGCTGCATTGTTGTATTGCAGTGTTGTTCCGTCGCTGGTAACGATCACCTTACCGCTGGTAAGTTCAATCGTATTGAGAGACTGTGTGGAACCACTGTTCAGCTTGTTGCTTCCGGACTTACCCGAAATATACTTTCCGCTTGCAGACTTGATGGCGTAGCCGCCAGTCATCGGCTCAACGGTAAACGCATATTTCGCATAATCACCGGTGATTTTGCTGTCGGTGATCGTAACATCGACCTTGTTCCCTTCAACGTCAAGCTTGTCAAGGGAACCGTCCATAATCAGTTTGTCACCCTCGGACACGATCAGGTATGTACCAGACCAGTCCGCAGGCGCTTCTGTGACCTTGGTGTAGGTCTGCGTCTGCGTTGTCTCCTCCGCCATAGCGGCCGGCATGACCGAAAGGACCATGACGACGGCCAGCAGCAGCGCAAGACATCGCGTGATACGTTTTTTCATGCTTGCATTTCCTCCTGATTTCTGTTCAAATTCTGAATGTTCATGTTGTGCGCAGGCTCGTCCTGCGCAAAGCACCTCTTTTGAAGCCTCCTTCTGCGTCCTGATACAGAAACGAAAACGGCAGCCGTCAAGGGAGCCGCAGTCGCAGAGTTCTGTATTTCATAGTATAGCAGTTCCGCCCGTTAAAATCCAGTGCCTTTACGGAGATTTTACCGGCTTTGCGTAAATTTTACCGAAACGATTTTGTTGATTCTGCCCACAAATTCCCCAACAGACAGACAAAGCCCGCCCGGCAGTCCCTGCCGGGCGGGCAAATTGTCACCCATGATCCTGTATGAACCTCTTCTGAAAGGGGAGTCTTTTAGGGCGCATTTACTTAATATTCCTCCTGTATTTTTTGCAGGACGGCTTCCTTTTTCGGGATGGACGGGATGGCGCCGGAAGCTTCGGTGGAGAGGCTTGCTGCGGCTGCCGCGTAGCGGGCCATATAGGCAAGATCGCCCCGCATCAGCGCCTCCGGCGCCTTGTTCAGTTCCAGAAAGCGGGATACGGCGCTGCCGCCGAAGATATCGCCCGCGCCGGTCGTGTCAATCGGCTGCACCTTCGGGCAGCCGCAGGAGAATTCCGCCTGTGCATTTTTAAGCAAGCAGCCCTTCGGCCCCAGCGTGACCATGACGAGCCTCGCCCCCAGCGCCAGCACGCGCTCGGCGCCCTCTTCCGGGCCGCAGCCCCAGAGGAACTGCGTCTCCTCGTCGCTGATCTTGACAATATCCGCCTGCGAAAGCCCCCAGAGAATCTGTGCCTTCGCTTCCTGCTCCGTTTTCCACAGCGGGGCGCGGTAATTGGGGTCGTAGGTGACGAGCCTGCCGTGCGCGCGGGCATAGGCCGCGGCCTTCTGCGTGGCCGTGCGGGCAGGCTCGTCCGTGCAGCTGAGCGAGCCGAAGTGGAACACGCGGCTTTCTGCCAGCATGGCCGGGTCGATCTCCTCCCAGCGCAGCTGCGTGTCCGCGCCGGGCTTGCGCGCGAAGGCGAACGAACGGTCGCCGTGTGCGTCAAAGGTCACGAACGCAAGCGTCGTGAATGTATCGGGGCTGATCAGAATGCCGCGCGTGTCGATCCCGGCGCGGCGCATCGTGCCGGTCAGCAGATGGCCAAAGGTGTCGTCGCCGACCTTGGCGAGAAACGCGGTCTTCTTTCCATACGCGCTCAGCGCGGCAAGAAAATTGCCGGGCGCGCCGCCGGGGTTGGCGGCAAGAGTGGGGTAGCCGTTTTCGTCCTTCGCGCGTTCCGCAAGATCGACAAGCAGCTCGCCCAGCGCGATCACATCATACATAGGTCTGTCCTCCTGTGTTTTTTGTTATTTTACCATGAAAGCAGCCTGGACTCAACCGCCGCGGGCGAAAAAATGCGCGGCGCGTTCCGCCTTTACATTTGCGTGCGTATGTGGTAAAATTCTCAAAAGTGTGTGAAGCCGAGCTGAAGGAGGATGCGTCCATGCCGATGACAAACGCCGCTGAATATCTGGAGCGCACCGCCGCGCGCGTCCCGGACAAGATTGCCTTTTCCGACGCCTCCGGCAGTCTGACCTTCGGGCAGCTGCTGACGCGTGCACGGGCGCTGGGAACCGTGCTGGCCGGACTTCCGGGCTGCAAAAACGCGCCCGTGGCCGTGCTCACGGGGCGGACAGTGCAGAGCGTCGCGGCGCTGCAGGGCGTTTTGCAGAGTGGGAATTATTACGTTCCCATCGACGAGCAGATGCCCGAAGCGCGCATGCGCCGCATTCTCACACAGGTGCATGCCCGCGCGATCGTCTTTTCGGAATCGAGCCGCCCGCAGGCGGAGCGGCTTACGGACTGCGCGCCGCTTGTCTGCCTGGAGGAAGCGGAGAAAACCGCGCCGGACGATGCGCTCCTGCAGGCCCGGCGCGAGCAGATCATTGATCTGGATCCCGTGTACCTGCTCTTCACCTCCGGCTCGACCGGCACGCCGAAGGGCATCGTCATCTCCCACCGCGCCATTCTGGACTTTACCGACTGGCTGACGGACTTCTGCGGCTATACCGAGCACGAGGTCTTCGGCAATCAGTCGCCGTTTTACTTTGACACCTCCTGCAAGGATCTGTACCAGACGCTGAAACTCGGTGCAACTTGCGTGATTCTGGAGAAGAAATTTTTCGCACTGCCGCTGTTTTTACTGCAGGCACTCGACCAGCACGGCGTGACCGCCGTGAACTGGGCCACGTCCGCGTTCCATCTGGCGGCAAGTTCCGGCGCGCTGGAACGGTGCGTCCCGCATGCGCTGCGGAAGATCGTCGTCGGCGGCGAAGCGCTGCAGGCGCGGTATGTGAACATGTGGAAGCGCGCGATCCCGGAGGCAGACCTTTATAATATGTACGGCCCGACGGAAACGACCGTTGACTGCGCCGCACTCCATCTGACGCGCGCGTACCGCGACGACGAGCCGATCCCCATCGGAAAAGCCTGCCGCAATATGCAGCTGCTGCTGTTAAAGGACGATCTGACCGAGGCAGCCCCGGGTGAAACGGGCGAACTATGCGTGCGCGGCTCCGGGCTTGCGGCGGGATATTTTGCCGACGCGGAAAAGACCGATGCAGCCTTTATCCAGAACCCGCTCTGCCCCGATTACCGCGACATTCTCTACCGCACGGGCGATATGGCCGTGCAGCGCGAGGACGGAAATTTCTATTTTCTTGCCCGCCGCGACGGGCAGATCAAGCACATGGGCTACCGCATTGAGCTGGGCGAAATTGAAACGGCGCTCTACAGCGTCAAGGGCCTGCGGGAGGCCGTCTGCTTCTACGACGGCCCGCGCGACAGGATCGTCTGCGTCTATGCGGGCAATCTGGACACCAATACACTTGCAAGGGCGCTGCGGACGGCGCTGCCGAAATATATGCTGCCGAACGTCTATGAAAAGCTGGAGGCGCTGCCGCACAACGCCAACGGCAAGCTTGACCGTGCGGCGCTGAAGGAACGGTTTTTGCATGCGCAGAGTTGAAAGCTATGCAGCGCTTACGCCGCTTCTGTCCGCACAGCTTCGGCGCGGTGTGGTGACCAACTGCTTTTTATCCCCGGCAGACTACCAGCGCGAAATCGATGCCGGGCTTTTTTACGAGGAAGGAGACGGCTTTTTGCTGCTGCTTCGGCAGCGGGCCGGATACCGGCTCCTGAACTTCTATCTGCACCCCGGTGCAAAGCTTTGCCTGCCGGAGCAGCCTTCCCCGCTCATCACAGAACTTGCCTGCCGCGAAAAGGACCAAGACGCCATGCGCCGGGCGCAGGACGCGCTGTGCGCGCTCGGCTTTACCGAGGCGTTTTGCCGTCTGCGGCGTACGCGGGCGGCAATTCCTGTCCAGAATACCGCTGAGACTCCGGCAGAGGCTTCATTTGAGGCTGTGCGGGCGTTTTTACTTGAACAGTTCGACCCGCTGACGGGCTGCATCCCGCCGGACGAGGAACTCCGACAGGCGGTCGGCGCCGGGCAGGTGCTGTGTTTGACAGACGCGAACGGAATTTCCGGACTTCTGCACTATACACCCGGGCGGGCGCAGTGCGAGATCCGCCATCTGGCCGTCCGTGCGGACTGCCGGGGGCATGGATACGCCGGGCGGCTGCTGCGGCTGCTGGAGGCGAAGACCGGCGGGCAGAAATGCGCCGTCTGGGCAAGGGTGGGGAACGCCCCTGCCGAGCATTTCTATGAAAAAAATCAGTTTCAGCCGGACGGATGGCAGTCCGTTGTGCTGAGGCTGGGATAGATAAAGGAGTTTTGACACTATGAGAAAGCAGATCATTGAGATCCTGACGGAGATTTGTCCGGGCATTGACTTTGAGAACGAAAAAGCCCTCATCGACGACGGCCTGATCGACTCGCTGGATATCGTCGCGGTCGTGACGGAGCTGATGGAGGCGTTCGACGTGGAGCTTGGCGTGGACGATCTGACGCCGGAGAACTTCAACAGCGTCGAAGCCATCGAAGAGCTCATCGAGAGCCGTCAGAGCTGAGATGTCCTTTGCCTCCCTGCCCTTTGTGGGGCTCGTCACGGCAGGCGTCGTGCTGTATTATCTGGTTCCGAAGCGGGCGCAGTGGGTCGTGCTGCTGCTGGCAAGCATGGTCTTTTACCTGGTTGGCGGCGTCAAAAGCGCCGTCTGGCTCGTGCTGGTCGCGGGACTCACGTGGCTGGCGGGACTGCTGCTTGAAAAGCAGAACGCACGCCCCGCGCCCGATAAGGCTGCGAAGACTGCCGTGCGCCGCGCGAAGAAGCGCATCTGCGCAGCGTGTCTGGTTCTCTGCTTCGGGCTGTTATATCTCATGAAATACTGGAACTTCACGGCCTCCGCGCTGCCGTCCGCCCTCGGGGACAAGCTTCCCCGGTGGGATTTTGTTGTGCCGCTGGGACTATCGTATTTCATCTTTCAGAGCGTGGGCTATGTGATCGACGTCTATCGAGGAAAGCTGTCCGCGCAGAAAAACCCGCTGAAATACGGCCTGTTTGTTTCGTTCTTCCCGCAGATGGTGCAGGGGCCGATCAGCCGGTACGACCAGCTTGCCCCGCAGCTTTTAGCAGAGCGCAGTCTGGACTGGCGCGATCTCAAATTCGGCATCCAGCTGTGCCTCTGGGGCTATTTCAAAAAGCTCGTGATCGCCGACCGGGCCGCCGTGCTTGTAAACGCTGTCATCACGGAGAACTGCCCCTACGGCGGCGCGATCATTGCCAGCGGCATTCTGTTCTACTGCATTCAGCTTTACTGCGATTTTTCCGGCGGCATTGACATCACACGCGGCGTCGCGCGGATGTTCGGCATTGACATGGCCGAGAATTTCCGCCGCCCGATCTTCGCAATGTCCCTGACGGAATACTGGCGGCGCTGGCACATTACGCTCGGTGCGTGGATGCGCGACTATGTGTTTTATCCGCTGTCGCTGTCCAAGACCTTCGGGAAACTTTCCCGCTGGGCCCGCACGCATATCAAGGGCACAGGCGGCAAGATTTTTGCCACATCGCTTGCGACGTTCATCGTCTATCTGATCATCGGCATCTGGCACGGGGCGAACTTCCGCTATATTGCCTTCGGCCTGTGGAACGGCGTGCTCATTACGGCCTCGCTTCTTCTGGAACGGACGTTCCTGCGCTGGAAATCGGCGCTGCACATCAACGATAAATCCGCCGCATGGCGCGTGTTCATGACGCTGCGCACGATGCTGCTGGTGTTCATTGGGCGGTATTTCACGCGTTCGCCGCGCCTGAGCTGCGTGTTCCGGTTTTTGAAGACGACCGTGCTGCATCCGCAGCCGTCGCAGCTGCTCGACGGGACGCTTTTGTCGTTCGGCCTTGCAAAGACGGATTTTCTTGTGATCGCGCTGGGACTGGCCGTTTTGCTGACGCTTGAGTGCTTTCAGGAGCGCGGCGTGCAGATCCGGGCTGCGCTGGAAAAGAAGTCTGGCTTTGTGCAGTGGCTTACCGTGACGGCGCTGCTGCTGGCTGTGCTGCTGCTCGGCGTGTTCCGGGCCGGGTATATCCCGTCGGGCTTTATCTATACGCAGTTTTAAGGCGGTGCAGCTATGAGTTCTAAAAAATGGGTACTGGTCTTTCTTGTGACCGTTTTTGTGCTGGCCGCGCTGCTGGCCGGGCTGAATCTCGCGGCTGACCCCTTCGGCGCGTTCGGCGACCGGCTGCTTCATTGGTTCTCCTACGACGAGACCAACAACCCCCGCGTGGCAAAGCTCTCCTATCTCGAGCAGCATCACGGGGAATACGATTCCTATATCCTCGGCTGCTCGTCGACCAGCTCGTTCCCGGTGGACGGGTTCAACGAGCTGTATGACGCCAGCTTCTATAACCTCATCATGTACGGCGCGGACATGCGCGACTGCGAGAAGATCGCGGACTATCTGATCGGGCACTACGAGGTCAAAAACCTCGTGCTGAACGTGTATCTCGACAACGGTCTGGAATACGACGAGGAATCCGACCGGCTGACGAAGAACCTCCACTACAAGGAGGACCCGGATACCTCCGCCCTCTCATTCTACACGCGCTATCTCTTCGCCGACCCGCGCTACGCCCTCGCCAAGCTGAAGGCCCTGCGCACCGACACCATCCTGCCGCAGACCTTCGACGTCTTTGACGAGCAGACCGGCTGCTACGACA
>ERZ773147.3306-NODE-3306-length-12410-cov-5.933711_pt1 | contig 12410 bp, 8 predicted proteins | sample MGYA00580851_ERZ773147 | MGnify/ENA primary metagenome ERZ773147 (study PRJEB29015, sample SAMEA2737818) | human gut metagenome | biome: human gut; feature: human-associated habitat; material: faeces | place: China | collected 2012 ... | reverse complement strand
TATCAACACCTTCCACGGCTTCTGCGTCTCCATCCTGCAGGAGGACAGCCACGCTGTGGGCTATCCCAAGAGCTTTCTGGTGCTCGACAACAGCGACATCGACGCCATGCTCCAGATCATCTACGACGAGCGTGGGCTGACGCTGCGCGACATGACCTTCTCCCATGCGCGCGACATGATCGAGATGCTGAAGCTCAAGGAGCGGCCGGACTATTACGAGGACATGATCACCCTGCCGCTCGATACCCTCAAGGAGAAATACGACAAAGCCGAAAGCGCGAAGGACATCATCTTCTACGGCTATCTGTATCAGGAAAAGAAGTGCTTCGCGCTCGACTACAACGACCTGATCGAATTCTCTCTGCACATTTTCCGCACGCATGAGGATATCCGCCTCAAATGGCAGAAGCGCCTGGAATACATCATGATCGACGAATTCCAGGACATTGACCCGCCGCAGTACGCCTTGATGCAGGTGCTGTGCGACTATCACAAAAATCTGTTCATTGTCGGCGACCCCGACCAGACCATCTACACATGGCGCGGGGCCGACGTGCGGTATCTTCTGGACTTTGACAAGGTCTACCCCACGGCGAAGACCATCATGATGATGGAAAATTACCGCTCCACGCCGGAAATCCTTGCGGCCTGCAACAGTCTGATTGCGAAAAACGCGAACCGCATCAAAAAAGACCTTCTGCCCATGCTGCCGGGCGGCGCGCCGGTTCTGTGCCACCACGCGGCCAACAGCGAACAGGAAGCCCGCTGGATCGCCGCGCAGATCAAAACGCTCCACGAGGCCGGGACGCCCTACCGCGATATGGCGGTTTTATACCGCGCGCACTATATCACGCGCGGCGTGGAGGAACTTCTCCTGAAGGAAAAAATCCCGTACACGATCTACAGCGGCGTGCAGTTCTTCGCCCGTGCTGAAATCAAGGACGCGCTGAGTTATCTGCGCATGATCGCCTGCCGGGACGATCTGTCGTTCCTGCGCATTGCGAACGTGCCGAAGCGCAACCTCGGCGAACGCCGCATGGCGTTTTTGAAGGACTATGCCGCGCAGAACGGCTGCTCGCTTTACGACGCACTGCGCCGGAATCTGGACAGTGAACTGCTGCGCGGGACGAAGGGCGGGAAATTTGTCTCGCTGATCGAATCGTTCACCGGCATTTATGATCAAATGCCTGTTTCCGAACTGCTGGCTGCCGTTCTGAACGAAAGCGGCTATGAGGCCATGCTCCGCACGGAGGGCAGCCAGATGCGGCTGGACAATCTGGCCGAACTCAAGCAGTCGGTCTATACCTACGAGACGACCTGCGGCGAGGAATGCACGCTCGAGCATTATCTGGCGCACGTCGCGCTGTTCACAAACGCTGATCTCGACGATCCGCGCGATCAGGTGCGGCTTATGACTGTCCACAGCGCGAAGGGACTGGAATTCCCGCATGTGTTTTTATGCGCGATGAACGAGGGCATTTTCCCGTCAAAAAAGACGCGGACGCTGCCCGGCATGGAGGAGGAACGGCGGCTGTGCTTCGTTGCTATGACGCGCGCACAAAAGGCCCTCTATCTGTCCGAGGCCGAGGGCCGCAATCTCGACGGCAGCCCGCGCTATCCGTCGCGCTTCCTGCTGGATATCGACGATTCGCTTTTGACCTTTACGCACACCCCGCGCGAAGACCTCATCCGGCAGGCGCGGGAATATATCGGCTTTTCCACCCGCCTTCTGGACGAGAGCGGGCTTTCGCAGGGGTTTGCCCCCGGCACGAGAGTCCGCCACGCCGTCTTTGGGCTGGGAACCGTGCTGGAACGCGATCCGGCGCAGAATGCGCAGCTGGTGCAGTTCGATTCCATGCCCACCCCGCGCCTGATTTCCCTGCGCACAAAGCTGGAGCGGGAATGACGCCTTCCGCGCAAATTCACAGCATAAAAATTATCCGGCGCTGCACAAAAGCTGTGCGGCGCCGGGATTTTTATGCGTGATAGTTCAGAATGTCGTTTGCCACCGGGGTATAGAACAGGCGGTGGATGCGGGCGGGGTCTTTGGTCTGGCCGAGAATCCACATCAGCTTGCCCGTGATGGCCTCGGTCGTCATGTCGAACGCTTCGAGCACCTGCGGGCATTCGCGGATCTTATGCCCGACCTGATAGACGCCGACATTGCTGCCCTCGTTCTGCACCTGCGTGGTCAGAACGACGGTTTTCCCGGCCTGAATGCCCTCTTCCAGCACGGAAAGAAAGTCGTTTCCGTCGTAGGACGGGATGCCGCCCACGCCGAAGCTTTCCAGAATCAGCGCGTCGTTGTGCCGGAGCATCCAACTCGCAAGTTCTGCCCGCGCGCCGGGAATGAGTTTCAGAAGCGCAACGCGCTCGTCGAGCGTGTCATAGAAGACCGGCTCGGGCAGGCAGGCGTTTTCGATGTACTGTAAAATGCAGCCGTCCTGCAAAACGGCCAGATACGGATAATTGATGCTGGAAAAGGCCTCGTAGCTTTTTGAGCGCGTTTTGCAGGCGCGCGTGCCCTGAATGACCTTGCCGTTGAAGACGATCATAACGCCGTGCAGCGTGTCGCTGCATGCGCACAAAAACGCGTCGGTCAAATTGACCTTGGAATCGGTTGAGTCAAAGCTGATGGGCTTCTGGGCGCCGGTCAGGATAATGGGCTTGCGTGCGCCCTGAATGAGATAGCTGAGCGCTGCAGCGGTATAGGCCATGGTGTCCGTGCCGTGACTGATGACAAAGCCGTCATAGCGGTCGTACCGCTCCCGGATGGCCTTTGCAATCAGAAGCCAGTGCGTTGGGGCAAGATTTGTGCTGTCCAGCGACAGAAGCTGCAGACACTCGGCCCGGCACAGCGACGATACCGCCGGGACGAACGACAGAAGCTGCTCGCTCGTCAACTCCGGCATAAGGCCCTCCGCCGTTTTCCCGGACGCGATGGTCCCGCCGGTGCCGATCATCAGGATTCGTTTCATGGGCGTATCCTCCCGCGTTTTTTCATTATTCTTCCGTCTGCACCGTATACGGCAGGAACCAGTCGAGGTAGCGTGTCGGCTCTGTTACGGCGCCGCGCGTGGTGTAGAGCGCATAGCTTTTGAACAGGATGGGCGTAATATACCCGCGCTCGCATACACGCTTATAGAGATTATAGGTGTTGCCGCTGTTGACAAGCGCCATGCTGCACAGGTTCATCATCGTGCTGTCGGCCAGATCGCCGTAGTTGAGCGTGCCGGTCGCGCCGAAGAACGGCGAGAGGTCAAAGTTCGGAGACAGGCGCACCTCGCCATAATACAGGTCAAAATTCCCCTGCAAAAGCGCCTGTTTGTACTCGGAATATTCCATGGACTTGACCGTAATGTTGAAGCCCAGGGAATTGAGCATTCTGGCAACCTCGTTCGCTGCCTGTACGCGGATATAGCTTGACGAGCAGACGATCATTGTGCCCTCGACCGGGACGGAATAGCCCTTGGAGGGGACGTAGAGGTCGAGAATGCCGTCGCCGGTCGCGTCCTCGACGGAGGCGCTGGCAAGCTGGTCATAGTACGAGCCGGTGTCATAGGCGAAGCTGTTGGCCAGCTTTACGTCGTAATACCGCGAATTGGGCGAGCACGGCAGCGTCGATGCCACGGCAAAGCCGCCCAGTGTCTGCCCGACCAGCTGTTCGCGGTCGATGGCAAAGGTGATCGCGCCGCGCAGGCCGTAGTTGGAGAAAACGGGCGAGTTCATGTTGTAGCCGATGTACTGCATGATGGTCGTTTCCTCGTTCCACAGTTCAAAGTCGTTGTGGAAGCCCGCAAATGCGGAGGAGTTCGGGTCCGTCAGAACCATGTTGACCTTCTGGTACTCAAAATTGTCACGCACGTCGGCGGCAGTGGACGAGACAGTCAGCGCGATCTCGTCAAAGTCAACCAGCGGCGGCGTATCACGCCACCAATTTTTGCAGCGTGTCAGCTTTGTTTCGGCAAATTCATACGGGCCTGTGCCCGGAGGGCTGACCTCGTCCTTTGTGCCGGATTTGATGATGGGAATATCCAGCAGCAGCGGCAGGCATTCATATGCCTCGCTCGTCGAGAGCACAAGCGTCAGATCGTCCTGCGCTTCGGCGGAATCGATAAAGCGCAGGCGGGAGCCGTAGTAGTCAGAGCCCTTGGCGGATTCAATGGAATACGCCGCGTCCGCCGCCGTAAGCGCGCTGCCGTCGTGGAATGTAACACCGGAGCGAAGCTTCACCGTGGTTGTCCGGCCGTCGTCGGTGACGAAATACGTCTCGGCAAGAACGGGCTCCGCCTCATAACTGCTCGTCACGGCGAACAGCGGTTCATAGAGGAAGGAAAAGATGATGCGGTTATTGAGACTCTGGCAGTTGTAGGGCTGCAGGCCATAATCCGGCTGGTAAGCAAGGCCGAAGGACTCCAGTGCCGTATACGTCTCGGTGACGACCTGCTTGACCTCCTGCTGCTTGTCCGAGCCATCAACCGAGCCGGTCTGCTGGGCGGCGACGGCTTCGTCGCCGACGGGGAAAAGATTCTGCATCCATTCGCTCGTTGCGATCGTCGTACAGCCGCAAAGGAGCGCCAGACAGAGCGCAAATGCCGTAAGGACCAAAAGCTTCCGCTTCATGCCGGTGCGCCTCCTTTCAGCCGGATGATGGCGGCCTGTGAGCCGCGGTTTCCGCCGGTCACGCGGTGCGACCAGAAGCGGTTCGGCTGGCATTTTGTGCAGTCCGGGCAGATATCAATCGCCCGCACGCCTGCCTTTTCCAGCCAGCTGCGGTTCAGAAGCTTCAGATCGACGTGCGATTTTTCGCCGTGCGGCTCGATGGCCGCCTCCGCGTCCGGGCCGAGCGCTTGCCGCATGGCCTCCGGCACCTCCGGCCCGACCTCAAAGCAGCAGCGGCCGATACACGGGCCGATGGCCGCGCGAATGTGCTCCGGCGCGCAGCCAAATTCCGTCTGCATGCGCAAAACGGCCTTGTACGCGATCCCTAGTGCCGTTCCGCGCCACCCGGCGTGGACGGCGGCGATGGCCTGCCGCACTGGGTCAAAGAGCAGCAGCGTTGTGCAGTCTGCACCGAAGCAGACGAGCGCCACGCCGGGCTCGTCGGTCAGGATCCCGTCGCAGACGGCGGTCTGCTCCCGCTCCAGCCCCGTGCCGCAGTCCTGTTCGCCGACGCGCAGCAGAAGATCGGTATGCTCCTGCCGGGTGAAGACCGTCTCCTCCGGCGAAAAGCCGGCGGCAGCGCCGAGAATGCGGTAATTCTCCCGCACGTTCTCCGGCTTATCGCCCCGGTGCGTGCCGAGATTGAGGGAGGACAAAGCCCCCTCGCTCACGCCGCCGAAGCGCGTGGAGAAGCAGTGCACGCTCCCGCAGAGCGCGTCGGCGGTCAGATATTCAAGTGTTCCGTGGTGAATGGTGTGAAACATGGGCTTAATTCGCGTTCTGGCCGCGTTCGGCGGCGAGATCCTTGTCGCGGCAGCATTTTTTGTATTTTTTGCCGCTGCCGCACGGGCACGGGTCATTCGGGCCAACCTTGATCTTCTTGACGACAGGCTGACGCTTGACAGTCTTGTCGCCGCCGGCACCTTCGCCGGTGACCTTTGCCACGCGCTGGCGCTTGATTTCCTCATTCGTCTTGATCCGGACAAGGAAGACGCGGCGGACGATCTCTTCCTTGATCGCGTCGTTCATGGCCTCGAACATGTCAAAGCCCTCGCGCTTATACTCGATGACGGGGTCTGTCTGCGCGTAGGCGCGCAGGCGGATGCCCTGCCGCAGATCGTCCATGGCGTCGATGTGATCCATCCAGAATTCATCGACCACGCGCAGCGTTACGACGCGCTCAATTTCACGCATGACGGGAGATGTGAACTGCTCTTCCCGCTTGGCATAGGCGCGCTGCATGAGAGACAAAATCTTCTCTTCCGCCTGCTCCCGCGTGAGCGCGGCCAACTCCTCGTCGGAGAGAAGCCATGTGCCCGTGGGGAAGAAGATGGGCTCGAAATGCGTCATCATCTCGAAGAAATGCTGCTTGTCGGCCAGCTTCGGCTGCTCACCGAAGGCGCTGGCAACGTAGGTATCCACATAGAACCGCATCATGGACTGGATGTTCTTCTGCAGATCCTCGCCGTCGAGCACCTGGCGGCGCTGCTCGTAAATGATCTTACGCTGGACATTCATCACGTCGTCGTATTCCAGCACGTTCTTTCTGGACTGGAAGTTGCGGCCCTCAACGGTCTTCTGCGCGTTCTCGATCGCGCCGGAGAGAATTTTGGCGTCGATAGGCGTATCCTCGTCGATGCCGAGCGTCTCCATCATGTTCATAATGCGCTCGGAGCCGAACAGACGCATGATATCGTCCTGCATGGACAGATAAAACCGCGTCTCGCCGGGGTCGCCCTGGCGGCCGGAACGGCCGCGAAGCTGATTGTCGATCCGGCGCGATTCATGACGCTCGGTGCCGATGATGAAAAGCCCCCCTGCCTGCCGGACAAGCTCTGCCTGCTTGTCCGTCTCGACCTTGAAGCGCTTATAGGCCTCGGTATAGGCCGCACGGGCAGCCAGGATTTCGGGATTCTCCGTCTCGGCGAAGGAATTGGACTCGGCGATCAGTTCGTCGGACAGGCCCTGCTTGCGCAGTTCGTTCTTTGCCATGTATTCGGCGTTGCCGCCCAGCATGATGTCGGTGCCGCGGCCCGCCATGTTCGTCGCAATGGTCACGGCGCCCAGATGGCCCGCCTGCGCGACGATCTCGGCTTCTTTTTCATGGTGCTTGGCGTTCAGGACGTTGTGCGGGATACCCTCGCGCTTGAGCATCTGCGACAGAAGTTCCGATTTTTCAATGGAGATCGTGCCGACCAGAACCGGCTGGCCCTTGGCATGGCATTCCTTGATCTGCGCGATGACGGCACGGTATTTGCCTGCCTCGGTCTTATAAACAACATCGGGGTCGTCGATACGGATGACCGGTTTATTCGTCGGGATCTCGACAACGTCGAGATTGTAAATGCCGGAGAATTCCTCCTCCTCGGTCAGCGCCGTGCCGGTCATGCCGGAAAGCTTGTCGTACAGACGGAAGAAGTTCTGGAATGTGATGGTGGCGAGCGTCTTGTTTTCGCTTGCAACCTTGACGCCCTCCTTGGCCTCGATGGCCTGATGCAGACCCTCGTTATAACGGCGGCCGTACATGAGTCGGCCGGTGAATTCATCGACGATGATGACCTCGCCGTCCTTGACAACATAGTCGATATCACGCTTCATGAGGCCCCTTGCCTTCATGGCCTGATTGATGTGGTGCGAGAGCGTGGCGTTTTCTGGGTCGGCCAGATTTTCTACATTGAAGAACTGCTCGGCCTTTTCAATGCCCTTCTGCGTGAGCGACACGGAGCGGTCTTTTTCATCGACAATGTAATCGCAGTCATACTGATCCTGCAGTTCCTTGTTGTCCGTCGTGGAGAAGACCTGCTTTTTCAGGCGGGAGACGAAATAATCCGCCATTTCATACAGCTTGGACGATTCCTCGCCTTTGCCGGAAATGATGAGCGGTGTGCGCGCTTCGTCAATGAGGATGGAGTCAACCTCATCAACGATGGCGAACGCGTGACCGCGCTGCACCATTTCCTGTTTGTAAATCGCCATATTGTCGCGCAGATAATCGAAGCCCAACTCGTTATTTGTGCCGTAGGTGATATCGGCGGCATAGGCTGCGCGGCGCTGTTCTGCAGTCAGATCGTGGACAATGAGGCCGACGGAAAGTCCTAAGAAGCGGTAGACCTTGCCCATCCACTCCGAGTCGCGCTTGGCGAGATAATCGTTGACCGTGACGATGTGCACGCCCCTTCCGGCCAGCGCATTCAAGTATGCAGGCAGGATTGCGACGAGCGTCTTGCCTTCGCCGGTCTTCATTTCGGCGATGCGGCCCTGGTGCAGCACGATGCCGCCCACGACCTGCACCCGGTACGGACGCATGCCGAGCACGCGGTCAGCTGCCTCGCGGCAGACGGCGAACGCCTCCGGCAGCAGCGCGTCGAGCGTCTCACCGGATGCGTAGCGATCCTTGAATTCCTGCGTTTTTGCGCGAAGTTCCTGGTCAGTCAGCTTTTTATACGGCTCCTCGAGCGCCATGACGGCCTCGACCTGCGGTTCGAGTTTTTTGACCTCGCGCTCCGAGCGGGTGCCGAATAGTTTTGTAAACAGTCCCATGGTAAAAACCCTTTCTGCGCCGCGCGGTGCGCGCTGCGGCGGTTTTCGTATTCTAAAGTGCAATTATAGCACATACAGACCGGTAAAAAAAGAAGAAATTGTGAATTTCGGCGGCTTGATTTACCCGGACGGGACTGGTAAAATGAGTTTGATTTTTATGGTATCGAGGTACTTTGCGTATGGCTATCCGTCTTGTGGCCGTCGATGTTGACGGTACGCTCGTCACTGCCGACCAGCGTGTTCTGCCGCGGGTGCAGGCCGCGGCGCAGCGCGCGCTGGAACACGGCATCCAGCTTGTTTTGTGCACCGGCCGCGCGCCGGGAGAGTGTTGGTATATTTTAGATGCGCTTCCGCAGATCCGCTACGCTGTCACGCAGACGGGCGCGATCGCGCAGGATCTGAAAACCGGCGAAACGCTCTATCACTGCCCGCTGTCCCCGGATGATGCGCGGCTGATCTATTCCCATGTGCGCCGGTACGACGGGCTTGTCAATTTCTTCTCCGGCGGTATTGTGTATAATGCCAAGCAGCAGATGGCGCAGTTTGAACGCTATTATCCTGCCGACTTCCGCTGGCTGTTTGAACGGTCGCACGAATTTGTCGATGATCTGGACGCCATGGTCGCCGGATGGAACAGGCCCGTGGAAAAACTCTATGTGCCGTTCTCCAGCCGGGAAGAGTGCGAAAAGGCGATGGATGATCTGACGCAGCTTCCGTATTTCGTGACCGGCGCGGGCTATGTTGATCTGGAGGTTATGAATCCGAACACCAGCAAGGGCATCGCGCTTGGGGCGCTGTGCAAAAAACTCGGCATTCCGCCCAAGCAGGTCATGGCCATCGGCGACAGCGGCAACGACGCGGCCATGCTCGACTTTGCGGGCGTCGGCGTCGCAATGGGAAACGGGGAAGAAGCACTCAAGCAGAAAGCAGATCTGATCGCGCCGACGAACGAAGATGGCGGTGTGGCCGATATGCTGGAACTTGCAATCAAGGGAGAGATTTAAATGGGCGTGCAGGATTTAACGGTACAGATGGTCGTGATTGTCGTGATCGGCGTCTTTTTTGCGTCGTTCATGGACGCCATCGCGGGCGGCGGCGGTATTATTTCCGTGCCGACCTATCTGCTGGCGGGACTGCCCATGCACTTTGCGCTGGGCACGAACAAGTTCTCCTCCTCCATCGGCACCGCGTTTTCTACTGGCCGGTATATCAAAAACGGCTATGTTGACTGGAAGCTTGGCATTCCGTCCATCGTTCTGGCGCTGATCGGCTCGTTTTTCGGAACAAAATTACAGCTGATGATCTCCGAGGTGTACTTACAGTACCTGCTGCTGATCGTGCTGCCGGTCGTGGCCTTCGTCGTGCTGCGGCAGCGTCAGCTGCCGGAGGAACGCGGCGATATCGAGCCAAAAAAGCAGATGGCTATCGTCTATCTGGCAGCGCTCGTCGTCGGCGCATACGACGGGTTCTACGGCCCCGGGACAGGCACGTTCCTGCTGCTCATTTTCTGCAATCTCGGCAAACTTGACGTGCGCACAGCGGGCGGCAACGTTAAACTCGTGAATTTGTCCTCCAATATCGCCTCGCTCCTGACCAGCCTTTTAAGCGGCAAGGTCTTCCTCGTCCTCGGCCTGATCGGCACGGTGTCGAGCATTTTGGGCCATTTCATCGGCGCGGGACTCGCCATTAAAAACGGCTCCAAGATCGTAAAGCCCGCCATCATCATCGTCCTCATCCTGCTGGCCGCAAAGGTCGTCCAGGGATTGATCGCGGGCTGACGCATAAAAAACGCACGAAGAAAAGGGACCGACAAGGCTGTCGGTCCCTTTTCTCAATCTGCCGCAAAGCTGTATTCCGCTGTAGGGGCCGCTGCCCACATCGGCCCCTACGAACAGGCATCTGCTTTCTTCAGACAGCCGGATCAGGCCGTGCGCGGCATAGTTCCGATTCCGGGCAGGCGGATTGGCGCAGGGTGGACAGGGCCAGACCCAGAAGAGCCGCGTCCATGACGGTATACAAATTTCCCGAGATGAACGGCAGCGGCGCGGACAGCGGGAGGATCCCAGTCTGATACAAAAGGCCCAGCGTCAGCTGCATGGAAAGAATCATGCCCGTTGGGATGCACAGCATCCGCCCAAGCGGATTTTGCACCTTCGCCGTCCGCACGAGCAACATCACGAGCAGCACCGCCTGCGGCGCATACAGCATTGCGAGCCACACCCATGCAGGTGCGCCGGACAGTGTGCCAAGCCGGTTTGCTTCCGCCAAAGTGCCGCGCGTCAGCAGAGCGGAAGCCGTGGAGGAATTTTTCCAATATTCCCTCAAAATCTCCCGCCACTCCCGCAGACCGGCGGGGCTGAAATACCAGTCGGAAAAATTCTGGTACCGCTGTGCGTCCTGATAGAAAATCCCCACAACTGCAAGCACCAGCAGCGCCCACACGAGCGCCCGCGCGCAATTCTTTTTCACCTGAAACAGCCCCGCACGGATCGCACTCAGCAGAACAGCTGCCGCGCACACGGCAAACAGAAGCTGGGGCAAAATTCCGACGTATCGATCCCATAGGAACGGGAGCGCAAACGGCGCCACCGCTGCCAGCGACAGCCAGAAGCCGCCCTTTTTCCCTTGCAGCGCGTACACGACCAGCGCATACGCCGCCGGATACAGCAGCGCGGCATACTCGCTCGTGTCGCCCACCGTGATCCCGAGCATACGAGGTGCACCGGGGCCCATGAACGTCGTCTGATACACGCAGACCGCGCCGAGCACAAGCACTGCGCCATAGATGTACCACGCGTACCGACTCAGGCAGCGATAATCCAGATAATACCCGCCAAGCAGCGCACCACAGGCCAGAAGCCCGGACGCAAGCGCGAAGGCACACGAAGAGCCGATCCATTCGGCGCGCAGGTACATCCCAAGCACGATAGCAAGCCCGGCAAAGAGTAAGATCGCCGTCTGCCGCTTTGGCCGGTGCACCGCGTCGAGCGCAAGACCGACAGTCTCCGCGTCGCCCATCTGCCGGACGGCCTCGGCCTCCGCCGCATCCTCGGTCATGCCCTCGGCCAGATACGCCTCGGTCTGCTCTTCCAGATGTGTCCGCAGTTCGCGCTCCAGCGCCGGACGCACGCGTTTCCAGCGCACCTGCGCCCCGGCAGTCTCCAGATACCGTTCGATCCGTTCAGCCACCGTAAGCGCCTCCCTTCAACACTTTGCCGACTGCCCGCGTATAGGCGTTCCACTCCGTCTCTTTCTCTTGAAGCCGTTTGCGCCCCGCGTCCGTCAGATGGTAATACCGCCGCGGACGGCCCGCGGCGGAGGGCTCGTCCCGTGCGGTGATATAGCCCTTCTGCTCAAGCGCGTGCAGAAGGGGATAGAGCGTCCCGGCCTTGAGGTCGAACGCGTGCTCCGACCGGCTGCGCAGCGTCTCGATCATCTGATAGCCGTACATGTCCTCCTGCTCGAGCAGCTTCAAAAGCAGCATCCCCGTGCTCCCGGCCAGCAGGGTTTTGTCGAATTCCATAGCGAACCTCCTTTAATAGATAGATGGTCTATATATCGGATGTCTATATATTAGCGCATATTTACGGATTGTCAAGAGAAATTTGCGGGGCTGTACGAATTCGCCGAAGGCTTGGTAGGGGCAGAACGGCAAAGTGTGTGCAGATATGCAAAAAGCCTCCCCTTGCCGCGCTCTGCGCGGTAAGGGGAGGCGGCATTTGCGGCAGCAAATGGCGGAGGGGATGGGGCAGGGGCAGCGTGCTCCCAAATGTACAATGTACTGTGTACAAAATCCGCTCAGCCGGCGCTGCTGTATGGCTGCAGAACCGCTTCGCGGTCTGCGATCTGGCCGATGGGGCGCAGCGGCTCCGGCACGCCGTCAAATGAGCCGATGTGCTTTTCAAACCAGACTACGTCGCGCCAGCGGCCGTTTTTATAGCCGGTGTTGTGGTATGTTCCCAGCAGCTGAAAGCCAAGCTTCCGGTGCAGGGCGGCGCTTGCGTCGTTCGGCATGGTTACGACGCCGTAGGCTGTGCGGACGCCCTGTTTTCTGAGCAGGTCCAGAAGCGCCCGGTAGAGTTTTGTGCCGAGGCCCATTCCCGCTGCGTCCTTGGAGACGTAGACGGAAAGTTCTGCGTTCCAGTCATAGGCTGCACGCTCCTGCGCGCGGTGGGCGTAGGCGTAGGCGAGGATTTTTCCCTCCTCCT
>ERZ773147.3305-NODE-3305-length-12412-cov-6.120984_pt1 | contig 12412 bp, 10 predicted proteins | sample MGYA00580851_ERZ773147 | MGnify/ENA primary metagenome ERZ773147 (study PRJEB29015, sample SAMEA2737818) | human gut metagenome | biome: human gut; feature: human-associated habitat; material: faeces | place: China | collected 2012 ... | reverse complement strand
TCAGCGGGCCCCGGGTTCGAGTCCCTGATGGTGCACCACGAAGAAGCACTCCATTAGGGGTGTTTCTTTTTGTTTCAAAAAATACTATAAAGAGGAAATCCAATTCCTTAACCTCATTATTTATTCTTGACCACACAATGAAAATTTGTTATGATAATACGGTAATTTCCAATATAGGGAGGGCAGAGCAAATGGAACTTCGCAATATTACCACCTTCCTGCGGGTGGCGGAACTGCAAAACTTTACCCACGCTGCGCAGGAACTAGGCTATTCCCAATCTGCCGTCACCGTGCAGATCCGTCAGCTGGAAACCGAGCTCGGCGTTCCGCTGTTTGAGCGCATCGGCCGTTCGGTCAATCTCACCGCCCCCGGGCAGGCCTTCCTGCAGCAGGCCGGGGAGATTATCAAGGCCGCGGAACGCGCCCGGGATGCCGTCCGCACCGCCCCGGAGCCGGAGGGCACCCTGCGGCTCGGCACCATGGAATCCCTGGGCGCCTCGGTGGTCTGGCGGCTCATTGCCGGATTCCACCGGCAGTTCCCCCGGGTCAATGTCGTCGTCCGCACCTCCACGGCCGATGGCCTGCTGGAAATGATGCGCCGCAACGATGTCGATTTCATCTACTTTGTGGATGAAAAGCAGTACAGCCCCGATTGGGAGATCCCGCTGTGCCGTCCGGAGGAAACCGTCTTTGTCACCGCTCCCCATTCCCAGTTGGCCGCCCGCGGCGAGCCCATCCCCCTGCGGGAGCTGGTCACCTACCCCTGTGTCCTCACCGAAGCCGGCGAAAGCTACCGCATTCCCTTTGAACGCCTGCTGGCGGAGCACGACCTGGTTGTCGCCCCAATTCTGGAGATCGGCAGCACCGAGATCGTTGCCCGTATGGTGCGAGAAAATGTCGGCTATTCGGTCCTGCCCATGTATGTCGCCTCGGAGTACCTCAAATCCGGCGAGCTGGTCCCCTTCCGGGTGCCGGAGTTCAAGTCCAACATGTATCAGCACATCATCTACCACAAGAATAAATGGCTCACCCCGCAGATGAAGGGCTTCATGCAGCTCATCATCGACCATGTGGAGCACGAACAGTAAAGGAGGTCCCTTTCATGGATCGTCTGGAGCTTGCCCAAAAGGAAGCCGAGCTGCTGGAAGCCGGCATCCCCTATGCCGCTGTCACCATGGTGGAATCGGCCGGGACGGCCCGCACCGAGGGCAAAATGCTGGTCCTTTCGGAAAATGTTATCTACGGCACCATCGGCGGCGGGGCCGGGGAACAGCTGGCCCGCCGGGATGCCCTCTCCCTGCTGGCAGAGGGCAAAAACGCCGTCCGCCATTATGAATTGGATTCCCCACTTTCCGCCGAAGGTAAGGCCTGCGGCGGATCCCTTACCGTCTTTATTGAGAGCTGCCGCAGCACCCGTCCCCAGCTCGTTATGGTCGGGGGCGGCCATGTGGGCTTGGCTCTTTTGCGGGCGGCCCGGCTGGCGGGCTTTGCCACCACCCTGCTGGATACCCGCGGCGAGGATCAGATCGGCGACGCGATGGCCGCTGCCGATCTCTTCATTCCTTTGGATAATTTCGGCCCCGCCTTGGCCGAAGTGCCCCTGCCTGCCGGCGCCTACTATGTGGTGGCCACCTTCAGTCACGCCACCGATGGTGAAGCCTTGGGCGGGGTGCTCCATCACCGGGATGCCGCCTATACCGGCATGATCGGCAGCAGCCGTAAAATTGCCGCTATCCGGGAAAAGCTGCTCGCACAGGGCATCACCCCGGCGCAATTGGCGGCCGTCCATGCCCCCATCGGGCTTTCCCTGGGCGGAGAGACCCCGGAGGAGATCGCCGTTTCCATCCTGGCGGAGCTTTTGATGACCCGCTACGGAAAAACCAAGGCCGACCTGTAATAAACCCAAATCAGCCGTTCAGCGGCCCACCCCGCCTTGGGATGGGCCGTTTTCTCATGTCACCAACCGGTACAGCCCATTCACCAGCAGGCAGGCCAGGGTCCCGCACAGGGTGGGCAGCGCCGCTGCCAGCAGCGTCCATTTCAGGCTGCCGGTTTCCTTCCGTATGGTCATCAGCGTGGTGGCGCAGGGCCAGTGCATCAGCATAAAGAGCATCACGCACAGGGCCGTCACCGGCGTCCACCCATTCGCCAAAAAGACCCCCTGCATCTGCGCCAGCCCCTCCGGCTGCTGCAAAACCCCTTGGGAAAGGTACCCCATCAGCATAATGGGCACTACGATCTCATTGGCCGGCAGTCCCAGGAGAAACGCCAGCAGAATGACCCCATCCATCCCCAGGGCACGCCCCGCCGGCTCCAAAAAACCGGCGCAGTGCGCCAGAATGGTGCTCCCCCCTATGGTCAGGTTCGCCATGAGCCACAGCAGCAGTCCGGCCGGGGCCGCCGCCTTTACCGCCCGCGCCAGCACAAACAGCGTCCGGTCAAAGACCGAGCGGACGATGACCTGCCCCAATTGGGGCCGCCGGTAGGGCGGCAGCTCCAGCGTAAAGGAGGAAGGCAGCCCCCGCAGCATCGTCCGGGAAAGGAGCCCGGTCACCCCAAAGGTGGCCGCCGCCCCCAGCAGGATAAATCCGGTCAGCAGCAGCGCCGAAAGAACCGATTGCCCCAGCCCCGCCGCCGTCCCCACAAAAAAGAGCAGGATAAGATTGACCAGCGTGGGGAACCGCCCGTTGCAGGGGACAAAGCTGTTGGTCAGGATGGCCAGCAGCCGTTCCCGCGGCGAATCGATGATGCGGCAGCCCACCACCCCGGCGGCATTGCAGCCAAACCCCATGCAGATGGTAAGGGCCTGCTTGCCGCAGGCACCGCAGCGTTTCAGCGGCCGGTCCAGGTTGTAGGCCACCCGGGGCAGGTAACCCATATCCTCCAGCAGGGTAAATAGCGGAAAGAAAATCGCCATCGGCGGCAGCATCACCGAAACCACCCAGGCCGCCACCCGGTAAACGCCCAGGATCAGGGCATCGTGCAGCCAAAGCGGCACCCCCAGCCCCAGCAGCGCCCCGCTAAGCAGATCCTGCAAACGGAACAGCCCCTTGGCCAAAAGGGCCGAGGGCAGATTGGCCCCGCTGATGGTCAGCCAAAAGATTACTGCCAGCAGCCCCAGCATAATGGGGATGCCCCAGCGGCGGCCGGTCAGCACCTTATCCAGCCTTCGGTCGGCCGTGGAGTAGCTTTTTTCCTCTCCGGTCACCACAGCCGCGGCTAGCCGGCTGGCTTCCCCGGCCAGCGTGGCCACTATGCGGTCCGGCAGCTCCCCCTGGGGAATGCCCCCTTCGGCCAGCAGTCTTTCCGCCTCTGTCATCGCTATAAAAAGCCCCGCGTCCCGCCGGAAATCCGGCCCCAGGTGCCGGTCCAGCTCCTCCATCAGCGTGGGGTCGCCCTCCAGCAGCCGCAGCGCCACCCACCGGGGGGCAAGCCCCCGGCAGTCCTTTTTTTGCAGCGCCCGGCACACCGGGACCAGCGCCCTTTCTATTTCCTCCGGGTACCGCGGCATATAGGACCGTCTGTTTTCTTCGCCTTCGGTTGCCCGCTCCAGCAGCGAGAAAAGCCGCGCCGGGGTGTTTTTCTGGCGGGCGGTACAGCCCATCACCGGCACCCCCAGCAGCGCCTCCAGCCGGGCGGGCTCTATGCGCAGTTTCCGCTTTTTGGCTTCGTCCATCAGGTTCAGGCAGATGGCCGCCCGCGGGGCGAGCTCCAGGGCCTGCAAAACCAGGTTGAGGTTCCGTTCCAGGCAGGTGGCGTCGCAGACGATGCACACCGCCTCCGGCCGGGAAAAGCACAGGAAATTCCGGGCCACCTCCTCCTCCGCGGAATGGGCCAGCAGCGAATAAGTACCGGGCAGATCCACCAGACGGTAGGCTTTGCCGCCGTGCCGGCAGAGCCCTTCGGCGCTGGCCACCGTTTTGCCGGGCCAGTTGCCGGTGTGCTGGTTCAGGCCGGTCACCGCGTTGAACAGCGTGCTTTTGCCCACATTGGGGTTGCCGGCCATGGCTATGGTGATGACCTCCCCCGGCGGGATTTCCGTTCGGCGGGCCATCACACCACCACCCGCCGCATTGTTACGGTCCTGGCGTCCTCGCTGCGGATGGCCACCGCCGCCCCCCGGATGAGATACGCCTTGGGGTCGCCGCCGGGGCTTTGTCCCACGCATTCCACCCGGGTGCCCGGCACCAGCCCCAGGTCCAAAAGCCGCCGCCGCATCCGGCTTTCGGTGCGCAGCTCCAGCACCTCGGCCCGCTGGCCGGGGGTCATATCATCAAGATGAAAAATCTCCATAATTCTCATAACCTTTCCGGGAGCGCGCTAAGGGGAGGCTCCCATCCCATGCTATTCACCATGGGGGAAAGGGGGAACCGCCCCAGGGAAAAGTTGCCGCCGGGCCTTGACAAAAAAGAGGTACGGCTATAAAATAACATATGATATATAACATAAGCTATCAGAAAGGAGACCGCTATGCCGCCCAAAGTAAAGGTGACCAAAGAGGAGATCATCGCCGCCGCGTTGGAGATCCTGCGCCAAAAGGGGATGGAGGCGGTGAATGCCCGGGCCGTGGCCGCGGCGCTGGGGTGTTCCACCCAGCCCATTTTCAGCAATTACAGCAGTATGGGCGCCCTGCAGCACGATGTCCTTGCCGCCGGTTACGCCGAATATAACCGCTGGATCGAGCAGCAGATGAAGGAGGGCCGATACCCGCCCTACAAGGCCTCCGGCATGGCCTATATCAGCTTTGCCCGCCGGCAGCCCCAGCTCTTCAAGGTGCTTTTTATGCGGGACAGGACCGGCGAGCCGCAGCCCGCGGAGGATGAGCTGACCCGCCGGATTATCGGCCTTATTATGAAAAACACCGGGCTGGAGGAGCAGGCCGCCTATACGCTGCATATCGAGCTGTGGATCTTCATCCATGGCATTGCCAGTATGCTGGTCACCGGCTATCTCAATCTGGAGGAAACGGTCATCAGCACCATGGTCACCGATGTTTACCAGGGTCTGCTGGCCCGCAAAAAGGAGAAAACCGCATGAACGATACCGTATTGCAGGTGCAGGGCCTGTGCAAAAACTACCCGGCCTTTACTCTGAGTGAGGTCAGCTTCTCACTGGAGGCAGGCCGCATTATGGGCTTTATCGGCCGCAATGGCGCCGGTAAAACCACCACTCTCAAATCCATCCTGGGGCTGGTTCACCCCGATGCCGGGGAGATCCGCTACTTTGGGCTGCCCTTTGCCCAAAATGAACAGCGGATCAAGGAGCAGATCGGCTACGCGGCGGGGGGCACCAGCTACTATCAGCGCCGCCGGGTCGGGGAGATCGCCCGCATGACGGCCTCCTTCTATCCCGGCTGGGATGATGCCGCCTACCGGAATTATTTGCGGCGCTTTTCGCTGGATGAGAGCAAGTGCCTGCGGGAGCTCAGCGAGGGCATGAAGGTCAAATTCCTGCTGACGCTGGCTCTTTCTCACCATGCCAAGCTGCTGCTTTTGGATGAGCCCACCAGCGGGCTGGACCCCGTTTCCCGCGAGGAGCTGCTGGAAATTTTCCTGCGGCTGGCGGAGGAGGGCGTGGCTATCCTGTTTTCCACCCACATCACCTCCGACCTGGAAAAGTGCGCCGATGATATCACCTACATCCAAAAGGGCGAAATTCTGGCCACTGGGCCCATCGGGGAATTTCAGCAGAGCTACCGGCTGATCCGCCGGCAGGGCGCACTGACCGCCGAACAGCAGGCGGCGGTGCTGGGCCGCTGCCGCGAAAAGGCCGGCGACACCCTACTCATCCGCCGGGAGAGGACCCCGCTGTTTGAGGGGCTGCCGGTGGAGGAACCCACGCTGGAGGAGATCATGGTGCACTTGGAAAAGGAGGGAGAAGCATGAATAAGCTGCTCAAAAAGGAGCTGCGGCTCACTGCCGCGCCCATCACCTATTTCTTTTTGGCCTTTGCCCTTATGACCCTGATCCCCGGCTATCCCATTTTGGTGGGGGGGTTCTTCATCACGCTGGGCATCTTCTACACCTTCCAGATGGCAAGGGAGAGCAACGATATCCTGTATACGGCGCTGCTGCCCTGCAAAAAGCAGGATGTCGTCCGGGCCAAGTACACCTTCTGCGTCCTCATCGAGCTCCTGGGCTGGCTGCTGTGCGCGGTGCTCACCGCGGTGCGGCTGACGGCCCTGCGGGAAGCCGCTGTCTACACCAAAAATGCCATGATGAACGCGAACTTTGCCTACCTGGGCTGGCTGCTCATCATCTTCGCCCTGTTTAACAGTGTTTTTCTCGGCGGTTTTTTCCGCACGGCCTATGGGCTGGGTAAGCCCTTTATCCTGTACAGCATCGCCGGGTTTGCGGTCATCTGCCTGGCGGAAGCGCTGCACCATTTCCCCGGCATGGCGGCGATGAACTCCCAAACCGAGGGCTTTGGGATGCAGCTCATCGTGCTGGCGGCAGGGGTGCTGCTCTTTATGGGGATGACCGCCCTCAGCTGCCGAAAGGCACAGAAAAACTTTGAGCGGATCGACCTGTAAATAACATTCCCCCGGAAGCCAAGTGCCGCTGCCGGGGGAGATTTTTTGCTAAAAATAAAAGGCCCCCACAGGGGGGATCGACTCTATCATATCGCATCTCCCACCGTATTGCAAGAAATATTTTCTCCGCCTTCGTATTTTCTCTTTTCCCACCAATAAACCGCCGAAATAGAGTAAAAATCTCTGCCAATATGCAGCATTGACTGCCGATACTTGCAGCAGTATAATCTAAACTGTTTTTTAGGGCGGGCCGGCCATCCGGCCGCGGCACCCACGCACCCCCCAAGGAGCGGCAGCGTTCCGCCCTGTCAAGCGGCAGGCTTCGCTGACCCCATTTTTGGCGGGTGCGTTTTATTTGCCCATCGTTGTTTGGTAAGGATACACACTTTTTCGGCGGGAGCGGCCGGCGCGCCCGCCGGGCTGATCCCAATGGGCGGCCCTCTCCGCCGCGGGGCTTTTGCGCGGTGATCCGGCCAAATGAAGGCAAAAGCAAAGGTAAATATGTGTGAGGAGTGAAAATAGTATGAAGTACATTTTTGTCACCGGCGGTGTGGTTTCGGGCTTGGGCAAGGGCATCTGTGCGGCTTCCCTGGGCAGATTGCTGAAGCAGTGCGGCCTGCGGGTCAAAAATCAGAAGTTCGACCCGTATTTCAATGTTGATCCCGGTACCATGAGCCCCTTTCAGCACGGTGAGGTCTTTGTGACCGAGGATGGCGCCGAAACAGACCTGGATCTGGGCCACTATGAGCGGTTTGTGGATGAATCCTTGGACGGCAATGCCAGCGTTTCCTCCGGCAAGGTCTTTTGGACGGTGCTGAACCGGGAACGGCAGGGGGGCTATCTCGGCGGCACGGTGCAGATCATTCCCCATATCACCGATGAGATCAAGCGGCGGATCTATGCCATGGAGGATGGCAACACCGATGTGGTCATCAGCGAGATCGGCGGTACGGTGGGGGATATCGAAAGCCAGCCCTATCTGGAGGCCATCCGGCAGGTAGCGGTGGAAAAGGGTCGGGAAAATGTGCTGTATATCCATGTTCCGCTCATTGTTTCCATCCCCGGCACCGGAGAGCTGAAAAGCAAGCCCACCCAGCACTCGGTCAAGGAGCTTCTTTCGGTGGGCATCCAGCCGGATATTCTGGTTTGCCGGACGGAGGCGCCCATCACCGAGGAGGTGCGACATAAAATCGCTCTGTTCTGCAATGTGGAGGAGCGGTGTGTCATCCCCAATGTGACGGCCCATACTCTGTATGAAGTACCGCTGCTGCTGGAAAAAGAGGGCCTGTGCGATGCCGTCTGCCGCCGGCTGGGCCTGGGAGAACGGACCCCCGATATGACCGAATGGACAGCCATGGTGGAGAAGATAAAAGGGGTGCACCGCCGGGTGGAAATCGCCCTGGTAGGGAAATATACCGGCCTGCGGGATGCTTACCTCAGTGTGGCGGAGGCACTGTTTCATGCCGGGACGGCCTGCGATGCCGAGGTGGAGATCCGCTGGGTGGATTCCGAAAACTTGACCCCGGAAAACATAGCGGAAACCCTGGCCGGCTGCGGCGGCATTCTGGTGCCGGGCGGCTTTGGCGACCGGGGAATAGAGGGCATGATCCTGGCGGCCCAATTTGCCCGGGAAAAGCACATTCCATACTTTGGCATCTGCCTTGGCATGCAGATCGCCGTGATCGAATTTGCCCGGCATGTGGCCGGCTGGCGGGATGCCAACAGCGCTGAATTTTCCGGTTCTACCGCGCACCCGGTCATTGCCCTGATGCCGGAGCAGGTGGGCGTGACCCAAAAGGGCGGCACCATGCGGCTGGGGCGGTATCCCTGTGTTTTGGCGGAGGGGACAAGGGCCCTTTCCCTGTATGGAGAAAAGGAGATCAGCGAGCGGCACCGCCACCGGTATGAGTTCAACAGCAAATACCGGGAGGATTTTGAAAAAGCAGGTATGATCACCACCGGTATCAACCCGGAAAGCGGATTGACCGAAATCGTCGAGATTCCTGCTCACAAATGGTTCGTCGGAGTACAGTTCCATCCGGAGTATAAAAGTACTGTAATTAAACCTCATCCGTTATTCGTATCATTTATCAAAGCTTGTTTATCATAAAGTTAAAAGAACCTATGGATAAAAACACCATCGCCGGATTAGTCATTATTTTTCTTATTCTCATCGGCTTTTCCTATCTCACGCGTCCGAGTAAGGAGCAAGTGGCCGAAATGCAGCGGAAACAGGATTCCATTGCGCGGGTAGACCGACTCAGAGCCCAGGAACTGGCAGCACAACAACAGGCACAAAAAACGCCGGACAATACGACTGCCGCCAATCCCCTGGCTACCAAAAGTGATTCTATTTTCGTACAAAACGATACGGAAAACAAAATCATCACCCTGGAAAATGATAAAATAAAATTGCACATCAGTACTCTGGGGGGACGCATCGTATATGTAGACTTAAAAGAATACCGGACACACGATTCGCTGCCTTTGGTGTTGTGGAAAAACGGAGAAACCGCTTTCGGCATGAATTTCTACGCCCGGAATCAGGAGATCAATACCGAGAAATTTTTCTTTACACCCAGTACGACAGAAACGACGCTTTATGCCCAGGGAAATGAACAGGTGCTCTCTATGCGTCTTTATGCCGACAGCAGCAGATACCTGGAATACCTTTACAAGTTAGCCCCGGACAGCTATATGACCGATTTCAGCATCATCACCCACAATATGGGGGATGTCATTGCATCCAATTCCTCGTTTCTGACGCTTTTCTGGGGAATCAATATGCCCCAGCTGGAAAAAAGTAAAGATTTTGAAAACCGTTATACCGGTGTTTACTACAAATTCAGCGAAGATGCCGTTGAAAACATGTCCCTGACCTCCGATGAAGAGGAGACGCTTCCGAACAAGGTACAATGGATAGACTTCAAACAACAATTCTTTTCCTCTATCCTGATCAGCGAACAGCCTTTGAGTGATGTGGAACTGAAATCGAACATCAGTAAAAAAGACGGATATCTGAAAGATGCTTATGCTGAAATTCCTTTAGCCTATAACGGTTCGGCCAACGAGCAATACAACATGCAGTTTTTCTTCGGTCCTAACTCCTATAAGGTATTGAAAGAATACGGAGATCATTTAGACCTTCCCGATGTCATCAATATGGGATGGAAATGGATTGCGTGGTTCAATAAATATTTCGTTATTCCTATTTTCAATTTCCTGGAAAACCACACCGCATTGAATTACGGAATTATTATTTTATTACTGACCCTGATCATCAAAATCATCCTGTTCCCGCTGACTTATAAATCGTATATGTCACAGGCACGTATGCGGGTATTGAAACCCCAGGTAGATGAGATCGCCAAGAAATATCCGGCCGACAAAGCGATGGAACGTCAACAGGCTACCATGAAGCTTTATAAGCAAGCCGGAGTAAATCCGATGGGTGGATGTTTACCGATGTTGATCCAGATGCCTATCCTGATCGCCCTGTTCTATTTCTTCCCGGGAGCGATCGAACTGAGACAGCAGAGCTTCCTGTGGGCGACGGATTTGGCTTCATACGATTCTATCGCCACCTTACCCTTTACCATTCCGTTTTACGGTAATCATGTCAGCTTATTCTGTCTGTTGATGACTGCGACCAATATCATCTATATGATTATGAATAATAAAAACCAACCGCAGAACGATCAGATGAAAGGCATGCAGACCATGATGTATATCATGCCGATCATGTTCCTGTTTATTTTCAACAGTTATTCTTCGGGATTGAGTTATTATTATTTCATCGCTACGCTGATTACCATTTTGCAAACCTGGATTATCCGGAAGTTTGTCGATGACCAGAAATTGCTGAAGCAAATCGAACTAGCTAAAAGTAAACCGGTCAAGAAATCGAAATTCCAGCAACGTTTGGAGGAAATGCAAAGAATGCAACAACAACAGCAAAAGAGAGGTAAAAAGTAATTAAAGATAAAAAGTAAAAAAAATCCTGCAAATTCGGATGAAATCTGAAATTTGCAGGATTTTTTGTATTTTTACGAAAAACCAAAATCATTCATAAACGTAAGAAACAAGAAAAAATGATGGAAAACATGAAAATTACTATGCACGGAAATCCCCTGACTTTAGTGGGGACACCGATTAAAACCGGAGAAACGGCTCCGGTATTTTATGGAATAAACCAACAGATGCAACCGGTATCCCTGAAAGAATTTGCCGGAAAAGTTGTTGTGATTTCTTCTTTCCCTTCTATCGACACCCCGGTATGCTCGGCCCAGATGCACCATTTCAATAAGATGGCCTCCGAGTTAAGCCAGGATGTCGTTATTCTGGCTATTTCCTGCGACCTTCCTTTCGCCCTTCACCGCTACTGTGCCGCCGAAGGTATCGACCGGGTCATAACCTTGTCGGACTATAAAGAAACAGATTTCGGGAAAAAATACGGGTTCCTGATCGAAGAATTACGACTTTTAACCCGAGGCGTGGTCGTTATCGGTAAAGACAATAAAGTGAACTATGTAGAATATGTTCCGGAAGTAACCCACGAACCGAACTACGAAAAAGCACTGGAGGCGATAAAAAAAGCGCTGGCCTAAGTTTTATCGTTGAGAATTACTTTGTAATTCTCAACGATAAAACAGATTAGATTTGTTTCAATAAATTGATCATCTCGATTGCGGTGGTCATGGCATCGAAACCTTTATTACCGGCTTTCGTTCCGGCTCTTTCGACAGCCTGTTCGATCGAATCGGTCGTCAGGATACCGAAAATCACCGGCACCCCTGTCTGCAATCCGACATGGGCTACACCTTTGGTCGCTTCATTAGCAACCATATCGAAATGGGGCGTAGCTCCCCGGATCACTGCCCCCAGACAAACCACAGCATCGTATTTGCCGCTTTCTACCATCTTTTTAGCTACTAAAGGAATCTCGAATGCTCCCGGTACCCAAGCCAGATCCAGCTTATTTTCATCCCCACCGTGACGTACAAAAGCATCCTTTGCTCCTCCAACCAATTTAGCCGTGATAAACTCATTAAAACGGGCAGCTACCACTCCGATCCGTTGTCCTTCTGCTAATAATTTTCCTTCCAGTAAATTCATAACTTTTACACTTTTAATCTCTATTTTCAATTTCTATTCTTCTTTTTTCCAGTCATTTCTGACATGTAATATATGTCCCATCTTTTTATACTTGGTGTACATATAGAACTCGTTCTTTTCATTACAGGTCATCTCGATCGGTTCACGTCCGACCACTTCGAGTCCGAATCCATCCAATCCTTTTATCTTCAAAGGATTATTTGTCATAAGAATCATTTTTTTCACTCCCAGGTCGGCCAAAATTTCCGCACCGGTACCGTATTCTCTTAAATCAGCCTTAAATCCCAGTGCCAGATTCGCCTCGACCGTATCCATTCCCCCGTCCTGCAGATGATAGGCTTTCAACTTATTGATCAGTCCGATGCCCCGGCCTTCCTGACGCATATACAGCAATACACCCCGGCCTTTTTTCTCAATCCGGCGCAAAGCTTCCGCCAGCTGCTCGCCACAGTCACAACGCAAGGAACCGAAAGCATCCCCGGTGAGACATTCGGAATGTACCCGGCACAATACCGGTTCGCCGTCAGCGATGTCCCCTTTTACAAGGGCAATGTGATGTTCTCCATTGATTTTGTTGACATAACCATAAGCCTTGAAAATTCCGTATTTAGTAGGCATTTCAGCCTCAGTCACTCTTTCCACCAGGATCTCTGTCCGACGACGGTAAGTGATCAGGTCGGCCACAGTAATCATCTTCAAACCATGCCGTACGGCAAATTCTTTCAATTCGGGTGTCCTCATCATGGTACCGTCTTCCCGCATAAT
>ERZ773147.3298-NODE-3298-length-12450-cov-7.888665_pt1 | contig 12450 bp, 7 predicted proteins | sample MGYA00580851_ERZ773147 | MGnify/ENA primary metagenome ERZ773147 (study PRJEB29015, sample SAMEA2737818) | human gut metagenome | biome: human gut; feature: human-associated habitat; material: faeces | place: China | collected 2012 ... | reverse complement strand
GAAGAAAGCAAAGGTGCTTCACTTGTGTTCTGCTGGGACACACATTTGACGAAAATAAAAGGAAGAAATGTCTTGTTTATTGTAAATGCCAGTAATCGTTATACAATAGCAATGACAGATATTGAACCAAGAAACTGGAATTACTATGCAATGTATATTATCCGTGTGATTCATGGCATGATGCAGGAAATGGGATATTCCGAGGAGCAGATAGGGCTGTATTTTAAAATGTCAGGCGATACAACTATAACCAAAACTCATGGTAGGAAATCGGTTGGTGGCATTAACAGAATGGTAATGGATGCACAGTATTTTGGTAAAAAGCTGGAGAAAGAAGCAAAGTATCAATGGAAACTTAGTGAGTATCTGAACAGAGATATCTGCCAGCCAGAGGGATTTGATGCGTATGGATATCCGAGTGAACTTTTTAAATTAGACATGGAACGATTAGGGATTGTTGCGAAGAGAAAGCCGGCAAAGGTAATTGATTTCGCTCAGTACATAGAAAACAATCGTGGTACTAACGATTAGTACCACAAAATTTTTCCTTGCAGAAATATCGCTTGGAGATTATAATTTCCATAGGTGGACTTGCAAACCGACAGAAATTTATTCTGTGAATAGTAAACAAACCTGCAAGCCACCGGAACTACACACAATAATGACAATATAGCAATGGTACTGGATTGGTACTAAAAATATGTGAAACGAAGAATAACGTGTGGAAAAAGTATGAGTTATCAATACAAAACGGTATAGATAACTGCGCTGAAATAATCAAAATCAAACCAGACTTTGTGAGTTTGAGTAGAACAATTTTTGCTCGAATCCCTCTAAAATAGGGGGGCGGGCTCTTTTTTTACTTTCGTGATACACTTTTTGTAGCCAAAAGATATTGTGAAACAAATCTATGAGTAATTTCTTATATCCACAAAGAATATTTTTATTCCGAAAATATATCCATTTTTCCAAAAAATAAAAAATTTCATAACTGATTTAGTAAAACGCGATATTTTATCCCATATGTATTTTGAAAGAACAAATACAGAGCAAAGACAAGTAAGGTGGGCGGCTGATTAGTAAAAAAAGGTTATAATGGGGAAGTAAGATTTATCAGGAGGAAGATGTTAATGAAAGTAATGGAGAATTCAATCAAGATATCAGAGGGGACAATTAGCGAGTTTGCGACTTATTTGCATGTAAGAGAAAATGCAAAAGCAACAATTCAAAAATACACGTCTGATATAAAAGCCTTTTTTCAATATATAGATGAAGATAAATGCATCAATAAAGAAATACTCTTACAATACAAGGACTGCCTGATCCAAAAATATGCAATTAATAGTGTTAATTCAATTTTAGCTGCGCTGAATCAATTCCTAGAATTTTTAGGTACGGGCAATCTGAAAGTCAGAAGAATTAAGATCCAAAAACAACCGTTTATACAAACCCAAAAGGAACTTACAAGGAAAGAGTATCAAAAATTAATCTATGCAGCAAAGAAAGATGGAAAGGAACAGCTTGCATTATGTATGGAAACAATCGCTTGTACAGGTATACGAATCAGCGAACTTAAATATTTTACAGTGGAACGGATTAAACGGGGAAAGATTGAAATTTATAATAAAGGAAAGTATAGAAAAATTTTTTTACCGAAACTTCTAAGAGAAAACTTACTGAATTATTGCAAAGAACATGGAATCAAAACCGGATGGGTCTTTATCACAAAAACTGGAAAATTAAAAGATAGAAGTAATCTATGGCGGGAAATGAAAAATTTACAAAAAAAAGCTGGAGTGGCAGAAACAAAAATTTTCCCACATAATCTAAGACATTTGTTTGCACGAAGTTATTATGAGGATACAAAGGATCTTGCTGGCCTGGCAGATTTACTAGGACATAGTAGTGTTAATGTTACAAGAATATACACAGCGACTACAGAATCTGTTTTCCAAAAACGAATAGATAGGTTTATTGAACAAAAAATATTAGGAGTACAACATAATATCAGTTATGTTGAGACTATGAAGAAAAGTCTGTAAATATGATTCTTCTATGATAATGATTGAGCTGGAAGTATTAAATTGGAGCTTCTAGCTCTTGTTTTATATATACGACATGATTTCGGGCATGTCAAGAGCGGACGTCAAAAACGTCCTTCTCATCATGCATACGGATTCTGCTATTCCGGGAGTCTTCCCTCGTACATAATGCAGAGTTCACCGTAGACTCGTCCCCAGTTTCTAATGCTCATAGTCCATTTTTTTGTGGCTTCAAAAGTTGCCAGATACAGGGCTTTCAGGAGTGCTGTATCACTTGGAAATACGCTTCTCTGACGGTTGAGCTTACGGTAGGTAGAATTCAGACTTTCAATTGCATTGGTCGTGTAAATAACCTTTCTGACATCCGGTGAAAACTTGAAAATCGGCGTTATTGCATCCCAGTTATCATACCAGCGTTTCATAGAATTCGGGTATTTTGCGGTCCATTTTTCAGTAACACGATCTAAAGCCAGTCTAGCTTTCTCTTCATCGGAAGCATGGTAAATCGTTTTTAGGTCGGAAGCAAACGCTTTTCTGTCCTTATCCGGAACATATTTTAGCGTGTTTCTTACCTGATGTACAATACATCTCTGATACTCTGTTTTTGGAAATGCAGCGGCAATTGCCTCTTTAATACCACTAAGACCGTCAGCGCAGATAATCAGGATATCCTTTACACCACGATTCTTCAGCTCATTCAGAACAGACAGCCAGTACTTTGAACTTTCATTATCACCGACAGTGATTGAAAGAACCTCTTTTTTTCCTTCTGTGTTGATGCCAAGAATGACGTAGGCAGCCAGCTTTCTGATCACTCCATTATCGCGTACGGAATAATGGATGGCATCTATATAAAGGATTGGATATACTTCATCCAACGGTCGATTTTGCCAGTCTTCGATCTGAGGCAGAATTTTATCTGTAACGTCTGAAATAAAACCTTCGGATGTCTCAAAACCGTAGATATCTTCGATGGTTTCGGATATTTGCCGGGTCGTCATCCCTTTTGCATACATGGAAATAATCTTCTGATCAATATCAGAAATATCCTTCTGACGTTTCTTTACAATCTGTGGCTCAAATGTTGATTTACGATCCTGTGGAACATCGATATCCATGCTGCCATAGCTGCTGTTTACACGCTTTGATTTATATCCATTGCGGTAATCATCGCTATCAGATCGTTCAGATTTCTGGTAGCCAAGATGATCATCCATTTCTGCTTCCATCATCTCTTTGATGGTGCCGCCAAGCAGATCCTTAAGAGCATCCTGGATATCTTCAGCGGTTTCAATATCATACTCCTGAAGAAGTTGCTGAATGATGTTTCGCTTTCCCTCTGTCATTACTACTTTGTGTACAGGTTTCTTTTCTCTTCTTGCCATAATAAAAGGCCTCCTATGATTTATATTTTACCATAGAAGACCTTGCTGTTATTAGCTATTTACAGAAAAAGTTTCACATACTCGTTATGTTGTAAACTGATTTTTCACATCTGTTTTGTTTGTTAATAAGTTAAATATGACCTGTTTCATTATAAATTGCACAAAAACGGCAATTGATTAGACAAAAATCACCTTCATGTCAGATGATAAATAGCCTTATTTCACAACGCTTTTTTCTTAAGGTCAAGTATACCTCACAGAATCTTCCTTGTCCACAACATAACTGATATTATGTTGTATTGATTTTGCAATGGATAAGGAGTAACGATGGCATATACTGTAAGAAAATTACTTGAATCAGAACAGTTTCCAAAAATGAAGCTGCTTTGCGGTGAAAAAGGTCTAGATTTGGAAGTGAAAGGCATTCGAATAATCGAAATTGAAGATATGGAGCGATACCTGACGGGTGGTGAAATACTCATAACCAGCCTTCAGGTATATTTATCATGCAGTGATCGAGAAGTAGAGCAGCATTTTGAAGATTTAGTTAAAAGTGAGATAAGCGGATTCATTGTAAAGAAAAGAAAAGAATATGATCCTACAGGACGCAGATTGAGTTTATTAGAAAAACACTGCAAAAAATATGAAATTCCTCTGGTAGAGATTCCAGAAGATTTCGATTACTGGGGAATTATCCGTCATGTTATAATGCAGATATTCGATAAAGACACTGCACGCTTAAAGTATTTTAAGATTACACATGATAGTTTTAATTCGTTTATTTTAAAAAATAATGGATCAAGTAATACAGCAAGTGATATTATCAAATTTTTAAGTATCATGATCGAGAATCCTGTTGTCTTGTATTATGGTAATCTTAATTGTATGGTTTCAACAAACTCGGACAACTCCAAGTTAATATTGTTAGATGAAATTCAGCCATATAAACCCAATATTATTACGAAATTTCAATATATGAAGCAGATGAAAGGAAGCTGTGTTCAATATGTAGTGAAATTTGCCATATTGAGTGAGGTGGAAATATATATAACAATAACAGAAGAAAATAGAGAACTGACAGAACTTGATTATATGGCAATCGAAAATGCGATTATTAACTTGCAGTATGGATTTTTGAGTGAATTTGCACAGGATGAAGTGAAAAAGAAGTATCAGAGAGATCTTATCCATAATATTCTGAATGGATTACTGAGTTCGAAAGAAATGACTGAAGCGGCAGCACAACTCGGCATGAAAGAAAGCGATACTTACAGGGTTGTTGATTTTTATACCATCAAAAAAAATGTACAAAGTAAATATACAAAAGAACAGCTTCACGAAGTAGGTGTTATCGAGGGTGAATTGAAGCATCTTTTGCCGGATGCGCTTATTTACAGAAATATGGATCAGATTGTTATGATTCAACAGGTAGATTCCAATCAGACAGAACTGGAGTATCAAAAAGAGATGGAAGAAGTAGAGGATGTTATCCAGCGAAGCATCCTTTATAGAAAGAAAGATACAGACTTCCAGATTGGTATAGGAAAAAGTGTGGAAGGGTATCAACGGCTGAAAGAATCTTATCACGAAGCAAGTCGGGCTATCAAGTATATTGACATTATCCGCCAGGTGACTGGTGATAAGAATAAGTCAGTAGTACATTATTCGAACCTCGGATTTTTCCAGATATTCGGCGAAATTGAAGATGTGACGGAATTGGAAAGATACATTCCGGAAACATTAAAGAAATTATATTTATATGATGATGAACATAAGGGAGAATTGATTACAACCTTGCAGATGTATCTTAGAAATAACCAAAGTATCAAGAAAACTGCAGGTGCAATGTTTGTTCATTATAGAACGATATCTTACAGGCTTGAAAAAATAAAACAAATTTCTGGAATAAATTTTGACAATGCAAATGAAGTGCTGGCAGTCAGTAATGGTCTGATTATTTATAAAATGTTAAAAGAAATAGAATAGAAAAAGAAAGAGAAATCGTGTCGAGGCATGGTTTCTTTTTTTATCGATTTTGAAAATTATATAAATGTGGTGGAACACTTTTTACAAAAATTTCTCAAAAAGATTTCCACTTTGTAACATTACTATTTTTAAAGAAAAGAACTACAATTTACTCGTTTAAACGGAAACCTTGAATATCTAAGTTTGAATATGGAAGCGTGAATGATGAAAAAACAGGTTGATATTGAGACAGAAAAAAAAGCAATACAGGAACCATCACTTGCACAGGATATCATTCAGTTGCTTTTGAAGATTGTGATTATTATTTTTGCAATCATTCTTATTTTTACATTCCTGTATGGAATTGTAAGAATCAATGATGTATCCATGAAACCGGCAATCAAAGATGGAGATCTGGTCATGTATTACAGGCTGGATAAGAGATTTGTATCTGGTGATGTGGCAGTATTTGAAGACAATGGAAGGAATACAACAGGTAGAGTTGTTGCAGTTGCAGGGGACACCGTAGATATTACGAAAGATGGACTGAAGATAAATGGTGCAGACCAGGTATCACAGGATATCTATTTTGATACCACTCAATTTAAAGATGGAGTGGATTTCCCGATAACAGTCGGAGAAGGTCAGGTATTTATACTTGGCGATAACAGACCGCAGGCATCGGACAGCCGAACATTTGGCTGCATTGATTTGAACGATGTCAAAGGAAAAGTTATAGCGGTTATTCGGACCAGAGGAATCTAATCCCCTCCTCCGTTAATCAAATATAAACCAATCTAAATTTCACAAAGGAGGAATTATTATGAGCATCAAAACATTATCTAAAAAAATGCTCGCTATTGTCGCAGCAGGTGCTATGACAATGGGACTTGCAATGCCGACATCGGTATTTGCAGCAGGAGGGGACACGACAACCAAGGTAAAAGAAGCCTACATCAGTAAAACCTTTAATACAGAGGTTGGAAAGGACGAGACATTTTCTTTTACAGCTACACCGGTGGCAGGTAATACTGCGGAGGTTACTATTCCGGATATTAGCTTTAAAGAAACTGAAACAGGAAGTATAACAAAAAAAGCTAAAGTTTCATTTCCAACAAATTGGCCAGATGCTGGCAAATACGAATATACAGTAACAGAGACAGGAGCTGCCCCTGCAATTACTGATGGGGAGCACCAGAAAATGATTATGTCACAGGCTGAATATACAATGGATGTATATGTTACAAATGGTGACAAGGGACTTGAGATTTCCAACATTATCGTTAATAAGAAACAAGACGATAAGGGAACAGCAGCAACAGGTAAAGTAGACATCAGTAATACGGATAAGAATGGATTTAATTTTACTAACACCTATGTACAGGAAGCCGGTACCGGTACTGATCCGACAAATCCAGATCCGACTTATGACAAAGATGGTTCTTTAAATGTAACTAAGACAATCAATGCAAATGGTGGAACAGTAGATGCAGATAAAGACTTCGATTTCACAGCAACATTTAATTTCCCAAAAGGAACAGATGCAACTACACTTGGTGGTGTAAAAGATGCTAATGGACATGTTATTACAATCAACGAAAACGGAACTTGTACATTTACACTGAAAGCAAACAAAAATATGAAATTTACAGGTGTGCCGGTAGGAACAAAGATCAATGTAACTGAGTCTGCAACACCAAACTATAAAGGAAGTGTAGTAAGCGTATTTAACGGACAATCACAGGCTAAAGTAGAGGCTTCTAAGTACAATATGGCTCTTACTGTTACAAATACACTTGGACAGAAACAGAATAAAGTTGACGTAACCAACACATATGATTACGTACCGACAACTGGTATCATCATGAACACTCTTCCATATGTTCTGATGATCGCTCTTTGCGGTGCAGCACTGATGGCATTCGTTGCTTTCAAACGCAGAAGATTACAGAAATAATTTTATAAATGAACCGGGAAAGGGGATGTGTGCGGCGTTGCTCCGCCGCATTCCCTTTTTCTAAATCAAGAAGAAAAGCAGGAATATTTCATATGAAAAAAATAGCAAAGTTCATAGTGAAGGGAATCGATCATATGGTAAATCTGATAGCATTGTTGCTGGTTCTTATGACAATGTTCCTGTCATGCTATATGTTATGGGATTCAAACCAGGTTTATCAGGCGGCAGATGCGAAAAACTATGAAACCTATATTCCAACAGAAAAACATACAAAATCATTTGAAGAATTACAGAAAATTAATCCGGATGTGATTGGCTGGATCCGGGTGAACGATACCAATATCAATTATCCGCTGTTACAGACAGATGATGATGATACTTATATGAATACAGATGCAGAAGGAAAATATTCTTTAAGTGGAGCTATCTTTTTGCATTGTGGTAATAAGCCAGACTTTTCAGATTTTAACAATATTATATATGGCCACCATATGGAAAAACACATGATGTTTGGAGATATCGGTGAATTTACAAAAGAACAGTATTTCAACGAACATCCATATGGAAATCTGTTCTTTGACGGAAAAGATCATGGAATCGAATTCTATGCATTGATGCAGGTAGATGCCTATAATGAAACGATTTTCAATGTGTGCCCAGACACATCAGAGGCAAAGCAAGCGTATCTGCTGGAAATAATAGACAATGCTTTATATAAACGAGAGTTAAACATTACAGAAGATGATCATCTGGTTTTGCTGACCACATGTACATCTGATATGACAAATGGAAGAAATGTATTAGTGGGAAGGCTGACAGACCAGGTTTATCCGGAAAAAGAAAAAGCAAAGAATCTTGGCACGGGAATTGATCAATTAAAAGATATGATTACGAATGTTCCGGTTATCAGTTGGATGATTCTGATTATTATAGTCTTACTACTGTTGAATAGACAAATAGGAAAGAAGGGAAGGAAAAAACATGAAAAGAATTGAGTTAAAAAAAGTCAGCATTGTGTTCCTGACCATGCTTCTTTTCCTGAGCATACAGATACCAGCCTTTGCAGCTGATACTGATACTACAGTGAAAATACCAGTGGAACAGGTATTTGACAGCAAAAATACGGATGTTTCGGATGAATTTATGTATGCTTTGCTAACAGATCAGTCAGATGCACCAATGCCTGATGGCAGCAGCAATCGGCGATATGTCTGGAACATGAAAGGCAATATAGCTACGGAAATTACCATGAATATCAGAAATGCAGGTCAGTATCATTACAAAATCTGTCAGATAACAGAGAAGAAAGAAAATTATAGCTATGATGAGAGAAACTATGATATTACAGTGGAAGCATTTTATAATGCAGATAATCAGTTGAAAGTAATAACGGTGGTTGAAAACCAGGATGGAGAGAAAGTTTCAGGAATTTCTTTTAAAAATAGTTATACTTGGCAGGGAAAAGATAAATCTGGACCATCATTGATATCAAAAATCAGTAAGAGCAATAGTGTAAAGACTGGAGATGATAGTCCTATCATGGGATATTTTACATTATTACTGGGTTCATTGGTTTGCCTGATTGCTTTAATCAGAGAAAACCAGAGAAAGAAGAAGGGAGATGCACGAAATGAGGCACAATAAGTGGAATAAATACTTGAAAATTGCATGTTCCTGGATTTTGATTTTTTCTATGTGCTTTTTATCTCTGAATACGGTAAATGCATCAGCTGAAGATACAACCGCTTTTGAATCAGAAAGTGAAGAAACAAAACAGGAAACGGAGAAACAAATTCCGGACAGTATCGAGGTGGAACAGCTGAATGCTGAAATTCAAAATAGAGTTGCGAATGGTGAAGTGCCATCAACAGATAGAGTAAAGTATGTAGATGAAGATGGAAAAATGATTGAGGGAGCACCGACAACCATTGAGCTTGGAAAAATTTCTGATCATACAGAAATAACCATAGCTGATAAAAATTATGAATTTAAGAATGCCAAAGTAAGTGATGAAGACTGTGTATTTATCGGACAGTATGAAAATTATATTTATTATAGTACAGATGGCAATATTGCAAAGAAGCTAACAGATGAACAGGTGCTTGTAATGACTTACTCCGAGAGTAAAGATTCTGTTAATGAAGAAATCGAACAAGTAGCTACAGAAGATACGAATAAATCGGAAGAATCGACGGAACAGATTATTGATAATGAAGGAGGAACTGAGCAGCCAGAAGAACTGAACGTCCCAGAGAGCATATCTGTACAGAGCCTGGATGAAGCATTACAGATTAGTGTCGCAAATGGTGATGAAAATGCAACATCTACAGATCGGGTAGAATATGTAGATGTCAATGGAAACCCAATTGCAGGAGCACCTTCTGTCATTCAATTTGGAGCAATTGCGGATCATAAAGATCTATCTATAGAAGGCAGACATTTCGAGTTTAAGAGTGCAAAAGTAGATGGAAAAAACTGTGTATACATCGGAAAATATAATGACACTGTATATTACAGCACTGATGGCGTGATTGCCATCAAATTGGATGATGGTCAGAAACTTACAATGACTTATCAGGAATATTACAATATTAAAGTCAATGAAGAAATCCCGGAAGGTGGAGTTGCTGGTACGATTACGACAAAAGCAGGAACGGTAAAGGTAAATACTGCTGAAACGATACGTGTAAATGCTGGAGAAACGTGGAAGTTCACCGTGAAACCAGGAACAGCTAATAAAGTCAGATATAAAATTGGAAGCGTTACAGCAACAGATGCGTCTACAAATATTAAACGAGTATCTGGAGATGAATATGAAGCCTATTATGAAGCAAATTTTCAGAAAGACGATACAGTAACGATTGCATATGATAAAAAGGGTGTATATCGTGTAACGATTAACACCGAAGACAATAATGGATTTGAATATATCAATATTGAGCATAGTAAAGAGAATGGATGGGACTATTTACCAGAACAACATAAACTTGTATGGACATATACGGAAGATCAAGTGAAGTACGAGGAGGATGGATCTATTGATGTTCCAAAATTTCATATAAAAAGAGGATATAGATTGGTTCATATGGCATTAAATGGAGAAACAGTAGCAGCTGCAAGTAGTAACAAGGAGGTTCCAGATGGAGTTGGACCGGATAATGGCGTGAAAGGCCATGCTGGTGAACTTATTGTGAATGCCCAAATAACCAAACAGTATAAGAAAAACGATAATGAAAAAGATTGTGGGTTCGAATACAGTTTCAATGTGCAATGTCAGGACGGAGGATTGAGAGATTTTAATTTTAATTTAGCTCCGTATCAAACAGGGCAGCAGGTTTTAACCGTACGTTTAAAAACAGACAACCGTCGAAGTGGTGAAGGTATCGATGTTGTCATGTGGGATCCTGATCAGAATAAGCTGGTTCCAATGAAAGATAATGATACGGTAAATATGGATCCTGTGGGAGATGCAGCAGCAGTATCTTTAAATAAAAGACAAGTGAGAATCTTTTTTGCAAAGCCAAAACCAGGATATCGATTTGCAGGAGTGGGTGTAGACAGTGCACAGCCGTCAGGTGGAGTTAATACTGATGGCGGAAAATCTAGATCTGTTGTAGATGATCTAAATAATATGAATGCTACTTCTCTTGGAAAAAAAGGAGAATTTCAAGTTTATGATAAAATTTGGGAAGCAGCTAAAGAAGCAGCCAGTAGTGCAGGGTATAAAAAATTTTTGGCATTTGCAGGTGAGAAGACAACACTTAATACCGATTGGGAATTGTATGCGGCATACTTCATGTCTGAGAGGAAAAGTATCTATGTACATTACAATTCTGGTGCCGGCGAAGGTGTGCTTCCGGCAGATGCAGTTGTGAAAAATATTCCGTATAATGAGGAACTTGATGATTTAAAGAACAAACCAATGCAGTCTTATGGAGAAAATCCAAACACCTATGAGGGAAAAAGAGGTATGGGAAGCACTTTTCGAATAGGAGAGGAATGGCCAGAACCAACCTGTGAGGGATATGAATTCATTGGCTGGAAGCTACGTCTGACTCCATGGTTTGGAAATCCAACATATAGTGAAAAGTTATATCAGCATAATGAAGTCTTTAACATTTCTGAAGAGAATTATGATTTTGCCGCAAACCATGACCTTCCAGTGTCTGTATGGACTGGTGAGGGGGGATATCAATTTGTTGCACAGTGGAAAAAAATCGATACGAAAAAGGTAGAAGTGAAGCATTATCTCAAGATACCGGATGGAACGGAAAGACTTGAGAAGACAACTTCAGGAACCATTTCCTTTGCAACAGAAGACAAGAGTGTTAAAGCGTTCGCAAAACCAGAAACAAACGGAACATTTCCAGGTTATGTTTTTGATGCAAAAGATCCTCGGAACGAATTAGAAAAAGAAGTAAAAAATGATTCGTCTTCTGATACAATTACACTTAAACTGTATTATAAACCAACTGTTTTAACGGTAAGAAAAACCGTAACCGGATACAATATGGAACCGAATAGATCGTATGAGTTTACAATAAAAGCCGTTCCACCATCAGGAACTGATGCAAGTACCGCTACTATAACGGCTGGGCAGATTTTCATAAAAAAAGGAACTGATGCAGTAAAGAATCTCACCTTTACAAGTAATCAGGCTACGTTTACACTGGCAAAAGATGAATCCGTAGACATTAGTTGTCTGCCAACAGGATGGACATATACAGTTACGGAAACTAATCCTGGAAATATTTACAAGACAAGCTATAAATTGAATGGCAGTGATGCAACTGATGGAAGAGTAGCAGAAATCATAACTTCCACAACAGGAAATGATGAGGTTACGTTTACAAATGCATCTACAGTGGCACCTCCGGAAACAGGAAGAACCTTTTATGATAGCGAATGGATTTTATTGCTGATTGTTATATTGGTTATAAGTGCAGGTGGCATGACATTTCTTAGAAAAATGAAAAAACGTTATTAGACAAACAGGAAGAATTATGCTTGAAATGTGTGAGTGAAAAGTATGATTCTTCCTTTTTTAATCAATGAGTTTATGTACGGGACAAAGAAAAAAGAGAGAGGTGAGCACTTATGC
>ERZ773147.3274-NODE-3274-length-12564-cov-6.892477_pt1 | contig 12564 bp, 8 predicted proteins | sample MGYA00580851_ERZ773147 | MGnify/ENA primary metagenome ERZ773147 (study PRJEB29015, sample SAMEA2737818) | human gut metagenome | biome: human gut; feature: human-associated habitat; material: faeces | place: China | collected 2012 ... | reverse complement strand
CGGAGTGGCGCCGCTGACGCTGCGCCACTCCGCTTAAACTTCATATCGCCTACATAGGGGGGCTTTTTGTGCTGTCCGCACAAACTGGAGCAGTTCAAACCGCGCGGCAGGGGATTTTTTGCGGGAAAGAAAGCCTCCCTCTTTGAGGGAGGTGGCTCGGCACAAAGTGCCGAGACGGAAGGAGCAACTCCCTCAGTCAGCATAGCTGCCAGCTCCCTCAAGGAGGGAGCCAAGCCAGCTTACTGTAAACCGTACTTGCCGCCTCTGATGGAGAAATGCGCGAGGGGGCCTTTACCGAAATCTTACAGATACCGGTCCAGCGCTTCTCTTGCCTTGTCCCAGCCGGTGCGGGCGCGGTTGATGAGCTCGGCGACGTCGCCGGTCCACTCCGGCGCGCCGGGGAGAACGCGGCGGCGCGGCAGATCGCCGCTGTTCCAACGCTCGATCACGCTGCGGTACTGCGCGCGGGCGTTCTTCACGCTGTCCTCCCACGAGAGATAGATCTTCTCGGAGGCCGTCTCGCCGATGCGGGCGAAATACGCGCGGTCCGCGCCCTCGCGCAGCAGCGCCGCGGCGAGACCGTCGCCGTTTTCGGGAATGAGGATGCCGGTGTCGCCGTCGGTGATGCCCTCGGCGGCGCAGCTGCCTTCAATGAGCACGCTGCCGAGCGAGCACGCCGCCGCCTCGCGCACGACGAGGCCGTTCGTGTCGAACGTCGAGGGGAAGAGCAGCAGATCGGCGCGGGTATACCATGCGCGGATCGTGTCGCGGTCGCGCTCGGTGCCGGTGAAGCGGCAGAGGTCGGCGAGACCGAGCTGCGCGGTGTATTCCTCCACGGCGGGGCGGTCCTGCCCGTCGCCGACGAACACCATGCAGAAATCGCCGCCGGCGTCGCGCACCTTTTTGAGCCCGTCGAGAATGATGCGCAGCCCCTTGTACCACATGATGCGCCCGATGAACAGGTATACCGGCTTATCGGCGGGCAGCGCCCATTTTCTGCTCAGCGCGTCCACGGCTTCCGGGGATGCCTTGCCGCGCGGGAGATCGACGCCGTTCGGCATGACGATGTAGTCGCCCGCGTAGCCGAGAGAGCGGAGATTTTCTCCCGCGCCGCGGCTCACGACCCATACCTCGTCACACGCGGAAATGTTGCTTACCAGGAGCTTCACCGCCGCGTCCTGCAGCGTTTTGCCGCGGACGGCCTTGGCGATGTCGATATCGAATTTGGTGTGATAGGTGAACACGACCGGCTTATCGATCGCCTCGCGCAGACTGCGCGCGAGCAGCGTGGAAACGACCGGGCAATGCGTGTGGATGATGTCAAAGTCCATCGCCGCAAGCTCCGCCACGGCTGCCGGGGCGAACGGGTTTCCGGCGCGGTAGCCGGTCATCTTCGTCGTGTCGATGCTCGGATAGCGCACGACGGGGAACGGGTAATCGTCCACAACGCCCGGATACTCCGGCGTTGCCACGGCGCAGAGCCCCTCGGTCTCGGTGAGGATCTTCGCATAGTTCACCACGGCGTTCGCCACACCGTCCACGACCGGCGGGAACGAGTCGTTCATCAGACAGACGTTCAGCCCCTCGCCGCCGTCCGGACGGCGGCAGCCCTGCGCGGGCCGCTTGCGACCCAGCAGCGCCGGGGCCGGCCGCGCCGTTCCGCCCTGCCTAGCGAGCTTGCGCGCCGCCGGTTCGGCAAATGCCGCGGCGAGAGCGGCTCCGCCGCCGGCAAGCTCGAGCAGCGCGTCCGCCGTGACGATCTGCCAGGGATCAACGCCCTTGTGCTCCGCCGCGGCCTCGACGAGCGCCACGGCGAGATCGATGTAATCGCCCTTTTCCGCGTCGAGCCGCTTGGCGAGCGCGGGGAGCTGCTTTTCGCAGAGCGTGCGCAGACTCACGCTCTCCCCGGCGGAGGCGGCGTCCGACAAAAGCGAGAGCGCCTTCGTCTCGTCCCAATCGCAGTCCACATAGTATTTCGTGCCGCGCAGCCCGTAGAGGAAGCGCTGCATATCGTAATATCCGGCGCGCAGGTTTTCCCGGCTCTGCGCCGGTTCAAATTCGAGCGTGCTGCCGAGATCGGCCGTCGGCTCGACGGTATAGACGCGCGTATCCTCCGGGATCTTCACCGAGCGCTCCACGCCGATGCCGAACAGCCGCAGCGCGAGAATGTCCTTGTAGCCGTGCTCAATGAGCACATGCAGCGGCAGCACATCGCGCAGACCGCCGTCGGCGTAGCGCTTGCCGCCGAGCTTTTCGCTGCGGAACACCGGGAGATAGGCGCTTGCGAGCAGCATGTCGCAGAGCGTGCCCTCCGGCAGGTCCTTCGCGCGCAGCTCGAGCAGCTTCCCGTCCGAAAGGGAGAACGTGTCGATGAAAAGCTCCACGGGGGATTCGCGCACCGTTTTCTCGTCCACGACCTGCGATATCCACTTGCGCAGCGGCGTAACGTCAAAGCCGCGGTTTTTTATCACTTCGAACATCTGCTGCGCCACGCTGTCGAGCTCGTCGAGCTTCACGCCGCCCTTCAAAAGGCGCGACATCGTCTCATCGTCCACGTCCATGACCTGCGAATAGCGGATGTTTTCCCAGATGTTTTCCGCCTTTTCCAGATCGCCCATCACGATGAGCGAGCCGTTGAGCGCGCCGACGGAGGTGCCCGCGACGGCGTCGATCTTCACGCCCGCCTCACGCAGTGCCTTCCATGCGCCGATCTGGTACGCGCCCTTCGCTCCGCCGCCTTCGAGCGCGAGAGCGTAGGAGCGGGAGGTGTCGATGCGTAGTTTCATGGGGGATACGTCCTCCTTCCAAAGTGTATAAGTTTAAATTCTTGCCGCGCAGCCGAGCTCTTCGGCGAGCGCGTTGAGCGTATCGCGCAGCGCCGGAGCTACCGGCACGCCGTTCGCCGCGCTCTTGGCGGCGCGGCGCTCCTCCGGCTCGCCGGGGAGCAAAATCTCGCCGCCCGGCTGCGCCGGGGTGAGAGAAGTGACGCGCGAAAGGCTCTCCTCGCACAGAGCTTCAAACGTTTCGAGCGGCAGGAAGCGCTTTATATCCACGCAGCCGAAGATGTGCCCCGTTCCCGCCGGACGCGAGAGATCGGAGAGAAGCCCCGTGCCGCCAAGAGCGCCGCTGCCCGTGAGCACGGCACAGAGAAGCTCAATGAAAATCGCAAGCCCCGACCCCTTTGCGCCGCCGGCGGGGAGGAGCGTGCCGCCGGCGAGCACGGCGGCGGCGTCGGTCGTGGGCGCGCCGTGCGCGTCCAGCCCCCAGGTCTCAGGGATCGGCGTGCCGTTCAGCGCGGCATAGCGGATCTTGCCGCGCGCTGCGGTGGAGAGCGCCATATCGAGCGCGAGAGGAGCCTTCCCCTCACCGCGCGGCAGTGCCAGCCCGACCGGGTCGGTGCCGAGAAGCGGCTGCGCCGCGCCGTGCGGCGCCATGGCGCTGGCCGCCGAGGAAATGTTGAAAGCGAAAAAGCCGCGCCGCGCCGCGGGGATGGCGTACCATGCGCCCGTGCCGAAATGGTTGGAGTTTGCCACCGCTACGAACGAAACGCCGTATTCTGCGGCGAGCTCCTCCGCCTTGTCGGAGGCCTTCCGCCCGGCGAGCTGGCCGAGACCGTTCTGCGCGTCGAGCCGCGCCGTGCCGCCGGATTCCATCGTGAACGGCATCGGAACATTGCTTGCCGTCGCGCCCGAGCGGAGCCGGGCAATGTACTGCGGCAGACGCAGCAGCCCGTGCGACGTGACGCCCCGGCATTCGGCAAAGAGAATACTGTCGGTCAAAAGCGCGGCATCGTCCGCCGAAAGCCCCGCCGCGCGGCAGAGCGAAACGGAAAAATCGCGCAGCGCGGCGGTCTCGATGCGCTCGCTCATACGCGAACCTCCGCTTCGGCGACGAGCCCGCGCCCCTCGCCGCGGGCGAGCTGGCGCGCTTCGGGCAGATACCGCTCCAGCATTTCCATCACGATGGCGGCCTGCTGCGCCATGCGCGCGGCGTCCGCCTCCGTCGGCAGTGAGCCGTGGGCGGCGAGAGCGCTGTTGCCGATCTTGAGATACACCGGCGCGCAGCAGCGCACGATCTCGGGCGCTTCGTAGGTGCGGATGAACCCGCCGGAGCCCTCCGGACAGTCGGTGTGGACATCGAGCGGAACGGAAACGCTCGCGCGCAGCGCGCAGAGCATGTCGAGCGAAAGATCGCGCACGGGGTTGATGCTGTCCGCGCCGCACTGCTCGAGCAGCCGGAACGATGCGCCGTTGCCGTGGCCGCAGTGGGCGCTCGCCTTGAGCACCGTGTCCGCGGGCAGCTCGCCGGTTTTCCGCGCCTCGCTGAGCACCCAGAGCAGCCCCTCGTCGTATACGAGCAGCCCCCGGATGCCGAGATCGCACACGCGCTTCGCGTCCTCAAGCGCGCGGACAAGCTGTTCCTCGCCGCGCAGCCGGTAGCCGATGACGGCGCCCTGCCGCGAAAGGCGTGTGGCGGAGGTGTCATACGCGGCCCGCGGGCCGATCGACACGGTGAGCGCAGCGCCGCTGTCGCGGCAGAGCGCGGCATATTCAAGGAGCTCCGCGCGCGTGTGGCGGAACGCCCCGAGCGTTTCGTCGATGCGGTTGACCGTGACGCCGAGACGCTGCGTTTCGCGCAGCAGCGTCTTTGCCGCGGCAAAGGTGTTCACCGTGGGGATCTCCACGCCGAACTGCGCTCCGCCGGGAAATGTCGCCTCCGAGGTCGGAAGTGAGTGCAGATCGCCCCCCGGCAGACCCAGAGTGCGGAGAAACGCTCTCGATTTATCCATCATAACGGCATCGCTCCTTGTTCTAAGAGATACAGAAAAAGTATACCGCATTTTTCCGCCGTTGAAAAGACCTTGACGGGGAAAACCCCTCCGCCGCAGCAAAACGGAAACGGAGGGGTCTCCCCCTCCGTTTGAGCTTGTCAAAAAAGTATTTTTGCCGACGTACACGCCGCCGGCAAAAATGCTTTGCACTTTATTTGCGCCTGCGGGCGCAAACTCTGCGTGGCCTTTTCGCGCATCGAGCGCCGCATCCGGCGGCTCTTCGCCGTGTACGCGCCGGAGACTCAGCGGTAATACTGCGCCTGCGCGTTCCAGAGCTGCGCATATTCGCCGCTCTCGTCCGCGAGCAGCGTCTCGTGCGCGCCCTGCTGGATGATCTTTCCGGCGTCGAACACAACGATCTCGTCGCAGAACTTGCACGAGGAGAGCCGGTGCGAAATGTAAATGGCGGTCTTGTCGCCGACCATGTCGTTGAGCTTTTCGTAGATCTCCGCCTCGGCGATCGGGTCGAGCGCGGCGGTCGGCTCGTCGAGAATGAGGAAGGGCGCGTCCTTATAGAGCGCGCGGGCGATGGCGATCTTCTGCCCCTCGCCGCCGGAGACCTCGACACCGTTCTCGTCAAAATCGCGGAAGAGGCTCGTCTCCGTCCCGAGCGGCAGCGCTTTGAGCCGGTCGCCGAAGCCGGCCTGCGCAAGCGCTTTCTCGGCTCTCGCGCGGTCATATTCCGGCGCGGCGGCCACGTTCTGCCCGAGCGAGAACGCCAGCAGCTGAAAGTCCTGAAACACAACGGAGAATACGTCCATATACTCCCGGTAATTATATTTCCGAATATCTATGCCATTGAGTAATATCTCGCCCTCGGTAGGGTCGTACAGGCGGCAAAGCAGCTTGATGAACGTTGTTTTGCCGCTGCCGTTCGGCCCGACGACGGCGAGCTTTTTTCCGATCTCAAACTTCACCGACAGATGGCGCAGCGCCCAATTCTCCGTGCCGGGGTAGCGGAAGGAAACATCGCGGAACTCGATCTCGTACTTTCGGTCGGAGCGCTTCTCGGTCGTGAGCGAGCCCTGATACATCTCGTTCGGCGTATCGAGGAAGGCGAAGAGCTCCTGCAGAAACGGCGCGTTGCTGCGCACGTCGCCGCCGTAGACGACGAGCTGCGAGAGATGACCGGAAAGGGCGGTGAGCGCGGAGACATACTGCACAACGCTGCCCGCGCCGAACGCGCCCGCGAGCGCCTTCAGGCATACGAAAAGGTACGCTGCCACGGTGAACAGCACGGAGAACGAAGCGCTCACGATCATCAGCACGCCGCCGCGGCCCCACGCAAGCTTTGCGAACGGGCCGTTCGTACTGAACGGCGTATCGGACGAAGCATAGCTCTCGCAGATGTCCTGCTGGTTATACATGCGGATGTCGCTCGCGCGGTCGCGGTCGCTGATCGCCATGACCGCAAAGAAGTTGAAAAACCGGTTGCCGAGCCGCGCGAGCGGCGCGAGCTCTGCCTTGAGCATCGAGGCGCGGTTCATGCACAGCGACGGCAGCACCGAGAGCAGAGCGAGCAGCAGCAAGCAGCCGAGCAGAAACAGCGGATGGTTCAGCACCGTCCACGCCCCGGCGCTCTCCGGCACGCGCTGCGTGAAGAGCGTCACGGTGAGGGCGACAACGCCCAGAACGCCGAAAATGGACTTCGGCATGTTCGTCTCCACATCGAGCACGCGCCCCAGGCCGTAGCCGGACCAGTTTTCGTTCTGGAGGATCTGGGAGAGCTCGTCGTGCGTTTTGGGATCGTCCAGCCGGGGGAAATCCATGTCCAGCAGCTTGTTGGCGTAGATCTTCTGGTTGATATAGAAGCTGTTGTCGTACAAAACCGTCTGCCGGCGCTCGAGCGCGGCGGTGATGAGCGGCAGCAGCGCCGCCGCGGCGACGGCGGCAACGGCGAGCACCGTGAGCCGGTGCGCGTCCCGCGCGCCCGTCAGCTCGCCGATGATCTGCGCGGAAAGGAAGATCAGCACATACGGCGAGAGCGATTGGAAGGCGGCATAGAGCCAGTTGACCGCGTGCAGCGCGGGCCGTTCGGCATAAAAGAGCTTCGCCGCGCGGCGGTGCAGCCGCCACGCCTCGCGCGAGGATACTTTTTTCTTATTCTCTTCCATCGTTTTCGCCCTCCTCCCGGTAATACTTGCTCTGCACTTCAAAGAGCTCGGCATATTTTCCGCCGCGCGCGAGCAGCTCCTCGTGGCTGCCCTGCTCGGCGATGACGCCGCCGTCGATGAGCAGAATGCGGTCGCAGAAGCGCGTCGAGGCGAGGCGGTGCGAGATGAACACGCTCGTCCGCCCCTCGGTCATGGCGGCGTATTTCTGATAGATATCGTTTTCGGCGATGGGGTCGAGCGCGGCGGTCGGCTCGTCGAGCAGCAGGATGGGCGCGTTTTTATAAAGCGCGCGGGCGAGCATGAGCCGCTGCATTTCGCCGCCGGAGAGCAGCACGCCGTCCTCGAACACCTGGCGGCCGATGTGCGTTTTGAGATCGTCCGGCAGCGCCGCCACGCGCTCCGTGAGCCCCGCCTTTTCGAGACATTCGCGCACGCGCGCCTCGTCGATGCCCTCGCGCGTCTGCGCGACGTTTTCCTCCAGCGTCGCTTCGAGCACCGAGAACTTCTGGAACACGGCGGTGAAGAGCGTGTAGTACTCCTGCCGGTTGAATTCCCGGATGTCCTCGCCGTTTAAGAGAACGCGCCCCTCGGTCGGGTCATAAAAGCCGCAGAGCAGCTTTACGAGCGTCGTTTTGCCGGCGCCGTTTAAGCCCACAACGGCGAGCCGCTCGCCGGGATGCACCGTGAGATCGATACCGTGCAGCGTATCTTTGTCCGCGCCGGGATAGCGGAAGGAGACGTTTTCCAGCCGCAGCTCGTATTTCCCGTCCGCACACTCCGGCAGGGACTTGCCGCCCTCCATGCGGAAGGGCTCCGGCAGCTCGAGAAATTCACGCAGGGTACAGAGCTCGAGGCTCTGCCGCCGCAGCGTGCCGAGCTCGGTGAGAACGCCGTTGAGCTGCTCGGTATACGCGCCGACGGCGGAGAAGCACAGCAGAAAGTCGCCCGCGCCCATTCCCCCGGCGAGCGTCTGGCGCAGCAGGAAGTAATAGGCAAGGCCGTTTCGCACAGCGGTGAGCACGGCGTCGATCACGTTCGTCCAGAAATACACCCGCTCGCGCCGCTCGACGAAGGCGTCGAACGCGCGGAGCGTTTTATCGTATACGGCTTCGAGCCACGGGCGCATGCCGAAAATGCGGATGTCCTTGCCGAGAACGGTGCTCCGCGCCTTGTCGGAAACATAGTCCATTTTCTTTTCGAGCGCGGCGGCCTCGTCGCGGTGGCGGTAGCCCCACTCGTTGATGCGCCGGTTGACGAAATACTCCGCCGCGGTCGTCACGGTGAGCGCGGCGAGAAGCCACGCGCTCGTATTCGTGAGCAGCAGCAGATACACCACAAAGCTCAGCGCCGCGGTGAGAAACTTCTGCTCATCCACCCAGAGCGCCTCGCTCGCGCAGCGGTTGTTCACGGTCGCGTGTACGGCCTGCTCCTGCAGCTTGAGAACTTCCGGGTCCTCGGAGAGCGGATAGGACATCACGCAGGTCTTATAATGGATCTTGCGGATGAGCGCAAGGCGCACATCGACTCGCGCGAACATCGGCGCGTGCTCCAGATAGGCGCTGACCGCCGAACACACGAGCAGCACCCCGGCGAGCACGGCGATCGTCGCGAGAATACGCGAAAAGCCCGCCCCGTCCTCTACGCAGCGGACGATCTCCGGCGCGAGCAGGAGACCCGAAATGCCTGTGCCCGCCATGGCGAGCGCTTTTATGACAGCGAATACCGGCACATCGTCCCGGTGCGCCGCGTGCGCCTGCCGCAGCATCCAGAGCATGTTCTGCCCCAGATTGTAGCGCGGCTTTTTCGTTTTTTCTTTCATCGAAACCACCTCTTCTTTGCGAGGATAACACTATCATAAAACTTCGTCCCCGGCGCAGACCGGGGACGAATGGCTTATTTTCGGGGATGAACCGTTTCGCTCACACCTGCGGGAGCAGTATCTCGGTCGTGAACGCGCCGTCCTCGCTGTTGCGGGAGAGATACCCGTCCAGCCGCGCGACGATATCGTCGATGCGCACGAGACCGAAGCCGTGCCCCTCGCCCTTCGTGGTGCGGAAGCGCCCGCCGGTCTTTTCCAGCTTCTTTCCGGCGGTGAAGTTTGTGAAGGAAACATAAAGCTGCGTGCCCTTCATGTCCATGTACACGCGGATGAGCCGGTCCTTTTCCGGCAGGGCCATGCTCGCTTCAATGGCATTATCGAAGAGATTGCCGAGAATGCAGCAGAGATCGAGCTCCGACATTTTGAGCTTTACGGGGATGTGCGCGTCGGCCTGCACCGTGATGCCGCGCGATTTGGCGAGGGATATCTTGCTGTTCAAAATGGCGTCCGCCATGGCGTTGCCGGTTTTGACGACGGTGTCCACGGTGTTCAGATCGGTGTCCAGCTCGTCGAGATAGGCGCGGACGGCGTCCATATCGCCCTTGGCGGCGAACGCCTTGAGCACCTGAATATGATTCCGGTAGTCGTGCCGCCAGCCGCGGATCTGGCGGTACATGTTCTCCACCTCTTTATAATGCGTGTCCACCAGCTCGCGCTGGTAGGCTTCGAGCTGCTTATCGACGCGGCGGGAAAAAAGGCTCATGCTCTCACCTCTCAATGATACGCGATAATGGCGCGGTTGAGCGCTTCGTAAGCGCCGCGCGGGAGCGGGACGGCCGCGCCGTCGGATAAGATCGCGTCCGTTTTCGTCACGCGGCGGATGTACGAAAGATTCACGATCGCCGCGCGCCCGATGCGGAAAAACCGTTCGTCCAGCTCGTCCGAGAGCGCGCCGAGCGTTTTCTTTACGGTATAATCCCGCTTCGCGTGGACGGTCGTGTAGTTTTTCTCCACATCGAGATAGCGGATCTCATAAAGCGGCACGCGGAAGATCTCGCCGCCGCACTCGAGCGTGAGCGCGCGGCTGTCGCTGCGCAGCTTCGCCGCGGCGCGGTCGAGCACCTCGAAGAGCTTTTCCTCGCGGACGGGCTTTACGAGATAGTGCAGCGCCGCCACGTCGTACCCCTCGGCGATGTAGTCCGTGTAGCCGGTGATGAAAACGATCTGCACGGCGGTGTTCTCCGCGCGGACGCGCTTGGCCATCGTCACGCCGTCCATGCCGCCCATCTCGACATCGAGCAGCAGAAGGTCAAAATTCTTGTCCTCGTCGTAGGCGAAGAGGAACGCCTCGGCGGAGGGGAACATCTCGAGCGCGACGCTCTCTTCCCGGCTCTCGCCCCATTCGCGGACATACTGCGCGACGAGCTGCGCGTCCTCGGCGCGGTCGTCGCAGATAGCGGCTCGCATATTCTCCCCCCTCACGATGTTTTTTCCATAGTATTCAATTCGCAAACGCTTGTCAAACTAAAAATGTGTGTGCTATACTGAATTGATATGGAAAAGATGATGCATTCGTATATAATCTCCGGCGACGGAGACGCGGCGCGCTCTCGCGCGCGGGAAATGGCGGCGGCGGCGCTCTGTGAGAGCAGCGGCGCGAAGCCCTGCCGCGCCTGCCGCCACTGCCGCAAGGTGTTCCAGGGCGCGTTCCCCGGCATCCATCCGGACGTGGCGCTCGTCGAGCGCGCGGCGGACAAGTCCGGCAAGCTGCGGCGCGAGATCACCGTCGATCAGATCCGCGCGCTCGCCGTGGACGCTGCCGTGCTGCCGAACGAGGCCGATGGCAAGGTATACATCTTTCCCGAAGCGGACACGATGAACATCGCCGCGCAGAACGCGTTCCTGAAGCTGCTCGAAGAGCCGCCGCGCGGCGTCATGTTCCTTCTCTGCGCCGAAAGCCGCGAAAAGCTGCTCGAAACGGTGCAGTCGCGCTGCGGCGAGATCCGGCTCGCGGGCGGGACTGCCGCGCCGGAGAACGAGCGCGCCCGCGGCTATCTTGAAGCGCGGCTCGACCGCGCGGAGCTTCTGCGCTGCTGCACGGCGATGGAAAAGCTCGATAACGCGCAGCTTCTCGAGGTCGTTACCGCGGCGGAGGAGCTCGCCGTGAAGCTCGTTTCCGACCGGCGGGAGCTTCTCGCGCTCGAAGCGTTTCTCCACCGCGCGGAGGAATATCTCCGGTTGAATGTCGGCCCGAAGCACGTGACCGGTTATCTATCCACCTATCTGCCGGACGGCAAATGACCTCCGGCGCTCACACATCAGGAAATGAGGAAAATCCCGTGACAGAAGTAATCAGCATAAAATTCCGCGGCCGCGGCAAGACGTACTATTTCGACCCCGCCGGCGTGACCGCGAGGACGGGCGACACGCTCGTCGTGGAAACGTCCAAGGGCATGGAGCTTGGCGAGTGCGTCAAGGGAAATCACATGGTCGGGGACGGCGACTGCGTGCAGCCGCTGCGTCCCGTCGTGCGCCGCGCCACGCCGGACGATCTGCGCATCGCGGAGCTCAACCGCAAGCGCGAAAAGGAAGCGCTCGGCATCTGCCGGGAGCTCATCGAAAAGCACAAGCTCGAAATGAAGCTCGTGGACGTCGAGTGCTCGTTTGAGGGGAATAAAATTCTCTTCTTCTTCACCGCCGACGGGCGCGTGGACTTCCGCGAGCTCGTAAAGGACCTTGCGGGCGTGTTCCGCACGCGCATCGAGCTGCGGCAGATCGGCGTGCGGGACGAGGCGAAGATGCTCGGCGGTCTCGGCATCTGCGGACGGCCCTTCTGCTGCCACCAGTTCCTCGACGACTTCCAGCCCGTCAGCACCAAAATGGCGAAAACGCAGTCGATGTCGCTCAATCCGGTGAAGATCTCCGGCACATGCGGGCGGCTGATGTGCTGCCTGCGCTATGAGCAGGAGGCGTATGAGGACCTTTTGAAGCACGTGCCGAAAAACGGCGCGTTCGTCCAGACCGAGGACGGCTACGGCAGCGTCACGCTCGTCAATCTCCTGCGCCAGAACGTCAAGGTAAAGCTGGACGGCCCGGGCGAAGCGCAGATCCGCACCTACGATGCCGACGAGATCGCCGAGATCCCCGGCGGCCGCCCGGCGGAGGGCCAGCCCCTGCCCGACCTTCTCCGCAACAAGCCCAAAAAGGTCAAGGAAGAGAACGCCGAGCCGGAGACGAACGGCTGGATCATGCCGTCGATGATCGTGGAGGACGTGTGCACCGCGTCCGCCGCGCCGCAGAGCGCGGAGAAGCCCTCCGGCGAGAAGAAAAGCAGCCGCTCCCGCCGCCGGAAGCGCGGCGGCGCGAATACCGAACGGTCCGAGCGCACCGAAAGAGCCGAGCGTCCGGAACGCGGCGAAAGACCCGAGCGCGCGGAAAAGAAGCCGGAGCGCAGCGAGAAAAAGCCCGCCGGGGAAAACCGCAGCGCGCGCCGCGGCGGTGAAAAGCCGCCTGTGAGCGCAGCCCCCGCCGGGGACAAGGCCGAGCGCACGGATAAGCCCCGCCGCAACAACCACCGCCGCAGAAAGCCCCGGCCCAAGACCGAGGGCGAAGCAAAATCCTAAAACGCTTTTAAGGCCCCCTTGTGTAAAGGGGGCTGTCAGCGAAGCTGACTGAGGGATTGTAGTCTTCGGAAATCGACAATCCCTCCGGCTTTTGCCTGCGGCAAAACCTACCTCCCTTTACACAAGGGAGGCAACCCCTCAGTCACGGCTTCGCCGCGACAGCTCCCCTATTAGGGG
>ERZ773147.3270-NODE-3270-length-12588-cov-4.298891_pt1 | contig 12588 bp, 15 predicted proteins | sample MGYA00580851_ERZ773147 | MGnify/ENA primary metagenome ERZ773147 (study PRJEB29015, sample SAMEA2737818) | human gut metagenome | biome: human gut; feature: human-associated habitat; material: faeces | place: China | collected 2012 ... | reverse complement strand
GCTGGTAAAGTTTTGAGATATGATGCAGAAACAAAGATGCTTTCATATAGGTACAGATTACCAGATAAGGAAGAAATTTGTGTGATAGATAAATTTATATATGATGAAGACAGTGGAGAGATATTACAAAAAAATTTTGATGGAATCAATGCAACAAAAATTAGAATATATTTGATAGAAAGGCTCTTATTACGTTCAGTAGCTATGATTATGTGTTCAGATAAATATAATTATGTAAGTGCAGTAAATTTGACTGGTTTTTTAAATTATTATGATAGTGCATATGGAAATTATAGAGAGCTTAATGTTGCAAAATTACAAATAAGTAAGGACTTGTTTTCTCAAATTAATCTAGAGCGGGTTAATGTATCAAAATTATTTAAAAGAGTATTAAATGAACAATTCCATATATCATTGGGATTGTATGAAAAAGAACCATATGAATTATCTGAGATTAAGTAATATAAAATATGCAAGTGTTGAGATAAACTAATGTTCGATATAGTTAATAATTGAAATTTATATAAGTTCCTGAGATCTTACGAAACCATGAAGAGATCTATAAAAGTTTCAAAGAATCATTACAAAGGTGGTGAATAACAATGTTCAACAAAATTCGATTAAAAGAGATACTGGCAGAATACAAAAAAGTTTTTGTGCAGCAACAGTGGCCTAACGAAAAATACAAATGGGAAGCTGTACAATGCTTTCAAGAGAACTGGGATATTAATTCAGCTGATTTTGCACAGATGCTTAAAAAATCTCTGGCTAAGACTGATAATTTGCTTAGGTCTGCAAATAACTTTCCAAAAGGAATGATTACCGGTTTTGCGGAGGCTGCACCAGAAGCGGTCCATTCAATGTATATGGAATTATATGACGAGAGTAAGGATTTATGTGAGAGAATTGCTAACTTTAAAAACAAGTCCAATACATTATTGGAGCGTTATGGAAATGGAGCTGCACAGCACTATCAGTATGAAAATGCAATCATGACATATTTGTGGCTGCGCTATCCGGATAAATATTATATCTATAAATTTGGTGAAGTAAAAGCTGTCTCATTGGAACTTGAAAGTGACTATCGTTTTAAAAAGGGGGCTTATGAAGATAATATCAGAAATTTCATGGCATTATATGATGAGATATGTGCAGAATTACAGCAGGACGATGAGCTTAGAAATCTGCTTAATTCTCAGATCACATCAACTTGCTATACTGACCCTGAATTACGGACACTTACAATAGATGTTGGTTTTTTCATTTTTCGTTATTGGAACAAGGAAGATTCAACAAATGTTCCTCTTTTTGCTCAACCTCAAGAAGATGATGGACAGCAATACTGGTTCTTAAATGCAAATCCAAAAATGTGGAGTATGTCCAGTATGCCAGTGGGAGAAATTCAGAATTATACTTTATTTAATGACAATGGGAATAAGCGTAGAATCTTCCAAAACTTCCTTGATGCAAAGGCTGGAGACATGGTGATCGGATATGAGTCTACTCCGGTGAAGCAAATTGTCGCTATATTTCGTGTAAATGCAGAGCAGGATGGAGAGAGAATATATTTTGAAAAGTTAGAAGGACTCTCATCACCAATTGATTTTGCAACATTGAAAGCCTGTCCTGAATTGGAAAAAATGGAATATTTCAGTATCATTCAGGGAAGTCTATTTAAATTAACAAAGGATGAATACGAATTTATTATTGATTTGATCCGTGAAGAAAATCCAGTGCCTACAGCTAAGAAAAATAAAGATGAGTATTCGAAAGAAAAATTCTTAGATCAGGTTTACATGACAGAAGCAAAATATGATCGTCTCGTAGCTGTTCTGACAAGGAAGAAAAACATCATTTTACAAGGAGCACCTGGTGTTGGAAAGACTTATGCAGCTAAGCGTCTGGCTTATTCAATGATGGGAGAGAAAGATGACGACCGCATTGAATTTGTACAGTTTCATCAAAATTATTCCTATGAAGATTTTATGATGGGGTACAAGCCAGTCGAGGAAGGATTTGAACTGAAATATGGAATTTTCTATAGGTTCTGTCAGAAAGCTGCAAACCATCCAGATAAAGATTATTTCTTTATCATTGATGAGATTAACCGAGGCAATATGAGTAAAATCTTTGGCGAATTATTGATGTTGATTGAGGCTGACTATCGAGAGACAAAGACAACATTAGCCTATAATGGTCTCAGCTTTTCCGTTCCAAAACGTCTACATATCATTGGTATGATGAACACTGCTGATAGAAGTTTGGCAATGATTGATTATGCACTTCGCCGCCGATTTAGCTTCTTTGATATGGAACCTGGGTTTGATTCGGAAGGATTTATTAAATATCAGGAAGCATTTGCAAATGATACATTTAATACGTTGATTGACCGTATTAAGGAACTAAACAGAGAAATTGCAAACGACAAATCTCTAGGGAAAGGATTCTGTATTGGACATAGTTATTTTTGTAATACGAAAGAATGTACAGATGAGTGGATGCAAGATGTAGTTGATTTTGATATATTACCAATGTTAGCAGAGTATTGGTTTGATGATACAGATAAACTACAGCGTTGGGAGAACATTTTGCATGGGGTATTTCAATGACAAAGGACAAGAGTATTCTGATCAATAATATTTACCATATGCTTTCCTATGCTTTTCAGACACTGAAGCAAGAGACATATGAGGATGTTGCAGTAGAATCTTTTGATGAGATGTATAATCTGCTGGCTGCAATCCTAGCCAAGGGCATAGGGCTGCAGTTGAAGCAGGGACTTTACAGAGAATATATAAGTCATCAGGAAGAGCTGACGGTTATGCGTGGTAAAATAAATATGCCAGGTACAATTAAAAATAAACTGCTGCATAAACAAGTACTCACCTGTGATTTTGATGAGCTTTCAGAAAATAACATGTTGAATCAAATCTTGAAAACAACAGTCATGCTTCTTTTGCGAAACGGCAAAGTAAAAGCAAAATACAAAGATGATCTGAAGAAGAAAATGTTGTATTTTTCGAATGTAGATTCTATAGAACCGACAGAAATTAAATGGTCATCGATTCGTTTTCAGCGTAATAATCAAACATATAGAATGTTAGTTAGTATTTGTCAGTTGATAATTGAAGGAATGCTGATCACAACAGATGCAGGTAACTATAGATTAGCATCCTTTGTAGACGAGCAGCGTATGTGCAGGCTGTATGAAAAATTTATTCTGGAATATTACAGCAGACATTATCCAGAATTGTCTGTTAGTGCATCTCAGATTCCGTGGGCACTAGACGATGGTGTTGGAACGATGCTGCCGGTTATGCAAACTGATATTCACTTGCAACGTGGCAATACAGTGCTTATCATTGATGCGAAATATTACAATCACACTACACAGGTCCATTTTGATAAACATACGCTTCATTCAAACAATTTGTATCAGATTTTTACCTATGTAAAAAATCGAAGCTATCAATTTGGAGAAGAAGATAATACAGTTTCAGGAATGCTTCTTTATGCCAAGACGGAAGAAGAAATCCAGCCTGATAATGTGTATCAGATGCATGGCAGTCAGATAAGTGTTAAGACACTTGATCTGAATTTGCCATTTGTAGAGATTGCAGCACAGATGGATAGAATTGTTGAATCACATTTTACTGGTGTAATAAAAGCTGATTAGATGAGAAATCTGTTTTGCAACTTAAGCATTCCTGAGTTGAAACCTTGTGAAATCTGAATATAAAGATGAAGTCAAAAAGTTGCAAAATGCAGGCTGTAGCGCTTAATGATGAATGAGATAAAGAAACTAGAGCATATCTAAATGGAGGATTTTAAACCAGCATGAACATACAAATATTTGGAACAAAAAAATGCAACGAAACAAAGAAAGCAGAACGTTTTTTCAAAGAACGTGGAATCAAATATCAGTTTGTTGATATGAAGAAAAAAGGCATGAGCAAAGGCGAATTCAATTCAGTAGCTCAGGCAAATGGTGGTTTAGATCATATGATCAATTGGGAAGGCAAAGATCAGAACTTGCTTGCACTGATCAAATATATTGCCAATGAAGATAAACTTGAAAAAGTATTAGAAAATCCACAAGTCATCAAGACACCAGTTGTTCGAAATGGAAAGCAATCAACACTAGGATATCAACCAGATGTTTGGAAAAAGTGGATAAGTATGATAAAATTTAAACTAAAAAAAGAGCAAATTGAATTTCTTAAAAAGACGTATCCTGATAATAAGCTGATTCAGAGAGTTTTGAGCTTTGAGAAAGAAGGAATTTTTGAAATGGATGATGAGAATACATATATTGATTTCATGGATTATTTGGACGATGAGTCTGTAGCTTGGATGGATGAAAATTATGATGCTACACCACAAACAATTATGTTAGAATCAATAAGAGATGATATTTTTTGTCAGACCAATTAGAAGAGAAAGTGGACATTGAAACAAGACCTTATAGTCATAACAGGCCATAAGATCTTGTTACAGGAGAAAATGGATGACGACTTAATCATCATCACGAGGTAAAAACGGTGGTCGGAAGGGGTACAATTCTTCGTAAGATTCAAGCTCGGCTTCTGTTCTTGGAACAACCTGGATCAATCCAGTACAATCCGTGGTAGAACAAATATTGCACATTTCGAAGATATTTTCATCAATTTCTTCGTTTGTAAGTTCTCGTTTCTTCTTATTATTCATGCATTGAAACCTCCTCGTTTCTTAGTATGTGATAATTTAAGAAAAATATTTTGTAAAATAAATCCAATAAAAGATATTATACGAGGAGATAGGAACAATGTATTTTGTACCAGAAGAAAGCAGAGAAAAGGCTGTCCATCCTAGACAGAATGGAAGCCTTTTCCGATAATCTCACTTGTATTAGAAACTAAAAGAAAAGCTTTTGGATCATGTTCTTTGATAAAGTTTCGAAGTTTCACTGCCTGTGAAGGACTAAGAACCGTCAGGATAATATATTTATCATCCCCTGTAAAGGCTCCGGTCGCATTCACAATGGTTGCTCCGCGCTGTAGATCATTTTGGATAAAATCACAAATACATGTTGCATTGGAAGTTACAACATGAAAGTATTTAGAACGGTTAAAACTTTCAATAAAGTTATCGATCAACGCAGAACGCATGATCAGACCAAACAAAGAATAAAGTCCTGTTTTGACGTTAAATACTAGGAATCCTGCGAGAGTAAAGATAAGATCAGAGATCATTAAGCCCTTTCCGATATCTACACTCGTATATTTTTTAAGAATCATAGCGATAACGTCTGTACCACCACTAGAAGCTCCAATATTAAATAAGATTGCTGAACCAAGCGCTGGCAATAAGATTGCAAAGATCAACTCTAATAATGGCTCATTGGTAAGTGGATGACTCATAGGATAAATTCGCTCTAAAAGAGATAAACTTACAGATAAAAGAATCGTGCTGTAAGCTGTTTTTTCAGCAAAGCTTTTACCTAAGACGATCCATCCAATGATCAGCAATAAAATATTCACAACAAAAGAAAAATCACTGGCAGAAATAGGAAGGAATTTTGCAACTAAAACGGCAATACCTGTGATACCACCAAATGTGAAATTGTTTGCAAATTTAAAGAAGTAAATTCCGACAGCCATAATGAGTGTGCTGATTGTAAGTAAGGAAAAATTTTTAAGTTTTGATTTCATAATACTACCTTCTTTGACGATTGTTTCATTTATAATGATTTCATAATTCAATCATTTATTTTAGCATGAATATTCTATTTTTCAAGAAATTCGGTGGAAATAGTGAGAAAGAACGTATTATAATTTTTGTTATGGAATCTTGCGACAAAATGGATTGGCGCAATCAAGACAAGTATTTATATTTACGTATCCCCTGTTATAACAGTAATACTTTCAGTGTTGATCTTACATGAAAAAATAACAGTGATTTCTATCATTGGAACTGTATTAATCCTTATTGGGCTTGTGATCTCACAAAAAAACTAAGACAACAGACCAGATTAGATGTATAATATGTGATAATAAAGCAAAAAAGGAGATAGGAACAATGTATTATGTACCAGATGGAACAAAAAAATGCGGATATTATGAATGCAAAAAATGTGGGAACAGATTCCTCTCATTACAGACGATGGAGAAGATTCCATGTCCAGACTGTGAGGCAGAGATTGACTACGAGATTGGACCAGATGAAAGTATGGAAGATATTTTAGATACTGCGCAGTTACTTCAGAAAAATGTATTTTCTAAAAGACTCAGAGACCATGGACTTCTGAGTCTTTTAGATTGTTGCAATAATTGAAACAGGAAGGCAGGAATATCAATTTATGAACGATACACAAGACAACAAATGGGACAAACTATTGCACATCAAAACCATGGGCAGAGACGACTCTCAATCCGATCAATACCGCTATCCATACGAACCAACTCCATATTCTGTACTGCAACGATTAGCAAATACAGGACTTATAAGGAAGAACAATATGCTCTTAGATTATGGCTGTGGTAAAGGAAGGGTAGACTTTTTCTTATCCTACCAGACAAGATGCCGTTGCCTCGGAGTTGAATATGACGAACGCATTTATGAGAAAGTAATGGAAAATAAGAAAGAAGCCGTATCGAAAGAGAGGGTATCATTTTCATTAGCGAATGCAGAAGAATTTCAACTCCCAGAACAGATAGACCGCATCTATTTTTTTAATCCATTTTCCGTAGAGATTTTGAGAAAAGTGATGGCAAGGATCATGGAATCATACTATGAACATCCAAGACAGATTTTATGTTTCTTCTATTATCCATCTGACGAATATCTTACATATCTGATGACGGTGGATGAGATGATGTTTACCGATGAAATTGATTGTTCCGATTTGTTTGGTGGAAATAGTGAGAGAGAACGCATTATGATTTTTGAGATTGGGCAGTAGACAGACTTAGGCCATCTAAATATTTGATCAATATTGCTCAATGAAGATGAATATAAATAGACGAAAAATAATAAATCATGTATAATCATAAATATGCATCTATAGTTACAAAATATGAAATAAAATATAAGAAAAACGGATATAATACAACAAATTATGTAACTTTAGATACACTTTTTAACACAAAAATCTAGAGCAAAATAATAAATGAGGTGATGAAAATGCCATTAACAAATATAGAGGCGGATAATTTTACGGTATTTGATGATATAAAAATTCCATTTAATAAAGGATTAAATATACTAGTAGGCGAGAATGGTATGGGAAAGACTCATGTTATGAAATTAGCTTATGCAGCATGTCAGGCTTCTAAACACGATGTATCATTTTCACAGAAAACAACTATGCTTTTTCGACCAGATCAGTCAAGTATTGGACGATTAGTAAATAGAAAGAAAAATGGGAAAAATACAGCAAAAGTATCCGTAGGATCAGACACAGCAAAGATTGGAATGACATTTTCAACGAAAACCAAAAAATGGGATGCGGAGATTACAACAGAGGAAAAATGGGAAAAGCAAATGTCTGATCTCACAAGTGTGTTTATTCCAGCAAAAGAAATTTTATCCAATGCATGGAATTTAGATGCAGCAGTGAAGATGGGAAATGTAGAATTTGATGACACCTATTTAGATATTATTGCAGCTGCTAAAATTGATATTTCCAGAGGTGTAGATTCCGCTGCAAGGAAGAAATATTTAAAGATTTTACAACAGATTAGCAGTGGAAAAGTTACTTTACATGAAGATCGTTTTTATTTAAAACCAGGTACACAAGCAAAATTAGAATTTAATTTAGTTGCAGAAGGTTTACGTAAGATAGCTCTATTATGGCAGCTTATTAAGAACGGAACATTAGAGAAAGGATCTGTATTATTTTGGGATGAACCAGAGGCTAATATTAATCCGAAATATATTCCTGTGTTGGCAGAATTATTAATTATGCTGGAAAAAGAGGGTGTACAGATTTTTGTTTCAACACATGATTATTTTTTATCTAAGTATATTGAAATAAAACGGAAATCTGACAGTAATGTTCAGTATATTTCGCTGTATAAAGATGAAATGAGTAAAGTGCAATGTGAGATTGCAAAAGAATTTGAATTACTGGAACATAATACGATTATGGATACTTTTCGTCAACTTTATAGAGAAGAAATTGGGGTGGTATTATAGTGAAAGTAATAACAGAATCGGAAATGAATTTTGGAGAATTTGATGAATCTAACTTGTTTCATATTGAAAATTCTAAAATTTATAGAGATCTTGGTGATGGAATTAAGACAGTAGAATTTATTTTAAAATATAAAGAGGACAGTATTATATTTTTAGAAGCAAAGAAAAGTTGTCCTAATGCGGAGAAACGGCATGAAACAGAGGAGAAAGAACATAAATTTGAAGTTTATTTTTCTTCACTAGTAGAAAAATTTATTGCATCTTTACATATTTATTTAGCTTCTATTTTAGGTAGATATCCGGATATTTCAGAGGTTGGAGATAGCTTACAATTTGTAGATGAAATGAAAAATATGAAATTAAAGTTTGTATTGGTAATTAAGAATGCTGAAGATGTTGCTTGGTTAGTAGGACCATCTGCAGAATTAAAAGCCAGGTTATTACAGATTAGAAAAATTTGGAATATTGAAATAATGGTATTGAATGAAGAGTTAGCAGAAAAGCTTAGTTTAACAGCAAACAATCAAGATTATGCATTATAACCATTAGGTTGTTACCCATACCAATTAGGACCATTATAATGTATTTTCTAAAAGACTCAGGGACCATGGACTTCTGAGTCTTTTAGATTGCTGCAATAATTGAAACAGGAAGGCAGGAATATCAATTTATGAACGATACACAAGACAACAAATGGGACAAACTATTGCACATCAAAACCATGGGCAGTAGACAGATTCAAGTCATCTAAATATTTGATACCAGTATTAGAAAATTTATATATTTCTCCAGAAGAATTTTTAAAGGAAATAAAGGAGTTAAAATGAAATGATAAAAGATATAATGAAAGATCCATTGTTTCTAGCACAGAAATCAACAGATGCAACAAAAGCAGATCAACAGGTAGTAGTTGATCTGTTAGACACACTAAGAGCTAATCTGAATCATTGTGTTGGAATGGCAGCAAATATGATTGGCGTTAAAAAGAACATTATCGTAGTAGCAGTTGGGCCATTTCAGTTTGCAATGATCAATCCAAAGATCACAAAGAAATCAGGCGTATTTGAGACAGAAGAAGGATGTTTATCTTTGGATGGAGTGAGACCTTGTAAGAGATATAAGGAGATAGAAGTAGATTATCTGGACCAGGATTTTAAAAAACAGCATGGAAAATATTCTGGATGGACAGCACAGATCATACAGCATGAAATTGATCATTGCAAGGGGATTGTGATATGATTGAATTACAAACAATGAATGAAATACCAATTTATACGATCATAAAAATAGAAGCAGAAGAAGCAGAAATTCCAATGTTAACTTTTTATGTAAAAGAAGATTCTATGGATGAACCAGAAGAGATTTCAATGGAAGAATTAACAGCTTATGACAGGAATCTAGGGATTGGAGATCAGGTAATAATCGGTCCAGATGAAACTTTGTTTCCGCTAGATATGGCAGAGAATCTTGGAATGTTTGACGAAATCGATTCGTTAAGCCAGATATCAGAAACAGACCCCAGACAATGGCAGATGGAATGGATGGATAATTATATGGACGCGTTAGAAGAACTGGAGGATTCTACAACTAGGGAATAAGCCCAAATTCATGAAAATAAATCCATTAAAAGCAGAAAAATTTATGGAGATGAGTGTATTTATGCAGAAATTACAGATAAGACAGAAAACATGTTATATAGAGCAAAATGGTTCCGGCGGTCCGATCATTTTATGGGGAATGTATCCTCATCGTGGAAATGAAATAGCACATATGTGGGATTGTCTGATGGAGACAGTCAATGATCAGGATTTTCTTTTCTGTGCATTTCAGGTAAAAGATTGGAATGGTGATTTTTCTCCATGGAAGTCACCTGCTGCCTTTGGGGATGAAGAGTTTAAAGGAAATGGTCCAAAGACTTTACAATGGTTAATGAATGATTTGATTCCAGAATTAAAAGCAGATTACGGGGTAGACAGAGAAATTTATCTGATCGGATATTCCCTTGCAGGATTGTTTGCTCTATGGACAGCATATGAAACGGATATCTTCTCAGCAATTGCAAGCTGCTCCGGTTCTTTATGGTTCGAACAATGGGATGAATATGTGTTACATCATCAAATAAAGCATGAAAGCAATATCTACTTAAGCCTTGGAGGAAAAGAAGAAAAAACAAAGAATCCGGTCATGGCAAGAGTTGGAGATCGAACTAGAACACAGGAACGAATTTTGCGCAATGATCCTAAGGTAAAGCAAACAACATTAGAATTTAACAGCGGCGGGCATTTTGCTGATGCCCAAAAGAGATTAGCGAAAGCTGTCAAATGGTTATTAGAATGTACTTAAGAGAGGATTCCAATGAACAACAAAACCATAAATTATTATAACAAATACACTAAATCATTCATACAAACAACAAGATCCGTAGATTTTACAAACATACAAAATAAATTTTTATCTTATCTTCCATCGGGCGCATTCATCTTAGATTTTGGGTGCGGTTCTGGTCGTGATACAAAATATTTTCTAAAGCGAAACTATAATGTAACGGCGATTGACGGATCCGAAGAGATTTGTAAGGAAGCCTCAAAATATACAGGAATCAAAGTAAAACAAATCGACAGGGGTATGAAATATGGGATTATTCATAAGAATTTTAAAAGGGCAGAAGAATATGTGGTCAGAAAAGCAAAGAAAATATCCGAAGAATATATGTAGTAGATTAATGCTAGCTATTTTGTTACTCGCAAGTGTCATAACACTTACAGCATGTAGATCATCAAATATAAAAGAAACAACAAAACAAACAGATCATAAGACAAAAAAGTGGGAACCATTGGTGATAACAAAGCGAGAAAAAGCTCAAGCACAAAAAGAAGTTAAGCAAATTTCAGACATTTGTCAAAACATAAAAATCAATGAGAATAAAGTTACAAAAAAAGACTTACAAACGTTATATGATACATTAACATCCAAAGGTTATCCTGTTGCCCAGATTGGGGAAGAAAAACATAGTACAAAAAATGCACCAGTAAAATTCAAACCATCCAAGACAAGTCATGGTGAGAAATTGAAAACATTTTATGAAAAAACAAAAGCTGGAAAACCAACAACGATAACATTGTTACAGCAAAATAGTTCCGGAGGATTTGCAAATATCCGATTACAAAGCAACAATGGAAAGACAGAAGGAATTTTGACAACAATTTATAAAGAAGATGGTAAATTTTCTGTGAGTGAAATGGTAAAGTATCAAGTGAAAAAACTGGAATTGAATGAAAAAAATATTATGACTTTGGAATTTTACTTATCCGATCAAGCAGAATTACAGACGGATGGTACGATGGAATTTCAATGTAATTGAATATTAAATTTTCGCCATTTGTTGCATAGAAATGCATCAAACAGCAGATAATACCATCATAAAAATTTCCAAAGTAGAAAGGAACTCATATCATGGTATTAAAAGAGACAGAAAGAACAGCAATTGAAAACCTAAGAACACAGGAGAAAAGCTGCATAGAAAAGTATCAAAAATACGCACAGCAGGCGATCGATCCAGAACTTAAAAATCTTTTTGAACAGTTACACAAAAAAGAGCAGACACATTACGATTCACTCACACAGGTCTTAGATGGAACAGTACCGTCAAGTGACTGCAATGACAGTGATGGAAGAGACTATGAACCAAGAGCAATCTATACAGCAGCGAGCCAGTCCGAAGATAAGATGCATGATGCATTTCTTGCAACTGATGCAATTGGAACAGAGAAATTGGTTTCCGGAGAGTATAATACAAATGTATTTATGTTTGGGGATAGTGATCTTAGAAAGTTAATGGCTGACATTCAGGTAGAAGAACAGAATCATGCAGAAATGCTGTATAAGTATAAAATGGTAAATGGAATGAAGTGAAAAAGTGGGTTTGTACTACAGGAGCAAAATCAACTCCGACAGTAAAAGGAACATTTACTGTACAGGGAAAAGGAAAATCATTTGGATCTGGATATACATGCTGGTATTATACACAGTTCTATGGAAATTACCTGTTCCACTCTGTACTGTATAAACAAGGAAGTATGTCTGTAATTACAGATGGAAGACTTGGAATCAATGCATCACACGGATGTGTTCGATTAAACATTAATAATGCAAAATGGATATATGATAATATTCCGCGAGGAACAAAAGTTGTAGTATATTAGCAATAAAGGCAGGTCATTTGACCTGCCTTTGTTATACACAAATCTTTTTGTGAAATTCGGATTAATCTCGTTGGAAAAGATCACGGGTATATACTTTGTCCTTAACATCGTCAAGAATCGGATTATATCTGTTGGCAATAATAGCTTGAGAAAGTTTTTTGAACTGCTCTAAATTATTGACTACTTTGCTTCCAAAAAATGTGGTTCCATC
>ERZ773147.3265-NODE-3265-length-12606-cov-2.412796_pt1 | contig 12606 bp, 14 predicted proteins | sample MGYA00580851_ERZ773147 | MGnify/ENA primary metagenome ERZ773147 (study PRJEB29015, sample SAMEA2737818) | human gut metagenome | biome: human gut; feature: human-associated habitat; material: faeces | place: China | collected 2012 ... | reverse complement strand
AAGTCAAGAATTATTTCCTATAATTACTAATAAAAGCTCTACTAAATAATAAACAGGATGTTTGTCCAATTTAACAGTATCCAAAGTAATAACTACATTATCACCTCTAGATTGAAATCTAAACATTGGTGTAATTTCGAAAGCTTTAATAAACAAATCATCTATTTTAATTAAATTAATAATTTTTTTATCAAATAATAATTCTATACTATTTTTAGTTTGCCAAACATTAACTAATGGCACCTTTTTTGCCAATTTTTCAAACCATTCCTCATACATATATACCAACATATCATTATCAAGAGCGCCAAATCTATCCTCTAACTCAGCTTTAACACTTTCAAAACTTTCTCTTGAAACAATAGTATTGATTTTTCTATGTATCTCTATTTTTAAATCTTCATTTGCAACATAACTATCTTTAATATGTGTAGCTACATTAATTAATGGCTTAGTATCATCATCCTCTTCTTCAATGATTTCTCCTCGGCGTCTTGCTACTTCTACATTAAGCATTTTTAAATATAAATCTATTCCAACAGTATCTATAAAACCAGCTTGCTCACTACCTAAAATATCTCCTGCCCCACGAATAGATAAATCCCTTGTAGCAATAGAAAATCCACTACCTAATTCTGTAAAATCTTTTATTACGTTAAGCCTTTTAACAGCAGTTTCGGTCAAAGATTTAAAAGGAGCATACATCAAATACGCATATGCAAATTTATTACTTCTACCAACACGACCACGAATTTGATACAACTGACTAAGACCAAAATGATCAGCATTTAAAATAATAAGTGTGTTAACATTTGGTATATCTATTCCTGTTTCAATTATAGTAGTACAAATTAAGATATCATAATCTCTATTTATAAAACTAATCATTCTATCTTCTAATTCACTCTTATTCATTTGACCATGAGCGAAATTAATCTTCGCCTCAGGAACAAGTCTCTTAATTTTTTCAACTAGACTATCTATCTTATCAATTCGATTACACAAAATAAACACTTGACCATCACGAGATAACTCCTTGTATATGGCATCACGCATAATTTGATTATTTTCTTCAATGACATAAGTCTGAATAGGATATCTATCAACTGGTGGAGTTTCAATTAAAGAAAGACTGCGTATTCCAACCATAGACATCTGTAATGTTCTAGGAATGGGTGTCGCTGTCAAAGTAAGTACATCTATATTTGTCTTATATTGCTTTATTTTTTCTTTATGTTTTACACCAAAACGTTGTTCCTCATCAATTATTAAAAGTCCCAAATTACAAGGAACAACATCGTCACTTAAAAGTCTATGCGTACCAATAACAAAGTCAATAGTACCATCCTTAAGTCCTGATATAATACGATGTGTTTCTTTGGTAGAAGTAAATCTATTTAACAAAGCAATCGATACAGGAAAATTCTTAAAGCGTTCTTTAGCATTTTCAAAATGTTGAGATGATAAAATCGTGGTAGGACATAACAATAAAACTTGTTTTGAATCCATAATTGCTTTGAATGCAGCTTCAAAAGCAACTTCTGTTTTTCCAAATCCAACATCACCACACAATAGTCTATCCATTGGCTTAGATGATTCCATATCCATCTTAATTTGTTTAATTGCTAGACTCTGATCTTTAGTAAGTTCATATGGAAAGTCCTTTTCAAAACTACGTTGTAAATCAGTATCTTTAGAGAAACTAAATCCCTTTCTACTTTCACGTTCAGAGTACAATTTTATTAACTCTTCTGCCATGTCAGCTACTCTTTTATTAACTCTAGATTTAGTCCTTTGCCATTCCGTACCACCTAATTTATTAATTTTTGGTACTGTACCTTCTTTACCAGAAAACTTACTTAAATTATCTATTTTTTCAACTGGAATATATAGTTTATCTTTACCTTGATAAAAAACCTCTATATAATCTTTATCAAGACCATTAACAGTGAGTTTTTTTATTCCATTATATATTCCTATACCATGAACATTATGAACAACATAATCTCCCACATTCAATTTGTTTATATCATTAATCTTCGAAGCATATTTAAACTTTGTTTTATATTTTTTTCGTGATACTTTCTCCTTAAATATCTCTCTTTGGGATAAAAAAACATAATCACTATATATAAATCCCTCAGTCATATCAAAATTTACAATATTAACTTTATTTAAGAAGATATTATCAATAGTAGTTTCAACAAACTTCATATTTAAAATTTTTATAATATTTTTAATTTGATATTCTTTTAAACAAATAATTACAGTCTTATTCTCATTTAAACATTTCCTTATAAAATCATTTATTAAACTAGCATTTTCATCAAACGAATCCAATTTCTCAACATCATAATTAAAAACTTTAATTTTATTATCTGAAGAAATATTATTTATACTCATATAATATAAGTTGTTTTCAAAGTAAATATCTGAAAAATCAAACATATATTTTTCTGAAAAAAATTGATCAGTATCACTTCGATATGTTTCTATTTCTTCCTGTAAATGTGAAAATGAAGTTTTAAGTTGTGAAAAATCTTTATAAACTACAATAGGATCTTCTAAATATTTTCCTATAGAGCAAACTTTATTATATTTAGGCAAATATTTTTGTTTTCGATAATCATCATCAATATTCTCATTTTCATCCATCAAAAATTCTGTAAAAGGATACACTACTAAATCTTTAACGTTTTTTAATGACTTTTGCGTATCTGTATCAAATAATCTTATAGACTCTATTTCATCACCAAAAAATTCAATACGATATGGATTATCTTCTCCCAAAGGAAAAACATCAATCACAAAACCTCTTAACCCAACATCTCCAGTCTTTGTAACTAAAGTTTCACTGTTATAACCTATATTAATTAATTTTTCATATAATTTTTTAGGCTCAATGGACATTCCAACACTAATATTTATAATACTATCACGATAAAATTCTGGCGTTGGTAAAAAACGCAAATAACCCATCAAATTGGTAATTATAATTTTAGGTACAGAACTATTAATATTCTTTATAGTTTCCATTCTGCTTATTAATAAATCAGGACTAATAGCTATTGCTTCACTAGTTAAAAAATCATCCATAGGAAATAAAAATACATCATCAGTATAATTATTAAGAGAACTGTATATTTTATTTGCCTCATACAAAGAATTCACTACAACCAAAATATTTTTATTTTGTTTTTTTAATAATTCATATAAATATACACAAAAAAACTCATCTGTAATACCTGTTATTCCAGAATTATTTTGATAATTAATATTAATTAGGTTTTCAAAAATGTTCAAGTTATCACCTACTTATTTTTATGATTATATTTATTCATTAAAACCGAAAATTCTAAAGTAAAATAATCGTTAATAATATTAACAACTATAGAACTTAAACTCTGATATATATCTAACTCCTCTTTAGAAAATTTACCAAGTACATAATCCTTAGTATCAATCAATTTGTTATTTGATATACCAATTTTCAATCTTTTATAATTTTTTGTTCCTAGATTTAGCTCAATATCTTTTAAACCATTATGGCCACCACTACTACCACTTGGTTTTAATCGATAGGTACCAACTGGTAAGTCCAAATCATCACTTATAATTAATATATTGTCTATTGGTATCTTGAAAAAATCAACATATTTTCTAACAACACCACCAGATAAATTCATATATGACTGTGGCTTCAAAAAAATAACCTTTTCACCATTTATAACTTTTTCTTTATATAAGCCATTAAATTTATCTTTCCAAGCATCATTACTACCTAAATACTTATCTAGCATATAAAAGCCTATATTATGTCTTGTTTTTTCATACTCCTTACCAGGGTTACCTAAACCAACAACTAATTTCATACTCATCACTCCAAATTATTTTTATTTGCAATATATTCCTTATAAACAATTGATTTTGCAAGACCTCTATCCTTAGCTACTCGCTTAATAGAATCCATTTCGCTAAGTCCATCATTAATATATAATTGTACATGACTAATTAAATCAATACTTTCAAAATCAACACTATTTGAATTACCACTAACAATAATTACTATTTCACCTTTAACATTTACAATATCTGATAAACATTCTGAAATATTTCCCCTAATAATTTCTTCAAACTTTTTAGATAGCTCACGGCATATAGCTATTTTTCTATCACCAAATATTTCTGACATATCTTGTAAAGTGTTAAGAAGTCTATGTGGTGATTCATAAAAAATTAATGTTTCTGACTTTAATTTAAGATTTTCAAGTTCATTCTTTCGTTTTCCATCCTTAGCATTTAAAAAACCTATAAAGGTAAAAGGTGATGGAGACACGCCAGAAACAGATAATGCAGGCACAAAAGCGGTAGCACCTGGTAACGCTACTACTTTATAACCATTTTCAATAACATACTTAGAAACAATGTAACCTGGATCACTAATAATAGGACTACCAGCATCACTTACAAGTCCAACTGTTTTTTTATCAGCTAAAGCATTTAAAACAACATTTTTAACCTTTTCTTGGCTATATTCATCACAACGAACAAGCTTTTTACTAATTTCATATTTTTTTAGCAATAAACCAGTAACCCTTGTATCCTCACATAAAATAAAATCTGATTGTTTTAATATTTTTAGTGCCCTAACAGTTATATCATCCAAATTACCAATTGGTGTTGGAATCAAATATAATATTCCATCATTACCTTCATAACTTTTTTGTATCATAAATACACCTCTTTACATAATTGTTCATAATCAAAAGTCTTAGTTCCATCTACTTCATATAAAACAAATGGTTTAGCAATTTTCAACCCTTTACTTCCATTTTTAATTCCCTCTATATAAAACATCTCAGAACAAGAATTCATATTCTTATACACAAATTTTATTAATTTAGGTTCTATATTATATTCTTGCATACAATTAATTATTTCTACTAATCTATCGGTTCTATGAATTAAAGCAAATGTGCCTCCCTCTTTTAACAACTTACTAGCAACATTAATTATATCATTTAATTTTATCATAACCTCATGCCTAGCTATAGTTTTATGAATATCATCATTTTTTGTACTCAACTCTAAATTATTAAAGTACGGAGGATTTGACAAAATTAAATCACAAGTATTATATTCATTCTTTCTTAACAACAAGGATTTCATATCACAAGCTTCCAATTTTACTTGACTTTGTAAATTGTTATATTCAATTGACTTATTGGCCATTTCTATTATATCAGGTTGAATATCTACACCGTAAATCGAAGCCTTTGTTCTTAAAGATAACACAAGTGGAATTACAGCATTACCGGTACCCAGATCTAATATTTTTTTTGTTTTACTTTTTATTTTAGGAAAATTAGCTAACAATACACTATCTAAAGAAAAACAAAACCATTCATCATTCTGATATATTTTTAAATCATATCCTAAAACATCATTTAGCTTTTCCATTATTATCCTCGACATTAATTACAATAACTGATTTATTTGGTAATTCTACCTTACAAGTTTTCTTAAAAACATCTATATCGATAACTTTTCCAGTACCAGCATCAGTTTCTATCAAATTTCCAATTTTTGGCATATTTTTTCTAGCCTCTTTATATATATCATTTTCATAATTTAAACAGCACATCAATCTTCCACAAACACCATTTATTTTAGTAGGATTTAACGCTAATAATTGATTTTTTGCCATATTAATAGAGACACTACTAAAATCATTTAAAAATCTATTACAACATAAAAGTAAGCCACAAGGTCCTATTCCACCTACTTTTTTAGCCTTATCCCTTACACCAATTTGTCTCAATTCAATACGTGTATGATATTTCTGTGCTAATCTCTTCGCAAGTTCCCTAAAATCAACTCTATTATCAGAAACAAATGATATATATAATCTCTTTTTATCTAAAGAAAAAGATGCATCTACAAAAGACATGTCTAGTTCCAATTTACAGGCTATTTTTCTTATTTCAACCAAGGCCTCAGCTGCCTTAAGTTCATTTGAACGTGATTTATTTATATCCTTATCAGTAGCCAAGTTTAAGATTTTATAATCAGAATTCAAATTTTTTTCACTATCTACACGAATAACTTGTCCCACAAAATTACCTTTATCAGACTCTATAACTACATATTGACCAACATTAACATCATCATTACTAGACTCAATTATTACACTGTCAAAAAATGAATTAACATAAATTTCCAACTTTTTCATTTTTTACCTCCATCATATCAGTCAACAAATTATCTATAGCCAATTTATAATTAACATTATACTCTAACTTATTTAATGTTTTTTCTAGTATATCTATTATATTAATTAGCTGATTAAGAGAAAGACCATAAGAGTTTTTTTTAGCCTTAACCCAATAAAATACTGCGTTTTCAATACTTTTTAAACAATTTTTAGCAATAACTCTATCAGGAATTAAGGACAAAAGGTTATCATAATTACAAAATAAATTGTTAAATGAAAAAAGAATATCACAGATACTTTGCTCATTATCCGACAATTTATTATCAGTTGTAGCATTCAAACTTAATACTTGACATCTAGATACTATCGTTTCAATAACTTTATATCTATTAGCAGCAACAAGAATAGCCACGATTCCATCCTCAGGTTCCTCTAAAAACTTTAACATAGTATTGGCTGAACTACTATTAAGTCTTTCAGCGTCCCATATAATATATATTTGTTTATTATCGTAATTAGATTTATTTCTAAAGTTATCCTGAACTTTAATTAATTGTTCCTTTTTTATATAATTACCATCTGCATATATATTTTCAATGTCTGGATAACTATTATTGTCTATTAAATTACATATCTTACAATTACAAGACCGATTTGTTCGTTTATCCTTACAAAGCAAATACTTTAAAAACTCTTTAATCAACATATCAGTACCAGCATAATTATTTGTTTCTATTAAATATGCATGTGAAATTCTATTATTATCTATTTCTTTTTCAATAAAATTAAAAAAGTTTAATTGTTGATTAAAAATATCTTCCATAAATACCTCACATAATTATTAATTTAAATAAAACTAAAGCTAATAAACCTGGTGCTCCTAAAAAAGTTACAAGAGAAATTGTTATTGCATTAATAGGTACAACTAATTGAAAATTAACCGCAATCATATTATAACCGTAAATCAAAAAAGTACTAAATATTATACGCTTTACTAATATAATAATTTTATTCACATTATTTCACCTAAAACATAATATGAAAGACACTATATAATTATTCAATAACTTTTCTATCCATCATAGCTCTCTCTAAAGTCAACTTATCTATGTATTCCATATTTGCTCCCATTGGAACGCCACTAGCTAGTCGTGTTATTTTAATGTCAGTGCCCTCCAAGATTCGCTTTATATACATGGCAGTAGTTTCAGACTCAATACTTGGATTAAAAGCAAATATTATTTCCTTAAAATTATTATTTTTTAATCTGTTAAGTAATTTTTCAAGTCCAATATCCTCGGGATTTATTCCTTCAAGAGGAGATATTAATCCATCTAAAACATGATAATAGCCATTAAACATTCCCATTTTTTCAAATAGAAAAACATTTTTAACATCATCAACAACACATAAAACACTGTCATTTCTACTATCATCATTACAGACAAAACAAACATCATTTTCCGTTAAAGTATTACAGATACTACACTTATGTATATTCTTATTTACTAAAGAAATACTATCAGAAAATAATTTAATTTGATCTTCATCAAAATCAAGAACAGAAAAAGCCAAACGTTCAGCAGTTTTCTCACCTATTCCAGGAAGCATTTTAAAGGATTCTATTAATTTCTTAATACTGTCTGGCATCTTCTATCACCTAAAATAAACCAGGAATATTTCCAAACTTAGACATCTTCTTCTCAGTAACTTCATCAACTTGCTTCATAGCATTATTTGTTGCTACCATAAATAATTCAGATAGCATTTCCATATCATCAGAATCCAATTGATTTTCACCTATAACAACATTCACTACTTCTTTTTTACCATTAACTGTTACCTTAACAAATGAACTTTCTCCAACAAATTCACTACTATCTATTTCAGACTTAATTTTCATCATTTCTTTTTGCATATTTTGAGCCTGTTTTAACATTGCTTGCATATTCATAATATTATCTCCTCCACTATTCAACTTCTACTATATCACCAAAATCAGCAAAAGCATTATCATTATTTACATTTTTTTTGTTTTTTTCTTTTTTCACAATATTTGAGACAAAAATAGGTTCTTCAATATATTCATATTTATGTCCACTTTTTAAGTTTTTAATATATTCTAGCTTTACTTCATCCCACTTTTTATTAGTAATTATTGCTATTTTCTTGTCAATATTAGCAATATGCTTTAATGTTTTTTCAAATTCAGTTAGTCTACCTATATTTTCATTTACTACTGAATCATATTCATAACTAATTACCACAGAATTTTTGCTAGAAACTCTAATAACACCATCCAATAAAGCACATACTAAGTAACCAATATTTTGATCAAAAGTATATTCATTCAATCTTTCAAAATTTGTCTTATCACTAATTAATTCTGCCTTATCAGCCTGAGCAAAAGTATTATTTATCCTAATATCAATTATCTCTTGAATATTGCTATTATCTATATCATATTCATTCTCTTTTTGTAGTACATTTGTATTATTATTTGTAGATAATATATCTTTAGAAACAACAGAATCAATATGGGGGCGTAGCTCAGTTGGTAGAGCGTTCGGTTCGCATCCGAGAGGTCATGAGTTCGAATCTCACCGTCTCCACCAAAAGGTGCAAATCCGAACACTATGTTTTTCGTAAAACACTGTTTTGGGTTTGTTGTTGATATAGAGGAAGTGGGTTAATACCTGCTTCCTCTTTTTCTTGTTCGAGTAGTTAAAGTAGTTGTTCTAAGCATTTTGCGGTAAACTTCTCCTAGTACGCGCGTATTAAGCAAAAATTATGCGCAAAAAGCTGTTTTCCACTACTTTGACTACTTGTTCTCCTGTTTCAGCTCCAATACAGCGACTTCGATGAGATTATCAATTTCTTTCATATTCAAAGCAAAGCCCTTGCTGTTAAGGAACTCGACCACATGCTTTTTCTATTTCACCATATTTTGTGCTCTGCTGATAATATCACGGATTCCATCTTTTAATTCCTCTATTTCTTTCAACTGCGATTCGTACAAAGCCTTTTGAGCTTCGTACATGGCCTGATAATCGCTCCCGGTGGCCGGATTCTTTTTCCACCCATTCAACCCTGCATTTTGGATGATAGAGGGGTAGTCCTGATAGGCATAGTCCAAATCCACCGCGCCGCTGATTCCCGGCACGCTGCCCGATGCGCTGTACTGCCACATCCCAAAACTGCCGCTGTAGGTCGGCGCAGATGACCATTGCGCCAGCCAAACATCATAGTTAGAAAGCCGGGATCGATCCAGCAGGCCGGTTAGCCAATACTTGTTGGCGTACAGCATGGCGTAATACCCTGCTTTTTCCACCGTAGACAAAAACGCCTTTGCAATGTCGGTCAGCGTGGATTTTCCCAGCTTCTGCTGGCTGCTGTCCTCCAAATCAAATACAACGGGATATTCCGGCCGGCATCCGTCAATGACACGCAGGAAAAACTTCGCTTCCTTTTCCGCGTCTCCCGGGGTCTGCGCGTAGCTGTAATGGTACAGGCCATAGGGCAGTCCCTCTGCTTCGCACCCCTGCACATTGGCACGGAAATACCGGTCAATCTGGCTGTCGTCATCCCAGCCATAACAGGCCCGGATCATGGCAAACGATACGCCTGACGCTTTTACCTTTGCCCAATCAATATTCCCCTGGGCATAGCTTACGTCAATCCCCTTAATCGCCAACGCTCTCATCCTCCCTGCTTTTGAAAGGGACTGCATAGGTCATAGCCCTTGGGGAATCCGCCACACCTGCGGTGGTCGGGTCGTTGACTACTCCGAGAATCGCCAGTACCGCAAACAGGGCGTTGACCACTTCCAGCAGCTTATTCCCCAGCTCTCCCAAATCCAGTGTAAATCCAAACACCGACGCTACCACCTGCACCAGCAAAAGGGCTGCCGGGATCAGGCTCAACCAAAAGGTTTTATTTGCAATTCTGACTTTCCAGTTAATACGGTTCATATGTATTCCTCCTTATTTGATCAACATCGTGGCAATGGCCACAACCAGCCCCCCGCCGATGGCAGAACCGATGGCGGCCAGTATGCTTTTTACCGTAACGTTCCAGTTTTCGCCGGGCTTGCCTTCCAGCTTGTCCAGCCGTTCCCCCTGCCGTTCCTGCTCCTTGAGCATTCCCTCCATGTTGGTGGCCAGCCGTTCCACCGAGGACGCAATCCGGCCAAACCGGTCAACACTCTGTTCCAGCGCTTCAATGCGCCGGTTCTGGCGGGTGTTTTCCGCGTCGATCCGCTTGGCAAATTCCTCATGCTCTGCCCGTTCAATACAGTCTTCCATTTACGCCACCTCTTTCCACAGGCTTTCGGTACCGATTACTCCCGGTTCCCATACGTTGTTGTCCACCATGCTTTCCCACGTCTTTCCGTTGTGCGTGACCTTATCCCCTTTGGAATATCCGTTGGTACTGCCCGGCTGTTCCCATTCCGGGATAACCGACGACTCTGGAATCAGCACCTTTGCCCACAAGGACGGCGATACATCCGGCGTCCAGCTTTCCTGCGCCGTGTGCGCTGTCAGGCATTTATACAAAACATCCGCGTACCGCACCCGGTCTCCTGCTTCGTAGGTGCCTGCCGCGTTCCATGCCGGGAACACTGCCGGAACCTGCGCCGCCTGTTCGTCCGGCAAAGCGGCAGACTGAAACTGCATCGCCTTATAAACCTGCTTTGCCCGTTCTACCTTGTCCACTATTCACTCACCCCCAATAATGCGTCCACCTGCGATTGCAAAGCGGCAACCTGCGCTTCCAGCTGTTCCTCCCGGCTAGGCTCCGGTTGAGGTTTTGCAGTAGGCGTAACGTCTACTAAATCGCCTTTCTCATCGGTAACAAAATCATAATACGGGGTAGAACTTACAATTTTCATTGCCAATGCACTGCCATCTTCTACTACATAAAAAGCCGTTTCCGCTTCTTCCGCAGTCATGCTGATATCAATTCCCTGCTCTGCAAACTGAACAAGCCAGTTTTCAGCAGGAAAATCATCGAAAGTTTGAAAACTTTTATCTGTCTTATTTACAATCATCTTCCTTACCTCCATGCAGCATATCTGTATTTTTTACCACTAGTAGAAGCGGTTGCCCATGCTCTGAAACCCGTATCAGTAATTTCAACATATTGATCTCCTGAAGAGTTATCTGCCCACCAGTGACTTGTTGCGCCTATCTGCTTTACTATAAGGAAACGCGGTCTAAATCCTAATGAGATGGTTTGCTCTGAACCAGATGACGCACCTGTACCTGAATAAGTGCCACTAAACGGAAATGGACAGAGCCAATTTGACCACGTAGTTCCGTTTCTACGTGTACGATAAAACATTCGACCGCTTGAATAGCCATAGAACTTTTGCAATATAACGCCTTGAGATGAAGGAGCAAACCCACTTCCATTCGTAGTGCTTACATCCAGAAATCCATATCCGCTGTCGGAGGAAGGAATGTTCTTCATATTAAAAACAAATTCGTGAAATTCTCTGGTAATTCCGTCCGCATCGCCTCCGTTGTAGCTAGTATAATTAAAGTTTGTATTATGGCCGAGTACGTTTACTTTTTGAGGAACATCTAAATTTCCCCGCGCTGTTTCTGCGTTATCCGCTCCCGTACCTCCGTTTTCAATAGGGAGTGGGCCGGACGCTGTAGAATATGCTGTATCTATTTTGTCTTTCTGTTCCGGCGATACAAACACACGGCTGGTGGTTTCTTCGATATCGTCTGCACTCGAAGCGCCGGTCTGCACTTCCACATTGCCTGAAGCGTCCGGAAAAATTCCATTGACTGATGCTACTCCCCCCGCATCTCCTTTTGGACCTTGAGGGCCTGTTTCACCTTGCGGCCCTTCTGGGCCAGTTTCTCCCTGTGGGCCTTGAGGGCCAATCTGTCCTGTTTCTCCCTTTGGCCCCTCTGGCCCTATTTCTCCTTGTATGCCTTGCGGTCCTGGTTCTCCTCGCTCGCCCTGCGGGCCTTTTAAAGATCCAATGCTCTGCCAAGAAGCGGAAAGCACATCCCAAATATAGATAAGGTTGTCCGTTGCTGTTCCTACTGCATAAGCGTCTCCTGCTGCTCCGGCAGGATGTGCTGATTTCAACTCTTCCAGCGTAGCATATAAGCCAATAACAGATAAGGAGGCGGCTTTTTCAGGCCGCTTCCTTATTTCTGCTTCCACGATATCCATATTGTCGTTCAAATCTCCAATTTTCACTGGATCTTCTTCGTCCGGCTTTTTTAAGTGAAAATACTGCGTATATTTCAATTTCTTTCCTCCTTACAAAGTTCCTTCCAGCGTATACCAGTTTCCGTTGTTGTAGTAACTGGACTTAAACTGCAGCTTTCCGGCGGATGCTACCCGAAATTGTACCGTCCGGTTGGAGG